>Ga0209297_1001275_pt1 | contig 14659 bp, 14 predicted proteins | sample S_130805_MF_Meta_FD_187322 | JGI IMG/M metagenome (GOLD analysis project Ga0209297, IMG submission 187322) | Freshwater microbial communities from Lake Simoncouche, Canada to study carbon cycling - S_130805_MF_MetaG (SPAdes) (version 2) | ecosystem: Environmental > Aquatic > Freshwater > Lake ... | reverse complement strand
ACCATGTTCATCTAAAAAGCGGTATTCAACTAAATGGCTCAAATTAGATGCCTGCGACTTTAATTTAATTTTATATTTTTTTCTCCAACGCTTGATGATATTGTTAAATATACCTTTGGTCAAATGCGAATGAATGATTGGGTGTACTAATAAAACCAATGATTTGTGACCATGGGTGGCTAAATATGACATTTTCTTTTCAATCTCATCCTCCAGTAACAAAGTGGAAGTTATTTTACCTGTACCATTACAAGCAGGGCAATCTTCCGAGGTATTAATGTTTACTTCAGGACGAATACGTTGACGTGTTGCTTGTAATAATCCAAATTTTGAAATAGGTAATACAGAATGTCTGGCACGATCCGTTTTCATGAAATCTTCTAATGACTCTTGCACCTTGCGTCTGTTTTCAGGCAATTTCATGTCAATAAAGTCAATCACAATAATGCCACCAATATCTCTTAACCTTAATTGTCGCGCAATTTCCTCCGCCGCTTCCATATTGGTTTGCAAAGCATTTTCTTCCTGGTTGTTAGAAACACTTTTAAAACCACTGTTTACATCAATGACATGCAATGCCTCGGTGTGTTCAATAATTAAGTAAGCGCCACTAGGTAAATTAACTGTTTTCCCAAAAGAGGATTTTACTTGTTTGGTAATACCATATTGATCAAATATAGGTTGATCTCCATCATACAAACTTAAAATATTACTTTTGGCAGGGGCTATTCTTTGTAAATAGCTTAAAGTGATATCAAATATTTTTTTATCATTGACCACAATTTTATTAAAGTCTTCATTTAGTAAATCTCTTAATATACTTGTGGTTTTACTTTCCTCATTCATGATGCGTGCAGGAGGTAAAGCACCCTTTAAATTAGATTGAATATTTTTCCAATTGGCTTCAAGGGTCAATAAATCCTCATGTAGTTCAGCAGTGGTTTTGCCTTCAGCTGCAGTTCGCACAATCACACCGAAATTTTTAGGACGTACCGCTTCGATTATTTTTTGTAACCTTTTGCGTTCCTCATTTGAATGAATTTTTTTGGATACGGCAACTATTTCATTAAAGGGGGTAAGTACTACAAATCTGCCTGCCAATGAAATTTCGCAGGTTAATCTAGGACCTTTTGCTGCAATAGGTTCTTTTAAAATCTGAACCAATACATTAGGTTTCCCATTAAGTACTTCGCTTATTTTTCCTGTTTTAAAAATTTCAGGTGCTGCTTGAAAACCTGCAAAATCAAAGCTTTTATCATGGTCGTTCATCGCCAATTGCGTGAACTTAATGATCGACTTTGCGTAAGGGCTTAAATCGGTATAGTGTAAAAAGGCATCTTTGTCAAATCCAACATCAACAAATGCTGCATTGAGTCCTGGTATGATTTTCTTTACTTTCCCTAAATACAAATCTCCAACAGACCAACGGGCATCTATTTTTTCGTTATGTATTTCAACCAACTTTTTTTCCTCCAGCAAGGCGATTTCAACACCCTCTGGGGAGCTATTAATTATTAAATCTTTATTCACTTATAGCAACTTTTTTAAAGCACGCATAGCGCAATTAAACGCAAATACTGCTTTATAATTTTTTGAAACACATCCACTTTACAAAGGAAGGTAAAGGTAAAGGTAAAGTTGCTGAGTAGATAAGTGGTGTGCAATTTGGAAATATACAAGCGTATTTCATACGAAATACGCTTGTATGGAAGAAGAACTATTTGTTCTTTTTCTTATGTCTATTTTTTCTTAAACGTTTTTTTCTTTTGTGTGTCGCAATTTTATGACGCTTTCTTTTTTTACCACAAGGCATGTCCGATATTTTTTTTGTTATATAATATTATTTCTTTAATTGTTGTATTCTCTTGTCAATTGCATCGTTAAAGGCCTTTGATTTTATTTTATTGGATTGCTTTACTTTTTGGTAGCTCTCCAATGCCAAAGGTTTTTGGTTGGTTAATTCATAACATTCAGCCAAATGAACCAAGGCTTCGATGTTTGCAGGTTCGTCCTTAAGTATCAATAAAAAACGTTCAATTGCTTTTTCATTTTGACCTGATTTTTTACCACCTAACGCCAGAATCATTTGTCCATAAATGTTATGTGGATTTTTGTCCACGACTTCTTTGATTTTTAAGATGCCTTGCATCGGGTTGTCTGATATATTGCCAAACAAGTAACAGGCACCTAAATTAATTTTCGCAGAATCATTATTTGGATTAATAACCAATGCTTTATCTAAAAGAACTTTCGCATTACCTGCCATCCATTTTAAGAAGGCGGGCGGTGCTTCAGGGTCGGTCAAGTTATCAACCAGCTGCTGGGCTGCAAAAGTGAGGCTTTTTTCAGAACTTTCCAACAAAGCAGCACTGTAAGTATAATATAAATAGGGTCCCAATTTTTGTGCTGAATCGGCCCAAAAACGGGAAAGTGCCTTATAAATTTTAACGCTATCAATCGACGATTTGCTTGTATTTAATTGATTTTCAATACTTAAGAGCGTCAATTTTTGTTCAGCAGCCAAATTCATCTTAGCACCTTCTACTACTGATTTTGATGTAACATCTTGATTTTCAGTAGTTTGACTTGCTGCAGCCAGATCGGCTTGTTTATATCTAGGGGCAAAAAAATACAGGGTGCTAAATAAAGCAATGGCTAGGAGAACAACAATAAATTGTGGCTTTTTCAATGTAAAACAATTTCAGGCAAAGGTAGCTTACTTCCGTTTGCTTTTCACATCGTTTACAAATTCTTTTGCAGGCTTAAAGGCGGGAATAAAATGTTCAGGTATTTCAACCGCAATATTCTTTTTGATATTACGACCAATTTTTGCTGCTCTTTTTTTAGTAATAAAGCTGCCAAATCCACGTATGTAGATGTTTTCACCATTGGACAAGCTTTCTTTTACTTCCTTAAACATCGTTTCTAATGTAACAAGTACATCCACTTTTGGAATGCCAGTTTTTTCAGAAATTTGATTAATGAGATCAGATTTTCTCATGAAGTTGGTTTTAGGTTCAGTATTAAAAATAAATCAATTTTTTCCTAATTACAACAATATCCTAATATATTTTATACATTTTTAGACAAATTTAGAGGCTTGTACGCATATATATTATTTATATATATTAAAATAATAATACATAATGATTCAATTGATTTAAAAAACTAACTTTTATTAGGTTTATTTTTATCACTTTTGCTTTTAATGACGAAAGCTTTCACCCAACTATTATTAAAATGGAATATCGCTTCCAATGATCGACCCATGCCATGGAAAGGGGAAAAGGATCCCTATAAAATTTGGTTGAGTGAAATCATCCTGCAACAAACCAGGGTGGAGCAAGGATGGGCCTATTATGAAAAATTCGTAACTACCTATCCAACAGTGCATGAATTGGCGAATGCCAAGGACGAGAAGGTTTTAAAATTATGGGAGGGTTTGGGCTACTACAATCGCTGTAAAAATTTAATTTTTACAGCTCGCTATATCAGTAAAAAATTAAAAGGGGTGTTTCCTAATAATTACGAATCACTTTTAAGTTTAAAAGGAGTAGGTCCTTATACGGCTTCCGCTATCGCTTCCTTTGCCTATAATTTACCCTACGCGGTGGTGGATGGAAATGTGTTTCGGGTATTAGCGCGATTTTATGGAATAGATACACCAACCGATACAAAACAAGGTATTGATTTGTTTAATAAAATTGCGGATGAAAATTTGTCAAAAAAACAAGCGGGTATTTATAATCAAGCTTTGATGGATTTTGGTGCGACTGTTTGCAAACCAAGTACGCCCAATTGTGCTGATTGCATCATGAAAAAAAAATGTATTGCTTTTTTAAACAATCAAGTAAACCAATTACCCATCAAGGTAAAAAGTATCACCCGAAAAAAAAGATATTTTGATTTTTTCTGTTTTTATAGCAATGGCAAATGGTTGGTGCAAAAACGATTGGAAGGTGATATATGGGGCGGCTTATATCAATTTTATTTAAATGAAAGTAAAAGTTTAGTGCCTGTAACTGTCGACTATTTGAATGAAGTTTTAGCGCAACAGCTGGGCATTAGTTCCAAGATAGGGCGTGTCCATTTAAATCAGACGAAAGGGGTAACAGCATCTGTTTCTCCGATATACAACCAAGCTTTAACCCATCAGCTTTTACAGGCGCGTTTCCTACTTGTTAAATTTGACACCATCCCCACGGTTTTTTCTAAGGCATTGTGGGTCAATCAAAAGCAACTTAAACAGTTACCTTTCCCCAAAATAATTAACCAATTTTTAGGGCAGGACTTTATAAATTGGTGTAAAACTTAAAAAATTGGTAACTTTCCAAAAATTAAAACACTCAAAACTTGGAAGCGCATTCGGGTAACCCCCTTTATTTGTCTGTTTCATTTATAGCTTCACTCCAACAGGATACGGGATTCATCTTTTTAATCAGTTTTTTACTTTTCCTTTCATTTGTCATTGCTGGATCTGAAGTCGCCTTTTTTTCTTTATCCTATAAGGACATCCAAGTATTAAAAACAAAACGACATATTCCTTTACAACGAATTGTAAAACTTTTAGAAGATCCTAAAAAGCTATTGACATCCATGTTGATCGCAAATAGTTTTATCAACATCTGTATCATTTTAATCGCAAATATATTAATTGATGACTTATTCGTATTTGATCAAATAACAATTCCTGGATTTGAGTTTATTATTAAAATAGTTGCAGTGACTTTATTGTTATTATTTTTTGGTGAGATTTTACCAAAGGTGATGGCTACTCAAAATAATGTTCGATTTGCGCAGGATTTTGGATTTATTATACAAGCAGTTTATTTTATTTTTTCTGGGCTCAGTGGGCTCATGGTTAAGTATACCAACTTGATGGAAAAAAAATTAGCACAAAAAGGAACTGGTGCCTCATACAGTATGGAGGAGTTGGATCATGCCATTGAATTAACCAGCTCGGCACACCACAAAGAAAATGAAAAAAATATTTTAAAAGGAATTGTGAAATTTGGCAACATTACCGTGAAGCAAATCATGAAAACAAGGTTGGACGTGCATGGTATAGAAGAAGAGGTTGATTTTACTACTTTATTAAAAAATATTAATGAATTTAGTTATAGCCGTTTTCCGATATTTAAGGACGACTTAGATACAATTGTGGGCATGATTCATACCAAAGATATTATTCCGCATTTAAAAGAGTCAGATGAATTTAAATGGCAAACCTTGATCCGACCTGCATTTTTCGTGCATGAACAAAAAATGATTGAGGACTTATTGCAAGAATTTCAATTAAAACGCGTTCATTTTGGGATTGTAGTGGACGAATTTGGGGGCACCAGCGGTATCATTACCTTGGAAGATATTTTAGAAGAAATTGTGGGTGAAATAAAGGATGAATTTGATGAAGAGGAAACGACCGTTAAAAAAATTGATGAGTATCATTATGTTATTGAAGGTAAAACAGCGATTACGGATTTGTGTAATTTCATTGACATCCCATCTACTTCTTTTGATAGTGTCAAAGGGGAAAGCGATACTATGGCGGGTTTGTTTTTAGAATTGGCGGGTGAATTTCCAGTGCTACAACAAGTTGTTAAATTTCAGCAGTATAGTTTTACGGTTTTAGAAATACAAAAAAATAGAATTCATAAAATACAAATGATCATCACACCCGTTATTCCTACTAATTTAGATCATGCGTAATTTTTTTATTTTTATATCTTCCATTTTCGTTTTGCTAGTAACAGCTTGCAACAGCCCATTCATTCCTAAGGAAAAAGGGTATGCTAATTTCAAATTTCCAGAAAAAACATATCAATCGTATAACGCGCCTAATATTCCTTATACCTTTGAATATCCTACCTATGCTTTTGTAGATAATCAAATAAATTATTTTGGCGAAAATAAATCCAAAGACGCTTGGATCAATATTCAGTTTCCTAGCTTAAATGGCACTATTTATATAAGCTATAAAAAAATTAAGCCACAGCAACTAGATACTTTAATTAATGATGCATACAAATTTGCAAGCAATCATTCCAATAAAGCGACTTATATCGCAGATTCGGTTTTTACAACCAGTGAAGGAGTGCATGGAGTTTTTTTTAATATTGGGGGAGATGTAGCAACAGCTTATCAGTTTTTTTTGACCGATTCGAGTACCCATTTTTTCAGAGGGGCTTTGTATTTTAATACGACACCCAATGCCGATTCTTTATCCATTTACAATGATTTTTTATTTAAGGATGTACAGCATTTGGTCAATACATTTAAATGGAAATAATGATACCTTTACGCCACAAATAATTTTATGATAGCGATTGATTCCGTTTTAGTGAGTGACCAAGTAATTGAAGAACAATTTGTATGTGACTTGACAAAGTGTAAGGGTGGGTGTTGCGAGGATGGGGATGCGGGTGCGCCTCTTGAAAACAAAGAAAAAGATTTTATTAAGAAGTATTATGATCTTGTTGAACCCTATATGACGAAGGAAGGCATTAAAGAAGTGAAACAAGTAGGCCAGTTTTTATATGATCGTGAGTTTGGTTGGGTAACACCCACCTTAAATGGTCAAATTTGCGCCTATGGGTACAAGGAAAAAGGGATCATCAAGTGTGCCTTTGAGCAAGCTTATAACGATGGGAAAATTCCATGGAAAAAGCCCATCAGTTGCCATTTATTTCCCATTAAAGTTCAAAAAAGCAAGCAGGATCCCGATATTGAATACATGAATTATGAGCCTCGTGAAGATCTTTGTCAGGCGGCCTGTTCCTTAGGGGTTAAGTTAAAGGTACCTGCCTATGTGTTTTTAAAGGAATCTATTATTCGCAAATATGGGGAAAAATTTTATGAGGCCTTGGATGCTTCTGCGCAACATCTAAAGGATAAATAACTATTTTTGTAATAATCATTATGCAAAGTATTTACGCCTCCTCATTTGACTCTAAAAGCAGCGCAAAAGCAGTTGATCTGGAACACAGACGCAAACTGAATTTTAATATTTCCAAATACAATGCAGTAGTCCCAAAAGGCAAAGCCCAATTTCCAGATTTAACAAGGGTGCGCGAATTAGCAAAAAATAAAAAATGGGAAGCGATTGAGCATTTGGATTTGTACCTAACGCAATTTGAAGATCAAATAACCAAAAGAGGTGCCAAAGTTTTTTGGGCCGAGGATAGCGAACAAGCACTGAATTTTATTGGAGAGTTATGCAAGGAAAAACAATGTAAATCCGTTGTTAAAAGTAAAAGCATGGTGACGGAGGAAATTCATTTGAATGATTATTTAACCTCCATCGGTGTTGAGAGTGTGGAAACGGATTTGGGTGAATACATACAACAAATGGATGGCGAAGCGCCGTATCATATTGTTACACCAGCCATGCATAAAAGCAAGGAAGATGTTGCTAAATTATTTAATGAACATTTAGGTACCGATATTTCATTGACACCAGAACAACTAACATTGGTCGCACGTAAAAATTTACGTGATAAATATGTGCAAGCTGAAATTGGAATTACGGGCGCTAATTTTATATTATCAGATATTGGTGGCATTGCGTTAACAGAGAACGAAGGTAATGCGCGGTTGTCCGTGGCTTGGCCAAAAACACATGTGGTTATTGTAGGTATTGAAAAAACGATTCCCTCCATGAATGATTTGGGATTGTTTTGGCCTTTATTAGCTACCTATGGTACTGGTCAACAAATTACCGTTTACAATAGTATCATTACTGGTCCTCGTCAACCTGGCGAGGTGGATGGCCCGGAGGAGATGTATGTAATTTTACTTGACAATGGGCGTACCGATTTATTGTCGAATGCAAAAGCAAGGGAGGCCTTGTATTGTATCCGTTGTGGCGCATGTTTAAACGCATGCCCTGTGTACAAAAATATTGGCGGCCATGCGTATGATACCACCTATAGTGGTCCTATTGGAAGTGTGATTACGCCCCATTTAAGAGGGATGCATGATTATAAGCATTTAAGTTATGCTTCAAGTTTGTGTGGTAATTGCACGGAAGTGTGTCCAGTGAAAATTAATATTCATGAATTGTTATTGGAAAACAGAAGAGAATCAGTCGTCGCTGGTGAAAGTGATTTTGCTGAAAAATTTGCTTGGAAAATGTGGAAGAATGCATCCTTGAGTCGTATGATGATGAATCAAGGAAATGCAATTATAAAAAATTGGGTCATCAATAAAATGTTTAAGGGATGGTCCAATCAAAGGGCGCCGTTAGAATTTCCTAAAAAAACATTTAACCAGCTTTGGAGTGAATCTAAAAAAAGGTAGTTCAAAAAATACAATCCCAAAAAAGAAAAATTAGGTTACACTTCTTCTACATGCCATCTGCGTCAGCAACAGCTTCCACTGGATCTTTTTGTTTCTTTAAACTATTGTTAACTACATAAACGCCTACCAAAGTACATAGGGTTCCTATAATACTGGTTATCGACATTTTTTCATCTAATAGTAAGGAGCCCACCCAAATTGCAACGATAGGATTTATATAAGCATATAAGGAGGCAATCGCAGGTTGCAAATGTTTCATGCTATATATAAATGAGATAAATGCGAAAACGGAGCCGCCCAAAACCATATACACGAGTACGCCCCAGGTGCGCCCAGGAATACTTTGTAATGGAATATAATTATTGGTGTACAATGCAACGGTAGCCATGATTGCGGCACTAATCAACATTTGCCATCCAATGGAATAATAAGCGTTGATATCAATTTTATTTCTTGAAATGATCACGGATCCAACACTCCAGGTTACCATAGCAAATAAGGACAAAGCAACTCCTAAAGGATAATTGGTACCATGCATTTGTAAACTATCCTTGTAAAAAATAAAAACAATGCCTAATAAACCTAACATTAAACCAATAAAAGTGGCAAGGGTTATTTTAATAGCTTTAAAATAAAACCGTTCAATCAACACTACTGATAAAGGATAAAGCGCGGCAATTAATGCAGCAAGGCCACTGGTGATAAATTGAAGTCCGTAAGTAGCAATCCCATTGGAGGAAACAAACATTAAAAAGGACATCGGGATCAGCCACAAAAACTGTTTTTTTGTAGGTAGTCCTGCACCCTTCATTAAAAAGAAACAAACATATATACTACCTCCTAAAAATTGACGCATACTCGCAAATTGAAATGCAGGCACATGGGAAATTCCCATTTTGCTTGCCACCCAAGTGGTGCCCCAAACGATACTTGTAACCGCAACGGCAAAGTATGCTTTTTTATTATTGGACATAGGTGTGACTTATATATACAAGGGCAAGTGAATTCCTTGCCAGTTGCTTAATGTTTAAAATGTCTTAATTGGGTCATCACCATGGCTAATCCATGCTCCTTACAATAGGCAATACTGTCTTTGTCTCTTACAGATCCACCTGGTTGTATATATGCTTCAATGCCCTCTGCGTGTGCAATACGTACACAATCATCAAAAGGAAAAAAAGCATCCGAGGCGAGTGTCGCTCCTTTTAAGTCAAATTTAAATTGCTTTGCTTTTTCAATAGCGTGTCTTAAAGCGTCAACGCGGCTTGTTTGACCACAACCTTTGCCTACAAGTTGTTTGTCCTTGATTAAGGCAATCGCATTGCTCTTTAAATGCTTGCAAATGATATTCCCAAAAGTTAAATCTTCTTTTTCTTTATTGCTACAAGGCCTTGCACCTGCTTCGTCCCATTGGGTGTAGTTACCAGTATCCAATCCTTGCTCCAAGTTGCCGTTGAGAATTGATTTTTTTTGAACTGCATTAAAAGTAACGCCTGGTTTACTTTGCAATAAAACCCTATTTTTCTTCGCAGACAAAATGGTCAATGCGTCTGCATCAAATGCGGGCGCAATTAACACTTCAAAAAATATTTCTTGAATTGCTTCCGCAGTGGCAGTATCAATTTTACCATTGGTCACCAATACGCCACCAAAGGCGCTTTCTGGATCGCCCGCCAAAGCTGCTTGCCAGCTTTCAAATACGGTTGTGCGATTCGCCACGCCACATACATTGGTATGCTTGATGATGGCAAAGCTTATCGAAGGTAATTCCCCGATTAAGGCAATGGCCGCATCTACATCCACTAAATTATTATAAGATAATTCCTTACCATGTAATTGTGTAAACCATTGCTCAAGATCCCCATAAAAAGTAGCCACTTGATGCGGGTTTTCTCCATAGCGTAATACTTTGCCTTGCGGCGGGTTGAAATAATTACTTATCGCAATATCATAATTCATCACCACTTCAAAAGCCTTAGCAGCGAATGCTTTTCGTTGTTCTAAATTCGTTTGCCCATCTTGACTAATTAAAATTTGGTTTAATTTTTCATAATCATCCTTTGCAGACAATACGACCAAGTCCCTGAAATTTTTTCCTGCTGCGCGAATCATAGAGGGTCCTCCAATATCTATTTTTTCAATGATTGCTTTTTCTTCAGTGGTGTTTTTAAGTGTTTCCTCAAAAGGGTATAAGTCAACAATCACAAGATCAAGTTCAGGTATTTTATATTGTGCCATTTCGATCAAGTCCTGCTCCTCGTATCTGCGACCTAAGATGCCACCAAATACCGATGGATGTAATGTTTTTACACGTCCGCCTAAAATGGAGGGATAACCTGTAACAGATTCAACAGAAATACAGGGAATGCCTAAATCTTCTAAAAACTTTTGCGTGCCCCCTGTTGAATATATAGCGATATTTAATTTTTGCAGCGTTTTTGCCAAAGGCTCCAAACCATCTTTGTAAAAAACTGAAATGAGGGCTGATTTTATTTTCTTTTCCATACCCAAAGGTACGCGGTTTCCAATTTTTATTTTTTGCTGATTTTCCACAAATGCTAGGGCATTTAGGGGAATAACTTTATTAGGGAAATAAGGGTAATAATAACCAAACTATAAAAAAGGTATTTGGCTTTTCGCTTATACAGCCATATATAAACAAACAATAGCCAAAAATAATAGCCTACCACCATTCGACCTGACATTTGAATAAGCAAAGGAGTGCCGATGGGATTTTGGTGAAAATATAAAACCAAACGATTTAATACATTTATATACGATTGAATTAGGCCGCCTAGATGCAAACTAAAGCCGACTTGGTTAGGCATAATCACTAATCCAATTAAAGCATATAACAAAAGGGTACTTAATGGCACCATCATAAAATTACTTATGATGACCAAGGTGGAAGTTTGATGAAAGTGATACAACAAAATGGGCAAAGTGGTCAATTGCGCTGACAAGGTGATACATAAGTTACTCCACATCCAACTTAAAATTGGATTGTCCATAGGCAACATCTTATTAAATATCGGATAAAACAAATGAATCCCAATGACGGCTGCATAGGAAAGTTGTAAGACAATGTGATAAATGGAATGTATATCAAAAAATAAAATCACGAGTATGCCACCCGCAATACAATTAAGGGTGTACTTAGGTTGGTTTAAAAATGTTCCTACAAAAAATAGGCTAAAAAAAATACTTGCTCTTACCACCGAAGGGCTTGCAAATGCAATAAATGTGTATATCCAAACTGTGATTAGTACAATGGCAAGTTCAATGAATCGCCAAAACATTTTACGTGGTAAATGACTTGTAACAAAAACCAGGTTTTTAAATATAATATCTAAGTGCATTCCACTGATGGCAATGATATGTATGATGCCTAATTGGGTGTATGCTTTAATTATATTTTTATCTATATCTGATTTTACGCCTATTAATAATGCTTTTGCAAAACCACTCGCTTCCATATCTATGATGTGCTTGTCAATTTTCTGCATCATCCATATACGTATATCACCAATCATTCCATTGGGGAAGGGTAACCACATTAAGTTTTGCTTATGCGTGGTTAAATAGATAACATTTCCCCAGCTTATTAATATGAATAGGATGATTATTCCTTGTTGCCATTTTTTTAATGGAAGTAGGGGTAAGCATAATAAAGCGCTCATACTTATTAATATAATGACAAACGCAATTGTATAATTTAAACTTGGATAATGATCGCCAAAGTAGTTCGCTATTAAATAACCAACACCTATTGAAATGGAGATAAATAAAAGGGGATGTTCGGCTTTCCAATGGGCCAGGGATTTTTCCATCCCGGATAGTAGGGAAATAAAAAAAACAATGAACTTCGGGAAATACGCTTAAGCGCCTAATAAAAAAACAACTAACTTTTTATGAAGTTCTGGTTTGCTATTTTTCCAGTTGGCCACTGACTGCGTTTTAATCCATTCAGTAGGTCCTGTTAATTCCATGGCCACACAAAGTTTGGTACCGGGATGACAATTTTGAATGATTGCTTCAAATAACTGGTTATTTCGATAGGGGGTTTCAATAAAAAGTTGGGTGACCCCCGTTTGCTTAATTTCAGCTTCAAGTGCTTGAATTTTTTTCTTTCTTTCAAGCGCGTCAATGGGTAAATAGCCATGAAAATGAAAATTTTGGCCATTCATACCACTGCCCATTAAGGCTAATAATAAGGAAGAAGGTCCAGTGTAGGGTTTTACAATAGCACCTAATTCCTGCGCAGCCGCGACTAAAATTTGACCTGGATCTGCAATACCCGCACATCCTGCTTCAGATAAAATACCAATATTTTTTCCCTGCTTTAAAAGTTGTGAAAATGCATGTATTTGTTCATTTTCTACTTTGTGAATGGCATGCCAAGTATAATTGTCAATAACCATTTCCTTCCATATTTTTTTAAAATACCTTCTGGCCGTTTTTTCATTCTCAACAAAAAAAGCGTCACACTGTTGTATCCAAGACAATACATCACTGGGCATACTATCAAATCCTTCCTCATGAAGTAGCATGGGTAATAAATATACTTTTCCTAATGTCATTATTGATTGTCTTTTACTTGTTGTGTATTCAGGTGTGCTGCTATTAAAGCATAAAAGGGTGCGACCATCCAACCAATAATAGGGACTAAGTGAAGCATGTAAAATAATATGCCATTACCTATAGGAAGCCCCTTGTGATTAGATACATAGTCGGCTGAAGCAATTTTATTTTTTTTCTCCGTGGCTAATCCATAGTCAAGCATGCTATAACCTAAAAAATAACACTCCATCAAAATGGTAAAGATGGGGGTAAACCAACCAACCAATGGAACGGAACATACAATTACAATGGGTATTAGATATACGGTTTGCCACAATAAATTGGTAAGATTAAGTATCACTGCGCGTGTAATTAATTTTTTATAAACGGTTTTATCTAAAACAAAAGGAATTTCTTTTTGTGCCGCGTCTATTCTTAAATGCAAATAGGACAACATGGGCGAAAACAACATTAAAAAAAGATATTTAAATAAGGCAAAGTAAAAAAGTAATAAAGTAAACCAAAGCCAGAAACTTCCCATGGTTATAAAAAATCCTAGCCAATCACTACTAATGCTATCTAACCAAGTTTTTAATCCAGTTCTTAAAATAATCCATTCAATAAAAGTACTTGAGGTATCACCAAAGTAGGTCATGCCAATGATAAACATGACTGTGTAAAGTATGCCCGGCAAAATCATCCATTTCCACAATTTATGTTGCAGAATGAATTGATGTGCTAAAAAATAGGCACGAACCGATAAAATGAGTTCTTTGAGCAAGTAGCTGAATTTGCAATAAAGATACGAACTACTACTTTAGAATGATGCTATGATTGCATTTTGGTTCCATAAGCTAGATCGCCTGCGTCACCTAAGCCTGGTACGATATAGCTCTTGTCATTTAAAACATCGTCAATATCACCACACCAAATTGGGGTATCCATGCCAAGAGCTGCTTGTACGGTTTCAATTCCTTTTTTGCTAGCAATGGCTACAGCAATATGAATTTCCTTTGGCTTTTGTGTTTTTGTAATCGCTTGAATAGTTTCAACTAATGAGGCGCCAGTGGCTAACATGGGGTCGGCTATAATTAAAATTCGATTATTTAAATCAGGGCAACTTAAGTATTCAACACTTATTTCAAAACTACCATCTGGAAGATGTTTTCGATAGGCCGAGATAAATGCATTATCTGCTTTGTCAAAATAGTTTAACATGCCTTGATGCATGGGTAATCCTGCTCTTAATACAGTGGCTATCACAGGCTGTTCCATTAAAACTTTAGAAGCATGTGTACCTAATGGTGTTGTGGTGCTCACTGTTTTATGCGCCATGTGTTTGCTCATTTCATAGGCAATTACTTCACCAATGCGTTCAATATTTCGTCTAAAGCGCATCCGATCTTTTTGTATTTGCACATCCCTTAACTCAGCAATCCAATTACTTAATAAACTATGTTTTTCACTTAAATGATATACCATGGCTTGTAATTTTTTTCAAATCTAGGTCTCTTAAGGACAATTTTAAAATAATTTAAACTGATCCCCATCAAACAAGCCCTTGTCGCTTAATTTAAGATGTGGGATAACTAGTAATGCCATAAAGCTAAGTGTCATGAATGGAGAGCCTAGTTGACTGCCCAATGCCTTTGACATCGCATCAATGCTGGTGTATTGTTCTGCTACTTCATAAGGATCAGCGTTGCTCATTAAGCCCGCAACAGGTAGGGCTAGTATTTTTGTATCGGTTTTGTTGACACAGCTTACCCCTCCTTTTTCTTGAATGACACTATTAATTGCA
>Ga0209297_1001267_pt1 | contig 14704 bp, 7 predicted proteins | sample S_130805_MF_Meta_FD_187322 | JGI IMG/M metagenome (GOLD analysis project Ga0209297, IMG submission 187322) | Freshwater microbial communities from Lake Simoncouche, Canada to study carbon cycling - S_130805_MF_MetaG (SPAdes) (version 2) | ecosystem: Environmental > Aquatic > Freshwater > Lake ... | reverse complement strand
CCGGTGAAGAACTGGGTGCCGACGCCGCTGTCGTTGTCGATCTTGCGCGGGACGAAGGTCGCGCCGCCCTTGCCGTCGCGGTTGAGTTCGAACCAGTTGAGCACCGGGTCAGCGTTCGGTTCGTCGTCGCCCTTGATACCGTGGGCCCAGCGACGCTTACCGCAAACGATGTCAGGAAGGCCGTCGCCGTTAATATCCTCGATCTGGATGGCGTGGATCTGGCTGAAGCCCTTGCCGTCGGCGTTATCTTCCTTGGTCTTGCCGAGGATGACGTGCTCCGTGAAGGAGGCGTCCTTGTTCTGCTCGAACCAGGACAGGCCGTAGCTGTGGGCCTTGATACTCGTGATGACGTCGGGGCGACCGTCGCCATTGACATCAGTGACATACATCTGGGCGCCACCTTGGCCAAAATTGACAGGGTGGAACTTCCAAGGGCCGGGGGCTGCGAGGTCCTTGGGCTGTTCGTACCAGCCGTTGGCTTCGAGGATGTCGACGCGGCCGTCGCCGTTGACGTCACCGGCGCCGTAGCCGTGGGTATACTTGAAGATCTTCTGATCGTTCTCCTTGGACTTCTCGGTGATGTCGTGGAACTTCGCCTTGCCGAACGGGTTCTTCCAGTCGATCTCAGCGTAGCCGAACTGTCCGCCATGGCGTCCCTTGTTGTTCTTCGGGTCCTTCACGAGGTCGCTCGTGTGGCAGAGCAGCTCCGGCTTACCGTCGCCATTGATGTCGACGAGCTGAGGGGATTCGCCGTCGGCGACATCGAAGATATTATGGACCGTCCAGGGGCCGGCTTTGCCCTTCGGGTTTTCGTAGACGAGGGCAGGGTCGCCGGGGAAGCCAAAGACAAGGATGTCCTGCCAGCCATCGCCGTTGAAATCGTAGGCGTACGAGATGAAGTAATCGGAGTAACCGGTCGCGCCGTTAAAGGGCGTCTTGTTCGGTCCCTTGTCGTGCGAAGGCTCGACGGCGTAGGCGACACGCTGCTTGAAGTCGGGACCCTTCCAGATGTACCAGCCGGCGGCGATGTCGACGTGGCCGTCATGGTCGAAGTCGGCGACGGCACAGCCTTCGGCGACGAAGTCCTTGGAGACCGTCTGCTTGTCAAAGGAGACGGGCGCGGCGCTGACCGTCGCGGCGAGGAGGAGGGAGGCGAGGAATCGCATGGGGGTATCAGTAATACACCCAACGCCGGGAATGGTTGCGAGGAGTTTCTGGCCCCCGGTCTATTCGAGGCCTTATGATTACTCCAGACGACCGAACATGATGCGTTCCTTGCGGCTGGGATCGGTGTCTCCCTGGGTCGCGCAGAGCCAGATCTGTCCGTTGGCTTCGACGAAAGTGGGGTATTGGAAGGACTTCGTCGTCTCGAAGCGGTATTTACGCTCCCAGTGCTTCCCGTCCGTGGAGACGTCGATGTTGAAGACACTGCGGCCGACCTTCGCGATTGCCGTGCGTTCCTGCCAGCCGAGGTAATAGACGCCGTTGAACTTGTCGAAGGTCGGTTTGGAGGCGGTACCATTCTTGACGAAGTCCTTCTCGCCGCCGGGAGTCCAGGTCATGCCGTCCTTGCTTTCGGAGAACCAGTAGTTGCGGTCGCCGTTCTCCTTGCGGGAGATTGCGAGCCAAGTGCCGTCGGGGAGGCGATTGACGGCCGGCTCGGTCAGCGCCGGTTCGCCGGGGCCGTTGAAGTGGCCGACGATCGTCAGCGTGTCGGCGGAAGCATTCAGGGTGCAGAGGGCTTGTTGGGCTCCGAGGTAGTTGTTGATCGCAATGTAAGTCTTGCCGTCGAACTCCTTGAAGTTGTCGAACATATACAGCCCGGCGTCGACAGGCTTGCGCTTGAAGCCCTGCTTGGCGGCGTCGTCGTGGAGAGGCTTCGGCTGAAGGTCGAACGTGCCTGCGCTCGTCGTCAGCTTCATGCGATGGATCTCCTTTTCGAAGGTCAGCGTGCCCAGGTCTAGGTCGCGATAGTAAGTCTGTGACTGACGCTTGCCGGGTTGCTCGCTGGCGAACCAGCAGCGCAACGTCTGCGGACCGACCTGTTTGACGCGCGGGACGAAGCAGGCGCCGACCGGGAGGGTCTCGTTGGCGAAGGCCTGCTCGGAGCGGGCCACGGTCATTACGTCGAGCAGGCGCTCGTTACGCAGGTCGATGATTGAGAGAGAGGTATAGATGAACGGCCAGCTAGCGGCCTCGCCGGCTTGGCGGTCGTTGACTTCCGAAATCACGAAGGCCCGGTCGCCGACGATGGCCAGATGGGAGTCGTGGGCACCTTTGACGTCCGGTCCGGTGACCTTGATCAGGCCGGCCATGACCTTATCGGCGGCGGCCTTGGCATCCCAGTCGGTTGGTAGCAGTGATGCGGTCGGCTTAGGCTCTTGTTTGGACGTGGAGCAGCCTACGAGCAGGGCCGCGAGGCAGAGGAGCAGACGGGTCTTCATTTGGTCTTTTTAGATTGGGACTTCGACTGAGGCAAGGGCGGTAGGACGGGCAGATCGAGCACTTGGTGCTGGGCGAGGAGTCGCGCCCGGAGCTGGGCGTAGTCCAGCGCTTGCACGGTCACCCCGGCCTTGGCGGCGAGGGCGGCGGCGATGCCGGCTGATTGGCCGATGGTCATCCAGGTAGGTTCGACGCGGACGGAGCAATACGCGACGTGGGTCGCCGAGAGGGCAACCGGGACGAGCAGGTTGGTGCACTCGGAAGCCGAGGGCGTGATAGCGCGATAGGGGATGTGGTAAGCATAGCCGTGGGGACGGCTGGGCATACGCACCGGCATGATCGTGCCTTCATTGAGCACGCCATCGGGGAGGGCTATGCGGCGGCAATCGTGCGAATCAATGGGGAAGGACGAGACCGCGATCGGGTCGTCCTTCTTAGGGTCTTTGAGCACGTCCTTCTGCGTCAGCATGTATCGTCCGTCCATGCGGCGACCTTCACGGACGTAAAGTTGAGGAGACCAGTGGTCGGTCTCGGGGAATTCGTCGCGGCACAGGCCGAGTTCGGCCATCGTCGCCCGGATCTTCGCCGGCACGGCTTCATCGGTCGTCAGGAACTTGTAGAATTCGAGGGTGTATTCCTTGTGCTTCTCCCAGAGCTTGGCGCGGCCGGCGGGGTCGGAGGCGCACCAGCCGTTGGCTTCGCCGACTAGGCCCATCGAGAACATCTTGCCGATGCCGTTGTTGGCGTCGAACTTGTTACCCGGAAGCGGATAGAGATCCCAGGGGAGCGGGGCGTTCGGGTATTTTTGGAAATAGCGGCGGACCAGTTCAAATCGCGCGGGGTCGTAGGCCTTTGGTTCGGGGAAGGGCACGCGGATGGCTGGGTCCTTGGTCAGGCAGAGACGGAAGCTATAGACCATCACCGTCTGTTCGCCGGCGTTATCGTCGCCTTGGCTGAGCGTCGTGATGAATGGTAGCGGGAGCCCGTTGGCGTCGAAGCCATTGATCGCCATCTTTGTCTTTGGGTATTGGCGGCCAGCGAGAGGTTCGCCGTATTCGTCACGGCTCTCGCGGCCGAGGTGCCAAACGACGCCGGAGCGGGCCATTAGGTCGCCTTCGTAGGTCGCATCGATGTAGACCTTGGCGGTGTGCACGCCAGTAGGGGTGCGGAAGCTGACAATCTTAGTGCCTTCCTTCTCGATGGATTCCATGGGCTGCTTCGTCAGCACGGTCACGCCGGCTTCCTTGAGCATCGCGTTTGTCACGCGGGCGGCGACGTGCGGCTCGTAGGTCCAGACGACATTGTTTTTCACCGCGACATCGTAAGGAAGCTTCACACCGCGGGCGGCATAGTCAGCCGCGATACGCTGATGCCATTCTTCGAATAAGCCGAGCAGGGTGGAGCGGACGGTCTGGTTGGAATCGCTGAAGCTCAGGCCGCCGGTGTTGACGCCACCGATGTGGGCGGACGGTTCGAGCAGGACCACCTTGGCTCCTTCGCGGGCGGCGGCGATCGCCGCGCAGAAGCCGCCGGGTGTCGCGCCGTAGACGATCACGTCGGCTTCGACGGCCCGGGCGACGGGCAGGGAAAGCAAGAGCCCTAAGGCGAGGAGGAGGCGCATGGGCGGGGAAGCGCCGACTTTACTACGGTCGTCGCCCTTGCCAACTCATTCTGCCGTCGTCTACCGGGTTACTTCGCTGGCAGTGGGGGCAGTTTCGCGGAATAATGTACCGCGCGGTGGCGGGCGTCGTCGAAGGCGAAGTGCAGCCACTGCTTGTCGGCGCTGACGAAGCCGTCCGGATAATTGAGTGAACCCTTCATCAGCTTACCCGGATATTTGGGGTCGGGGCCGGCCTCTTCGACGAGCACGCGCTGGTAAGGCCAGGTCTTGCCGTCGTCGAAGCTGATCCAAAGCGAGAGAGGTGCGCGGCGCTTGGAGTTATTGTTGTGAAGTAGGGCGACGGCGCCGCCGCCAAGCGGGAAGAGGGTGGCCTTGCTGCCGGGATTGGGGATCTCGGTGACCGAGGCGAATTCCGGCCAGGTGCGACCACCGTCCGTGGAGATGGTCTGATAGAGGACGCCACCGAGTTTGTCTGCACGGATATACATTAAGATCGAGCCGTCCGCGCGTTCATGGATGGTCGGTTCGGCCCAGCCAAAGTATTTGTCATTCGGTGTGAGGCGCACGTTGCCGTGCTCGCTCCAGGTCTTGCCGCCGTCGGCGCTCATCAGCACGCCGAGGCGCGGGTTGGTGAAGGCGCGTTCGAGCGGTGCCTTATCCTTTTCGGCGTCGGGGCCGACGTAGTGCTGGAAGGGCATGAGGATACGGCCGTCACGCGTCGTGATGGACGGGCGGATAAAAGTACGTTCCTTGAGGCGGCCGGGCAGTTCGACGGGCTTGCTCCAAGTCTTGAACGAGTCATCGCTGGTCAGATACCAGGAGCGCCAGTCGTTGGCCCAGTGCTTCGAATGGGTCGAGAAGAAGAGCGTCGCGCGTCCGTCGCGGACGAGCACTTCGGTCGGGCCTTGGCCGATGGTCTTACCCTCGCGCGGGAAGCCAACGTCGAAGGCCGCCAGCGGCGTCCAGGTCTTGCCCTCGTCGGTGCTACGGGTAACCCCCGTGTAGTTGAGCGGCGAGGGCTCGGTGTCGCCTCCGGCGAGCATGAAGAGGATCCAAGAATTGTCGGGTAGCAGACGCAGGGTGGTATCGCAGACCATGCGGTTGGGCGTGAATCCGTCGTAAGGCATGCTCTTCCGGTCCTGCTTGGCATCCTCGAGGCCTTGGGCGGTCCACTTGCTTGAAGGCTGGATGGAGTCAGGCTTCTCGGCAGCCGAAGCCATCGACAGCGTCAACAGGAGGGAGAGGAGGATTCTCATGAGGTATTAAAGCGTGGATTTGGCGATGGTAGCGAGCGCCTGGCGGATGACCCAGCCGTTGGCCTCGAGTGCTTGTCGGGCGGCGGATTCTTCGGCGCCGGTCAAGTCTCGCACGATACGAATCGCCCGGCCGCGGAGCTTGGTGTTCGAGGGATTGAGGTCGATCATCAGGTTGCTCATGACTTTGCCGGCGCGGGCGAGGGCGAGCGTGGTAATCAGGTTGAGCACGAGCTTCGTGGCGGTCCCGGCCTTTAGGCGCGTGGAGCCGGTAAGCACTTCGGGGCCGGTGTCAGGCAGGATCGCGCAATCGAGCAGGGGGTGGTCGCGATAGCCCGGATTGCAGGCGACGAGGACGGTCTTGGCTCCGCGTCGTCGGGCTTCAGCGAGGCAGCCCCAGATGAAGGGCGCATGGCCACTGGCGGAGATGCCGATGACGACATCCTGCGCCGTGACCGAGCGGGAAGCGATGGAGCGGATGCCGGCGGCTTCGTCATCCTCCGCGCCTTCGACGGCACTCCAGAGGGCGCTGCGGCCACCTGCGATGATGCCTTGGACGAGAGAAGCGGGCGTGCGGAAAGTCGGCGGGCATTCGCTGGCATCGAGCACGCCAAGGCGGCCGGACGTGCCGGCACCGCAGTAGATCAGGCGACCGCCGGAGGCGAAGGCCTGCGCGACGGCTTCGACCGTCCATTCGATATGGGCGCATTCCGCGAGGACCTTGCCGGGGAGGGTGGCATCTTCCGCGAGCATCAGCTTGATCGCGTCTGCGAGAGGTATCTCCGCAAAGCCGGTAGATTTTGGATTACGTCCTTCGGTCGGTGCGCTCGCGACCGGGCGCCAGCTGGTGGGTTTGGGCTCGGTCGGGGTGGCGACGCTCTTTGGCTCAGCTTGCGTGCCAGCCTGACGGGCGAGGGCGATGGCGCCCCAGGTGCCGGGTCGGGCGAGGCGGACGACTTTGCTGCCCGGGCGGGCGGCGAGGATTTTGGCGGCGACTTCATCCGCGAACCAGCCGTTCTTCAGGAGCGTCGAGCCGTTGAGCAGGAATTGCACTTTCTCGCCCGGCTTGGCCACGCGAGCGGCGCAGTGGACGGCGTCCTTGCTGAGTCGTTCCGAGGCGCGGTGAAGGATGGCGACGGCAATCGCGTCCTGACGCGTGGCCGCGGCTTCGAAAACCACTTGGGCGAGGGAGGCGATCTCGGCCTTGCTCGCCGTCATTGACCATTCGATGAGCGACTCCGGGTCGTTCATCTGGAGGAAGGCGACCATGTCGGCGCCGAGGCGCGGCCAGTCGGCGTCGATGTCGGAGATCGTGACCGTCGAGCGAAGGGCGTGCACGGCGATATCGCACGCGCTGCCGCGGTCGCCGATGATGTGGCCGCGTCCACCGACTTTGACCGACGCACCGTTACGGTGCCGTCCGAGGCAGCAGGAGCCTGTGCCGCTGAGCTGGAGCACTTGGGCGGCGCAGTCGGCCGGCCATTCGCCGGCTTCGAGCGCGAGGATGAGGTCGTCGCCGACGGTGGAAGGGGTGTTTGGCCAGGTAGTCGCGACAGCGCGACGCAGGCGTTCGCGGTCAGCGGCGGAACGGACGCCCGCCATACCGATGCCGATGCGGTCGGGTTGGACTGGGAGTTGGGCACGGATCGAAGCGAGTAGGGCGGAGAGTTCTTCGCCGTTAAGTAGCTGCAGGTTGCCCGGTCCGACGGCGAAGGAGGCGAGGACGGAATCCGTGCCTTCAACCAGTAAGGCTGAGGTGCGGGTGCCGCCGCCTTCGATGCCGAGGAGTCTCATCGTTTAGCGGACCTTGTAGATTTTCACGTCATCGATCCAGACGGTCGAGTTCGCGAGGAAGCTGAACCAGCGCTTCATCTCATGGGCGTAGCCGGGCGAGCGGTGGGCGGCGATCGGCTTGCCGTCGAGCGAGAAGCGCATCTCGTCGCCTTCGGTGACCAGCGTGAAAACATGCCATTCTTGGTCGGCCTTAAGGGCATCTCGTCGCCTTCGGTGACCAGCGTAAAAATATGCCATTCTTGGTCGGCCTTAAGGGGGGTGATCTGCGTCTTCGTCTTGAGCATCGCTTCGAACTCGGGGTCGGGCTTCCGCTTGGCCGCCGCGTCATCCGCATGCTTCTTCTTCACCGCGAGGTTCATCGACCCCGTCTTGCGGTCGGAGAGCGAGAGGTCGGTTTGCGAAAGGGTCGCGTAGCAGAGGTGGCCGGCGTGCACGTCCTTGAGTTCGCGGTCGACGAAACCGGTCACGAGGTTCTCGGCCTTGTTGAGTCCGGGGAACTTGAAGCGGACAATCACGCCGCCGTCGGCGAAGCCCGCGTCGTGGTGGATGTGGGCGGCGTGGCCGGCTTCCTTGGTTGCGCTGGCGATCTTCATGATCCCAGCGTCGAGGTCGGCCTGCTTGATCTTTGGGACGCGGTCGGCCGTGGCGCTTTCCCAGCCGTTGCCGATATCCTTGAGCCCGGTGCCGGTCTCGTCGCGCTCAAAGGCGTCGTGGAAGATCAGCGTGCCTTTGGTTTGGAGCCAGGCAGTGTCGTCGGCGGCGGAGAGAGATGCCACCACGAGGCAGGCGAGAAGATGCCACCACGAGGCAGGCGAGAAGGGTGAGTCGCATGGGATAGGGGTAGGGGTGGGGGTTCAAGATACAGTGCAAAGGTGCAAAAGTGCAAAGGTGGAAGCAACTAGGGGTAGGGGTAGGGGTAGGGGTGGGGGTAGGGATACTTAGATATGAAAAGGGCTAGGGGTTAGCCTAGCCCTGTCTTTTACCTTAGGACAGCACGTGGTGCTGTCCCTACCTTGATTACGCGACCAACGCCTTGACGACTTTGGTCGGGAGTACGCCGGTCAGCTTCTGGTCCAGGCCCTGATACTTGTACGTGAAGCGTTCGTGGTCGTAACCGAGGAGGTGGAGGACGGTGGCGTGGAAGTCGTTAATCGGGAGGGGATCCTTGACGATGTTGTAGCTGAACTCGTCGGTCTCGCCGTAGATCTGACCGCCCTTGGCGCCGCCGCCGGCCATCCACATGGAGAAGCAGCGCGGGTGGTGGTCGCGACCGTAGTTCTCCTTGGTGAGTCCGCCCTGGCTATAGATCGTGCGGCCGAACTCGCCGCCCCAGACGATGAGGGTGTCGTCGAACATCCCGCGCTGCTTAAGGTCCTCGATGAGGGCGTGGCAGGGTTGGTCGATGTCCTTGCACTGGCTGGGCATGCGGCCGCTGACGTTGGAATGGTGGTCCCAGTTGTTGTGGTAAATCTGGACGAAGCGGACGCCACGTTCGACGAGGCGACGGGCCATGAGCACGCTGTTCGCGAAGCTACCGCGCTTGCGGGCTTCCTCGCCGTAGAGCTTGAAGATGTGTTCTGGCTCCTTGGTGAGGTCGGTCAGTTCGGGCACCGAAGCCTGCATGCGGAAGGCCATCTCGTACTGCTTGATGCGGGTGTGGGTCTCGGGGTCGCCCACGGTCTCGTAGTTGAGGCGGTTGAGCTGGTTGATGCCGTCGATGGTCTGCTTGCGCAGGTCGTCGGGCACGCCGGGAGGGTTGTTGATGAACAAGATGGGGTCGCCCTTGCTACGGAAGGAGACGCCGGCGTGTTCACCCGGCAGGTAACCGCTGGACCAGAGGCGGCTGGAGATCGCCTGCTCTTGGTCGCGGTTGGTCGGGGTCGCGATGAGGACCACGAAGTTCGGCAGGTTGTCGTTCGCGGAGCCCAGGCCATAGGAGGCCCAAGAGCCGAGGCAGGGACGGCCGGTGATCTGGTTGCCGGTCTGCATGGCGCAGATGGCCGGCTCATGGTTGATCGCCTCGGTATTGAGGGAGCGCATCCAGCAGATGTCGTCCGCGTTCTTGCCGAGGTTGGGTAGTAGGTCCGAGTTCAGCCACATCCCGCACTTCCCGTGCTGGCTGAAATTGAACTTCGACGGCGCGATGGGGAAGCGGGTCTGGCCGCTCGTCATGGTCGTCAAGCGCTGTCCGTTGCGGATGCTTGGGGGCAGATCCTTGTCATACATCTCCTTCATCTGCGGCTTGTAGTCGAAGAGGTCCATCTGGGCGGGGCCGCCGACCATGTGGAGGTAGATGACGCGCTTGGCCTTAGGGGGGTGCTGGGTGCTGATCGCGCCCGGTGCCGCGTGGGCCATGGTGCGACCGAGCAGGCTGGTCAGCGCGGCGGCGCCGAGGGCGTTTGCGCCCGTGCCGAGGAAGCGGCGACGTGTCTGGAGGGTGTTCCACTCGTGGAGGATGGACATGGTGTTTATTTGTTAAGGACTTCGTCGAGGTTGAGGAGCTGGCTGCAGACCATCGTCCAGGCGGCCAGTTCGGGCTTAGGGAGTTTCTCGTCGGACTTCGCATCGCCGACCCCGAGGAGTGCGGCGGCGTCGCCGGGTTGGGCGACGTAATACGCGCGCAGCTTGCCGAGGCTGTCCGTCAGGATCGCCGTCTCGGCGGGCTTGAGCGGCCGGCTGAGTAGACGGAGGGCGGCGATGTTGAGGCGAGCGACGTCGTCGCCGCCGGGTATTGCGAGGGTGTGCTGGGCGAGGATACGCGAGGCTTCGACGTACTGCGGGTCGTTGAGCATCACCAGTGCCTGGAGGGGCGTGTTGGTGCGGTCGCGGCGGACGCAGGAGACTTCACGCGAGGGCGCGTTGAAGAGGTCGAGGCTCGCGGGCGGAGCCATGCGGCGCCAGTAGTTGTACAGCGAGCGGCGGTAGAGATTCTCACCTGAGTCGGGCTTGTAGACCTGGATGCCGACGCCGACGACTTCCCAGATGTTCTCCGGCTGGTAGGGCTTGGTGCCCGGGCCGCCCATGCGGGGTGAGAGTGTGTCGCTGACGGCGAGTGCCTGGTCGCGGAGCATCTCGGCATCCATGCGGAAGCGCGGGCCGCGGCTGAGGAGCGCGTTGTCGCGGTCCTTCTCGATCTTCTCCTTCGTATTGATCGCCGCCTGGCGGTAGGTCGCACTGGTGAGGAGCTGCTTGTAGAAACGCTTCACGTCCCAGCCGTGCGCGCGGAAGTCGATCGCCAGCCAGTCGAGGAGCTCAGGGTGGGAGGGCAGGCTGCCCATGATGCCGAAGTCCTCGGAGGTTTTGACGAGGCCCGTGCCGAAGAGTTCCTGCCACATGCGGTTAACGGTCACGCGGGTGGTCAGCGGATTGGCATCGCTGAGGATCCACTTGGCCAGCCCGAGGCGATTGCGCGGGGCGTCGGCGGGGAGCTTGCCGAGGGCGGAGGGAATCTCGGCGGCGACGGCATCGCCTTTCTTGTCATAGGCGCCGCGGATGAGGATGTTGGCCATGGCCTGACTATCCATCTTCTCTTCCTGCACGTGGGTCATCGGGCTGCGGCCGCGGATCATGGTCTGCTCGGCGGTCATTTTCGCGACGGCGTTCGAGGCGAGCTTGAATGGCTCGTGGCGGTTGAGGAGGAAGTGTTCACGCAGGGCTTCCTTCTGCTGGACGTTGGGCTTGCCGGCCAACGACTGACGCAGGGCTCCGAGCTTGGCGAGGGTCGTCGCTTCGCTCGGATCAAGCGCGCGGGCGTAAAGGAAGACGTCCTGGATGGCGCCGTGGAAGGGCTCGCTCTGGCTGCGTTGGCCGATGCGGGTCGGCGTCGTGGCTTTCGTGTCGGTCTTGAGCTTGTCGACCTCGGCGCGGGTCTCGGCGAGGACTCCGTTGACGTAGATCTTCACGCCGGCGGCCTTGCCGCTGCCGTCGTAGGTCATTAGGACGTGCTGGTAGGCCGTGTTCACGACATTGCGCGTGGTGACCACCTTGAGGGCGTCATCGGGCCACTTGCTGATGATGGTGACGCCGAGGTTGCGGCCGGATTGGAAGAAGTTCCAGCCTTGGGCGCTCTTCGGGTCGTCCATCCGAGCAATAATCGCACCGGTGCCTTCGACCTTGTCGGCCTTGATCCAGGCGGCGGCGGAGAACGCCTGCTTGGTGCCGAAGTCGCCGGCGGCGCCGATGGAGAGATGCGAACCCTTCTTGAAGACCGGCGCCGGGCCGATCTTGCCGGCCTTGTTCCAGGTCACGGGCTCGCCCGCGGCGGTGGTGCCGGCTGGGATGCCAGTGCCTTCGTTGAGCGCGAGGCGGGCGATGAGTGCCTTGGCGGGAATGTCCGCGTCGAGGTCGGCGGGCTTGGCCTTCGCGAACCACTGCTCGAAGAGTGGGGTGCCGAGCTTGCGGGCTTCCGCGACCTGCTCGTTGCCTTTAGCGATCTCGGCGGGCAGCGCGTTCCAGCGCGGACGATCGGCGTCCGTCGGGAGAGTGAGCACGGGGCCCTTGCCATCCTTTACGTTACCATCGAGGCCGCCTTGGGTGGTGTTCCGGAAGAAGGCGGACATCGCGTAGAAGTCCTTCTGTGAGAACGGGTCGAACTTATGGTCGTGGCACTGGGCGCAATTGGTGGTGAGGCCGAGGTAGACCCAGCCCATCGTCTGCACGCGATCGGCGGCGTAGTTGGCGAGGTTCTCTTCGACGATCGTGCCGCCTTCGTTGGTGGTCGGGTTGCAGCGTTGAAGGCCGGTGGCGATGCGCTGGTCTTCGGTCGGGTTGGGGAGCAGGTCGCCGGCGAGCTGCTCGAGCGTGAACTGGTCGAAGGGCTGGTTGCGGTTGAACGACTTCACCACCCAGTCGCGGTAAGGCCACATCTCACGATAGGCGTCGAAGTGCAGGCCGTGCGAGTCGGCGTAGCGGGCGGCGTCGAGCCAGTAACGGGCGCGGTGTTCGCCGTAAGCTGGGAGGGCCATCAGTTCGTCGATGAGCGCGGAGAGCTGCGCATCGCTGAGGCGGCTGCCGTCCTTGGGCAGGTGCTTGGTCAGCAGGGCTGGTGAGGGCGGTAGACCGGTGACGTCTAGGCTGACGCGACGGATGAGCGTGGCGGCGTCGGCTTCGGGTGCGGGCTTGAGTCCCGCGGCGTCGAGCTTGGCGCGGACGAAGCGGTCGATCGGATTCTTAGGCCAGGTGGCGTCGGCGACTGCCGGGAGGGGTGCCTTCTGCGGAGCGACGAGTGACCAGTGCGGCTGCCAAGGTGCGCCTTGTTCGATCCAATGCTTGATGAGCGCGACCTCGGCGGGCTTGAGGGTCTTGTGCTCCTTAGGCGGAGGCATGACCTCGTCCTCGTCCTTGCTGATGATGCGCTGGAAGAGCGGGCTCTTGTCCGGCTGGCCCTTAAGGATGGTGGGCGGCTCTTCCTTGCCGTCCTTGGTCATGCGCGGCGCAAAGAAGCCGGCTTCAGTGTCGAGGCGGAGGCCCGCCTTGCGGGTACCGGGATCCGGGCCGTGGCAGTGGAAGCAGTTTTCGGCGACGATCGGACGGATGTCGCGGTTGAACTGGACTTTCTCTTCGGCCGCGAAGGAGGCGGAGACGAGGAAAGGCAGGAGCGCCAAGAGGGGCTTACGCATGGGGAAGGGGGTGTCTTGAATAAAGAGGGATAACGGAAGAGGGGAAGCCGTATTCGGCCCGCCTACGAATATGAGTAGGGCCCAGGGCGGGTTGTTCCCCGTCTAGGTATTAAATACCACCCAACTGAAGGTCAGATTAGCTCAGAACTCCCAGCGACGGGGTGCGCCTTGAGCGGGGGTCAGGACGATGTCGTCCAGGTCCACCGCGGCGGAGCCAGTGGGCAGGTAGAGCCTGAGGATGCCGGTGGCTTGCTTGGCTTCCAGGTCCACGCTGATCGTCTGCCAGACGGCTTCACCGGAGGTCCGGTAGCTCACGGAGAGCATCTCGGCTCCGCCCGCGGCGCCCAGGAGGGCGATGCGTCCTTCGCCGGCCTGCGGGGCGCGGAGTTTGAAGGTGAGCTTGGCCTTGCCGGTGGTGAGGCCAGCACCGACGCCGATGAAGGAGTTAGCCCCCTTGGACTCGATGTGCAGGGCGCCTTCGATGACCGTAGATTTGCCGGCGCGGTTTTTCCAGCCTCCGGGGAGGTCGTCCGGGGCAAGGGCCTTCTTCGGAGCGGCCGCCTTGGGGATGATCTTCCCGAAGTTGGGATTCAGTTTAGGTATAACGGCTTCGGTGTCCTTGAGGAAATCGGCGATGAGCCCGTTGAGTTCCTTGACGAGCTCGGGCTTCTCTTTGGCGAGGTTATGGCGCTCGCCGAGATCGTTCTTCAGGTCGTAGAGTTCGAGGTCGTCGGTGCCGTCGTCATTACGGGCGTAGAAGCGGATGAGCTTCCAGTCGCCCTTACGCACGTAGGTGCCGGCGTAGAATCCATCCATGACGGAGGCTTGCGTGGCGTTGCCGTGCGGGAAGTGGCAGAAGACGCGGTCGCGGGGCGATTCGCCGCCGAGCAGGGCCTTAGATTGATCGAGGCCGTCGAGTTTGAGGTCAGCGTGCGGTTTGAGTCCGACGAACGAGAGTAGCGTCGGGTAGAAATCGACAGTCTGGAAAAGGATATCGCTGGTCGCGCCGGCCTTGGCCTTGCCGGGCCAGGCGAAGATGAACGGTTCGCGGGTGCCGCCTTCATAGAGCGAAGCCTTGCCGCTGCGGAGCGGGAGGTTGCTGGTCGCGGGAATGTCGGCGTAGCCATCCGGGGTGGTCTTCTTGGGTGGGTAGGCGAAGCCGCCGTTGTCAGAATAAAACACGATGATCGTGTTGTCGGCGATGCCGGCGTCATCAATCGCTTGAACGATGCGGCCCACGCCATCGTCGAGGGACTTCACCATTGCGGCGTAAAGGGGGTTATGCTGCGGGTTCTTCGGGTCGGCCTTGGACTTGAAGTATTCGATATAGTCCGCGCGGGCGTTCCACGGGCCATGGACCGAGAAGGCCCAGTAGTTCAGGTAGAACGGCTTAGCCTTATGGGCCGCGATATACTTCGCGGCTTCCTTGGACATGCGGTCTTCGATGTTCACGCCGACTTCATCGGTGATGGTGGGATCCTTGATGAACTTCCAGGGAGCGAGGTAGCCGTTGCCGGGGCCGGCAGCGTTCGGCACGTGGGGGAAGTCTGAGTCGAAGCCCTGATCTTGCGGTTCGTAATGGTCGGCGGGCTTAAGGTTATGACCGAGGTGCCACTTGCCGAAGTGCGCGGTCGCGTAGCCGGCTTCCTTGAAGGCTTCGGCCAGCGTGAAGTATTCCGGCTTCAGGCGGGAGACGCTGTTGGCCACGAGCACTCGGGACTTCGGGCCATCATTGACCAGTTCCTTGTTGAGGTAGATCGGGTTGATATGGCAGACCGGTGCGGTGATGCCGGTGCGCGCGGGGTATTGGCCGACGAGGATGCTCGAGCGGGTAGGCGAACAGAGCGGGCTGGCGGCGTAGGCTTGCGTGAAGCGCGTGCCGCGCTTGGCCAGGCGATCGATGTTCGGGGTCTCGTAGAAGGTGCTGCCGAAGCAGCCAAGGTCATGCGCGCCAAGGTCGTCGGCGAGGATGAAGA
>Ga0209297_1001264_pt1 | contig 14716 bp, 11 predicted proteins | sample S_130805_MF_Meta_FD_187322 | JGI IMG/M metagenome (GOLD analysis project Ga0209297, IMG submission 187322) | Freshwater microbial communities from Lake Simoncouche, Canada to study carbon cycling - S_130805_MF_MetaG (SPAdes) (version 2) | ecosystem: Environmental > Aquatic > Freshwater > Lake ... | reverse complement strand
GAGGGTAGGCAGACGATGAAGGTTGTCATCCTCTCCGATGTGCATGCAAATCTTCCTGCGCTGGAGGCGGTGCTTGAGGACGTAGCACGAACCGCGCCGGGTGCGCCGATCTGGCACTGCGGTGACGTGGTGGGGTACGGCGCATCACCTAATGAAGTGGTCGCAGAGTTGCAGCGCGTTGGCGCAACGGGGGTGATGGGGAACCACGATCTTGCAGCACTTGGCGACGACGTGATTGAGACCTTCAACGAAGGTGCGCACGCCGCGGCGCTCTGGACGCGTGAAGTTCTCACGGCGGAGAGTCGCAGTTGGTTGCGCGCGCTCCCAAAGGTTCTGGAGATGGGTTCGGCCACGATTGTGCACGCATCGCTTCGTGATCCGATCATGGAGTACGTCGTGCAACAGGAGATCGCCGAAGAGAACCTTCGCGCGCTTGCAACGCCGCTCCTCTTTCACGGACACACGCACATCCCCGCGCTCTGGAGCCTGCAGGACGGCGTTGCCCACGCAACACATATTGGTGCGGAGGCAATCTCGTTGCGCACGGGATCACTGGTGAATGCCGGCTCTGTTGGTCAACCGCGCGACCGTGATCCACGCGCGGCATGGTTGCTCTGGGAGCGCGACGAACTTGGCGCAGGGCTTGGAACCGCTACATGGCGCCGCGTGGAGTACAACATCCCCGCCGCACAAGAGGCGATTGACGCCGCAGGGCTGCCAGACTTCCTCGCCTCTCGCCTTGACGTAGGGCGCTAGCGTGGCGCGCAGAGTACGAGCTGCGCGCAGTCTGCCGCCGTTTGAACGACTCGGCGCATTCGTGCACGCACATGCACGACTGGTGATTGGCGCATGGGTTTTGATTGTTCTCTGCGCACTTCCGTTTGCACCACAGGCGCCAGGCGCACTGCAGGCGGGTGGCTTTGATCTTCCAACGCTGGAGAGTGCGCGATCGCGCGCGGCGCTCGAAAGCGAACTCGGCGCGCCACCATCCGCACTCGTCCTTGCGATTAGTTCAACAACGCTGACGCCAGGGACGGTGGAGTTTGAGACGGCGGCGCAACGTGCCGTTGCTGGTGTGGCGAGCGCACCACACGTAGTTGGCTCGCGCTCACACCTGATTGCGCCAACACAAATTAGCGTTGAGAAGAAGATTGTTTATGACGTGATCTTGCTGGACCTCAAGCCAGACGATTCTCCAGCGGCACTTGAAGGTATCCAGTCGGCACTTGTTGAGGTTGATGGGATTACGGTGGCGCTCGCTGGCGGGCCGTCATTCTATGCAGATATCCAGATCGTTTCTGAAACTGACTTGCAGCGCAGTGAGTTGATCAGCCTTCCGCTTGCGGCGATTGTCTTGCTGCTCGTCTTTGGATCTGCGGTTGCGGCGGGGCTGCCACTCGCCGTTGGCGGCGCAACGGTGCTCGTTGCACTTGCAGCGATCTTTGGCGTTGCGCAGGCAACGCGCATGAGCATCTTCGTGTTGAATCTCACCACGCTGCTCGGCCTTGGTCTCGGCGTGGACTACTCGCTCCTTCTTGTCTCGCGATTCCGCGAGGAGCTCGGTCGCGGTGCAAAGCTTGGTGACGCGGTGCAGCGTACCGTTGCCACTGCGGGACGCGCCGTCTTCTTCTCTGGCGTCACGGTGATGCTCGGCTTGGCCGGCCTCGCCCTCTTTGACTTCGCCATCCTGCGCAGCATCGGCATCGCTGGTGCGATCACCGTGGCGATCGCCGTAGCCTCCAGCGTCACGCTGATGCCAGCGATCTTGAGCCTCCTTGGACCCCGCGTGAACCGGCTCGCCATCCGCCGCCTGGGGAGCGGCAAGGTGAACGAGCGCGGACCGTGGGCGCGCCTCGCTCGTGCCGTAATGCGCCGTCCGGTCGCCGTGGCCCTGCCAACGCTCGCCCTCTTGATTGCCCTCGGCACGCCGTGGCTTGGGGTGCGATTCAACGCGCCAGACGGCAGCATCCTCCCCGAGCGCGTCCCGAGCCGCCAGGCGCTCGACGCGCTCACCGACGCATTCGGCGAAGGATCGTTTAGCCCAATGACCGCCGCTGTGCGCACCGATGGTCCTGTCACGAGCGCCGCGAACATCAAGCTTCTCTACAACTGGGTGCAGGCGCTCCAAGCAGATCCGCGTGTGGCACGCGTGGATTCCATTGTCTCGATTGATCCGCGGCTGACACTCACGCAGTACCAACTGCTCTACTCATCATCTTCATTTGATAGTGCAACACCGCCAGATCGTTATGCGGCGCAGATCCTGAGCTTCACCACCGCTGGTGATCTCACCACCGTCTCCATCACACCAACGAATGGGCCGAACCGCCCAGAATCACGCGCACTCGTGGGTGAGCTGCGCGCAGCACATCCGGGCAGCATTGGCGCTGGCACGCCATCCGCCATCACGCCGCCCGCCGGACTCAACGCACTGATTGGTGGTGGTGCGGCAGAGATCGTTGATGTGGTGGACACCATCTCCGGAGAGTTCCCGCGCACCGCTGCGGTGGTGATCCTCGCCACGCTGCTCATCCTTGCGGTACTGCTGCGCTCAATCGTCTTGCCAATTAAGGCGGTGGTGATGAACATGCTCTCCATCCTTGCGAGCTTCGGCGCGCTTGTCTGGATCTTCCAAGAAGGGAATCTCTCAGCGATCCTCGGCTTTGCACCACTCGGGTTTGTGGAGACCACGATCCCCGTGATCTTGTTCTGCGTCTTGTTTGGCCTCTCGATGGATTACGAAGTCTTCCTGCTGACGCGCATGCGCGAGATCTACGATCGCACGGGCGACAACACCGCCGCCGTTGCTGGTGGCCTTGAACGCAGCGGTCGCATCATCACCTCTGCGGCACTCATCGTGGTGGTGGTTGCTGGTTCGTTTGTCTTTGCCGAGATCGTCTTGATTAAAGCGCTCGGCGTTGGCGTAGCGATTGCCGTTGCGCTGGATGCCACTATTGTCCGTGCGCTGCTCGTTCCTGCAACGATGCGCCTCTTCGGCAAGTGGAACTGGTGGGCACCGCGCTGGATGGAGCGACTCCTCTCCGGACGCATTGCAACGGAAGCGGAGACGGAGGCGCGAACACGATGAGACGCACGTTGCTTGCTCTTCTGATTGCGGCGCTCACCGTTAGTGCGTGCAACGGACCGATCCTCTCCAATAGCGCCGCAGCTCCTGGCGCGCCAATCGTTATGGCAACGCCACTCGCGCCACGCAACGATCCTCAGCCGATCAGCTTCCCGCGCGACGATGCGGCGCATGATCGACTCACTGAGTGGTGGTACGTCACCGGCCATCTTGCAACGCTGGATGGTACGCGCGAGTTTGGCTACGAAGCGGTGATCTTCCGCGCCGAACGCGGCGCATTCCTTGTGACGTGGGCTTCGCACATTGCACTGACAGAGAAGCCACGGGGCGGTCGCACCGGATCATTCCAGTATGTGCAGCGTTCAGAGATTGGTCCGCAAGTTGATATCCGTCCGCAGTTCTTTGTGCCGCCAGCGGCTGCGTTCGCCGTTACTGGTGTGGATCCGCTCAACCCTGCAACGCTGGAAAACGAGCCGTGGGTCATGAGAGTTGGCCTTGATGGTGGAATGCAGATCAGCGCTGAGTGGCTCGCGCTGCAGCTCGCCGCACCCGCAGCGCCAGTGCTCCATGACAACGATGGCTGGGTTGACTTTGCTGACGCCGGTGGTTCGTACTACTACTCGCGCACACGCATGCCAACACAAGGGACGATTACTGTTGACGGTGTGGAGCTTGGTGTTAAGGGGAGCTCATGGTTTGATCATCAGTGGGGCGACTTCATTGCCATTGGTGGCGGTGGTTGGGATTGGTTCGCGCTAAACATGACGGATAGTGCAGGGCGACCGATCGACCTGATGCTCTCGTTCGTACGCGACGCAGATGGCAACTACCCGCTGATCTACGGCACCTGGGTGGCGGCGAACGGAGACGTTGAGCGCATTCCCGCGTCAGATATCCGCCTCACTGCAACGGGGAGTTGGCTCAGCCCTACGACTGGGGCGAACTGGCCCTCTGGCTGGAGGCTGGAGATCCCGTCCAAGGGGTTGAGTGTGGCGATCACCCCCGAGGTGCTCGACCAGGAGCTGGACACGCGGGCCACCACCGGAGTCATCTACTGGGAGGGGGCGAATCGGGTCAGCGGCACGCTCAATGGCCAAAAGGTGAGCGGCGCCGCCTACGTGGAGCTCACCGGATACGCCTCACTCCGATGACCCCGCTAGAATCAGCGGCATGAGCACAGAGCAGAGCGACTTCACACCGAAGCGAGCCGTCGCGAAGGATCGCGGGCCGCGCCTCTTCGTACTTGTTGCAACGATCGCGATGGCGGCGGTGATCGCCTATCCGCTGATCTTCGGTAAGGATGGATTCATCAAGACACTCCCAACACTGCTCTCTGCAACACCTGCGCCGAGCGCTTCGGAGTCGCCGAGCGCGTCACCAAGCCCGTAGCGCGAGCGGCGCGCACGGCACGCGGAACGGTCGCGACGCAATGAGCCACATCTTCATCTCACCGCATCCGGATGATGCCGCACTCTCCTGTGGTGGCTTAATCGCACACCTTCGCGAACTTGGCCAGAACGTCATCATCATCAGCGTCTTCTCCGGCCACGGCGATTTGAACCGCATGACCCCGTACCAGCGCCAGGCGCTCGGCTTCGGCGGGAAGGCGATCTGGCCATCCACGCAAGCATTTGATAGCGGTTCAATTGCCACCGATGTTGCGGTCCCCGGCGAAACGGAGAGCGAGCTCGCGCCATGGCAGGCGGAACCGGCGCGACTCGGTGCAACACAGCAGGAGGCTGACGCTAGCGCCAAAGAGTTCTGGCAGCGTGCATCCTGGTATCGCAAGGCAGACATCAGTGGCGGTGGCGGACTTCCACATGCAAAGGACGTTGATACCGTTGGCGGCCAAGGAACGCACACGCCAGGGAACACGGCGGCTGCTGCGGCCGCTGGCGAAGCGATGGCGCAACGGAAGGTTGAAGATGAGTACTACGCGCTCTTTAGCGAAGCGGCGGTCGTCTTTCTTGATCTCCCTGACGCGGTCTTCCGCGGATACGAAGGTGACGAGCAACTACTTGGCAGCGTGCGTCCAGGCGATGCGGCACCAATCACGCTGCTTGCGCAAGAGATCACGCGACTTGAGCCGCAGCACGTCTACTTCCCACTCGGCATCGGTTCGCATGTTGATCACCAGTTGGCGCGCAAGGTTGGCGCAGCCCTTCTTGCTGAGCCACGCAAGTGGGAGATGCCCGGTCCAGATTGGGCGAGCAAGATCTCCTTCTATGAAGACTTCCCGTACGCCTGGTGGAACGAATTTGATGCATCAGCCGGACTCCCCGCCGAATATCGCGCAGAGCTTCCCGCCGATATCTCTCTTACGCCAGAGATCGCCGACATCAGCAACGTCATTGAGACGAAGATCCAGGGAATCAAGCTCTACGCGTCGCAGGTGCCACACCTGTTCGGATCCGATCAGAAGATGGCCGATGCGGTACGCGGGCATGGCGCACGCGTTGCACTCGCCGCGGGGAAGAGTGGTTCCGCTGAGCGCTACTGGAGCGCCGTCCGCCGCGGCTGATTCGCGCTAGTTCGTGGCGTCAATTGCGCGAACGCCATCTCGATCCGGAACAAGCGCGGGGTTCCCACCAACTGCGAGCGCGTAGATTGATTCAATGTCTCGCAGCATGTAATCAATGCAGAGTTCTGCGTGGACAAGGGCGTGTCCTGTGGCGGCAAGCTGCGCGCCAATCTCGGGCTTCTTAAAGATGAGTCCGATTGCCGACGCGAGTGCGGCCGGATCGTGTGATGGGACAAGGATGCCGTTCTCCCCGTCTGTGATCATCTCTGGGATGCCGCCCACATTGCTCGCAACCACTGGGCGCTCGGCGGCGAGCGCTTCAATGATCGCGATCCCCTGCGCCTCGCGATAGCTCGGCATCACCACCACATCCGCCGCAGCGAGGATGACTGGGATGTCGTCACGTCGGCCGAGGAAGGCGACGCTCTCGCAGCAGATCTCGCTGCGAAGGTGCGCGGCGGCGAGACCCTCGAGGCGATCGCGCTCAGAGCCCTCGCCAACGATCAGGAGCTGAGCGTCTGGGAAGTTGTGATGCACCAGCGGCCACGCCTCAATGAGCGTGGGGTGGCCCTTCTCTGGCTCCAGCCGGCCGACTGAGACGGCGAGGAGTGCCGAGGCCGGGACGCCGATCTCCTTGCGCGCCGCCTCACGGCTGATCACCTTGTCGAATCGCTCAAGATCCACGCCGTTATAGATGCGACTGATGCTGGTGGTATCGCGGCTCTCCGCCACGATCTTCCGCACGATCGCGTCACTCACGGCGATCAAGTGATCAATGCGCGGCGTGATCTTCTCAAGCAGCTCGCGGTCTTCAGCTGAACGGAAGCGGCTTGAGTGCACCGTTGAGACCAGCAGCGGCCGCTTCCCAGTGCGCGCCTCCACAAGATCGGCGGCAAGCACCGCCACAACTTCAGCGCGGAACATATGCGCATGCACCACCTGCGTCTTGAGCGCAATCAGACGATCGGCAAGCGCCGCTGCGGCGCGGCTATCCTCTTCATCTTCAATGACCTCGGTGGCAACGCCGAGTCGCTCAAGGCGCTTCACCGTGCTGCCGTGAGAAAGGGAGATCACGCGAACATCGTGGCGGCTAAGGTCCATGCGCAACACCGTGTTCACCACGCTCTCTTGCGCACCGCCGTTTGTCCCGGTTGCTAAGAGTTGCACCACGCTGATGCGGCTCCCATCGGGGAGCGGGCCGATCGGTTTACGTGCGGTGCACGGTTCGCTGTGACTGTTGTGAATCATGCTGGCACCTGGAGCTGCATCACCTGCGCATCAACCGCGCCGCACTCGTATTTATACGCTTCGTTGCCGCGCAAGAAGTCAAGGCGCGGCAGCCTCTCACTAATCGCCATCGTCAGACCGTGCGCAAAGAGTAAGACGCCTGGAGAGAGTGCGCGCGCCGCAATATCGCCACCAGCATTCCAGTAGCGCAGCGCATTCGCGTCTCGTAAGAAGAGTCCCGCCGCAAACGTGCCGAACTCTTCGTTGCGCGCAAGCAGAAGTGTGATCATCCCTGCCGGTGCGCTGCTAAAGATCTCGCGCATGAAGTGCTCCTCTGATGCTCCCTTCTCCGTTGCCGTGAAGAGGCCGTTCTCACCCCAGCGCGCGCGGTGCAGCCGAATGAATTCCGGTAGGTCGGTGACCAGATCCATGCTCGCAGTGATCTGCACACCAGCCGCCTCCGCGCGTCGCAGCTTGCGTCGGATCTCGTGGCGTTCCTTCTTGTCGAGTCGCTCCAAGTGTTCATCAAATGTGCTGATCCCAACGAGATCAATGAATGGCGCTGGTTCCTCAATGCCGAACGTTGTGGTTCTGTCGTTTGCGTTGGCGGCGTCGGTGATGGCGCTGATCATGCGCGCGTGCGCGGCATCTTCCTTGCGCAGGCGCAATAGGTTGAATGATGTCCTGGTGTTAATGAGCGCCGCTGCAAGTGCCGCTGCAACGTCATCTTCTGCGCCAGGTGAAGTTTGTGCGAGGAGCACCGTGGCGTAATCAATGTGAAACGTTGCGCCGGAGTAGATCACGCCGTCTGGCCGCTTCATGAGCGGAAGGTAGCCGAGCAGTTCGTTGCTTGCTGCATCTCGCGCGGCAAGGCTGACATCCTCCGCCGTGTCGCTGTGTGCGCTCCACCATGCGGCGTGTACGGCGCGATCCGAGAATGCGCTCGCGGTGGTGTTTGCCGTCAAGAGTCGCTCCCACTCAGCGGCGTTGACCCCAGCAAGCGGGGTCGCAGAAATAGCGATGGAGCGGGCTGGGGTCGGCATGCTCGTATCGTAGGCGGTACATCCGCCGTACGTGCCGTGCACCACGCTTCCGTGATGTGGCAGATCAGTCCGAACGTGCAGCGCCTCGTGCTGAGCGCGCTCGCCCCTGTCATCGAACTCCTCGCGCCGCCACGCTGCGGCATCTGCGACTGCGAGGAGGCCCTCCTCTGCCACGCGTGTCGCGCGCTATGGATCCCCACGCGGCCTGAACCGGTCCCCGCAACTGGCCTACACGCCGCCGCTGCGCTCGGCCCATACGAGGGCGGCCTCGGGGCGGCGATTCGCACAACGAAGTACGGCGGCGTCCCAGGTCTGGCGCGAGAGCTCGGTGCGGCGCTAGGCCCTGTGATCGCGCGCGTCACACGCAACGCGCCGTATCAGGCAACGCTCGTCCCGATCCCAACAGACAAGAGCCGCGTCCATGAACGCGGCTTTGATCACGCTCTGCTGATGGCAGAGTCGGCGGGGCGGGCGTGCGGGATGCCAGTGGCGCAACTGTTGGTGCGAACGCGCCCAACCGCGCCACTCCATGCGGCACACCGTGACGAGCGCGCCGACATCCTTAACGGCGCGATGACAACCGCGGAGGCGTTAACAGTTCCACCTGCCGTTGTGCTCATTGACGATGTGCGCACGAGTGGGGCCACCATGCGCGAGGCGGCGCGGACGGTGCAGGCTGCAGGCGTCCAGTGGATCGCTGGCGTCAGCGTGGCGTACGAACGCTAGGAGCGCGTCGCCGCCCTTTGCTATTATTGGGACATGAAGAAGCTCTCTGTTGCCGTTGCCGCAGCCCTTCTGGCCGCTAGTTGCGCTGGAGCGGATAAGTACGGCATTCCAAATGCGGACCCCGTTGGGGGCTTCGGCGAGAACGTTGGCGCCGTCTCGTGTGACTCTGGCGGCCACGATGCGGCGTATCACATCCACTCACAACTAACGGTGATCCTCCCTAGCGGCATCACCGCGCAGGTATCTCCAAACATTGGCGTCAGTGAGAAGTGCATGTACTGGTTGCACACGCATGAGCCAGATGGCCAGCTGCACGTTGAAGCGCCAAGTGAGACTGTTGCTACACTTGCAGACTTCCTTGAGCTCTGGCGACGCAGTGCGAATCCATCTATTCCTGATGCGGTCTTTGCTGGACTCGCAGAGATTCGCGTAGTTGGTGAACTGGTAGCAAGCGCCGACTCGGTCGTCCTTGAAGACGGCCTTGGTATTGAAATCACCGTCAAGAGCTTCCCTAGCGAATAGCTTTTTGCGATCCGCGCTATCCCACTTTTGTGGGAGGATGCGCGCATGGCAGCAGCGCGCAAACTGAAGAGCTCCGCCCCAGCCTCCGCCGCAGGCCGGCTTGACCGCATGCTCGGCGCGCACCTTGCCGTTGGACCAGGCCTCGTGAAGGCCGCGGATCGCGCTGCGTCAGTCGGCGCCATGGGGCTGCAGATCTTTACTGGCAACCCAACCGGCTGGGCGCGTCGCGCCGAACTCCCAAAGGAGCTGCCAGAGTTCCGTGCGCGAATGAAAGAGCACGGCTTCGGCCCACTCGCCGTGCACGCCGCGTATCTCGCAAATCTCGCTGGGCCGCGGCCAGAGATTCGTGAGAAGAGCATCGCACTGTTGCAGTATGAACTTCGCGTTGCTCCTGAGTACGGCGCATCGTTTGTCAACGTGCACATTGGATCACACCTTGGCACTGGCGTAGAGGCGGGCGTGAAGCGCGTTGCTGAAGCGGTTGATCAGATCCTTGACGGTGTGCCAAAGGCCTCAAGCGACGCGCTCTTGGTGCTCGAGAATTCTGCGGGTGGTGGCAACGGCATCGGTGAGAGCCTAGAAGAGTTGATTGCCATTCATGAGGCGATGGCAAAGCAACGCGTTGATATGTCGCGCGTTGGCTACTGCCTTGACTCTGCGCACCTCTGGGGCGCCGGTATTGAGATGTCTGACATTGATCAGCTTGATCGCATCGTGAACGAGTTTGATCGTCGCATCGGTCTCGAGAAGCTTGTGATGATCCACTACAACGACAGTAAGGCGGCGCACGGGTCAAAGCTTGATCGTCACCAACATATCGGTGGCGGCGAGGTTGGTGCGCGAGGACTCGCGGCGCTGATCAGTCATCCGAAGCTTGCACATGCCGCCTACTACCTTGAGACGCCAGGGATGGAGGAGGGCTGGGACCGGCTGAACGTGGATCGCACCATCCAACTTGCGCAGGGGAACCTGAAGTTGAAGCCACTCCCCGCCGAATCACCTGGCGTTCCAAAGCCCGCCAAGCGCGTAGCGAATCCCGCAGCAAAAACCGTGAAGATGGCGAAGGCAGCGAGCACGAAGCCTGTGAGTAAGAAGCCTGTGAAGAAGGCTACCGCAGTGAGCCCGCGCCGCGGGGGTACGGCGAAACCGAAAAAAGGATCCCGCCGCCAACCATAAGGCTGCCAATGTCGATCACTCGATCGAGCAGGGTGAGCGCGATCGCCGCCTCTGGCGGCATGGCGAAGACACTGATCAGGATGCCAACACTTCCCGCCTCAACGATGCCGATCCCCGCTGGTGTAAAGGGGATCGTGCTCAAGACCGCTGAGACGAGTGCGGTGAAGATCACGGCGGAGATGCCGAGGAAGCCCGGCGCTGGGTCAATCTGAAAGAGGCCGAGCGCCACGGCCACACAACCGAGGCGTGCCGCCTGAAGGCCCCAGATGACCGCCGTATACGGCGCAACGGCGATGAGCGCCCCTTGGCGGCTTCCTGCCTTCAGTGCATCAAAGGCACGAGCGATCGGCTCAGCCGCGGCAGACGGGAGGGGGAGCCGAGCGACAAGTCGTGCAGCTGGGCCACGCGCAAGGAGGAGCACCGCAGCACCAACAAGGGCGAGTGCGAGCGCGATCAACGTGAGTGCGGTCACCGCAGGACTCAGATTGCCGCCAAACGCAACGTACGCCGAGAGTGCGCCGAGTAGTGCCACCGTAATCAGATCGACGGCACGCTCCACAACGACCGTGCCGACTGCGCGGCCAAACGATGACCCACCGTTCTTCTTCAGCAACCAGGCGCGATACACATCACCGATCTTCGCTGGCAAGATTACGTTCACCCAGAAGGAGAGTGCGAGTATCTCCACTGCAGCGCGTCGTGAGATAATGATGTCAATCGTTCTGATGAGCACTCTCCATCGCAAGCCGCGGAGGATTAGCGTGCCAGCACATGCGGCGAGGGCGGCGACGAGAGCGACACTGTTCGCGCTCGTGATTGCGCTGGCAACCTGCTCAAGATCAAAACTACTCGCTGCGCTCCAGAGTGCGATGAGGAGCAGTGCGGTCAACGCAAAAGCGAAGAGCGTTGATGGGCGTGTTGCGCGATCGCGAATGCTGAACGTTGTTCCCTCGCGCTTCATGCGCCGAACGTTCTCCCTGGTGTAATCCGGCGATTCCCTCGTGCCGCGTTGATGACCTTGACAGCTGGCATGATCACTCGCGCAACAAACGAACCACGTCCAGTGATCAGTTCGTGTGGTGCTGCGAGCGCCGCGCGCAAGCCGGCTGGGGTTGTTGGGTCTCCGGTAAGGATTGATGCGGCGTTGCCGATCTCCATGATGCTGTGAGCGTCTGATGATGCCACGCTCGGAATACCGTGCGCTATCGCAAGTTCTGCGGCGCGTTGGTTCCCACCCGGTGCAACAAGTCGCGCGTTCCATCCTTCAATGAAATCGATCAGTGGAAGGAGCGCAAGGAAGCGGTCGTCAAGGAGGAGTGAACCGCGCCAGGCGTCAAACGGATGCGGGATGCCAACAAGGCCGCCCTGTGCGCGGATGGCGGCGATCGCCTCTTCTGGTGGGAGGCCAACTTGGAGTGGCCGCTCAATGAAGAGAGCGATCATGTCTCCCGCTTGTGTCCGTACCTCTGATCCAACGATGATCGTGACGCCGGGAACGCGTGCATCACGTGCGCGCTGCGCGCCGTCAACGCGATCGTGATCGGTGATCGCAAGGTGTGTCACGCCACGGGCGGCTGCCGCCCGCGCTAGCGCAACTGGATGACTTAGCGAGTCAAAGCTCGCAGAGGAGTGGCTATGGAGGTCGACCACCGCTCGCCGATCGAGCGACACGGGTCAGGCCTGGGAGGTGAGGGACTTTGCGAAGACGTCGAAATGCTCGAGTGCGGTGCCCGTCCCCTTAGCGACGCAGCTCAGCGGATCAGGGGCAACGTGCGTTGCAACACCGGTGACGGTAGTAATGAGGCGGTCAATGTTGCGCAACAGCGCGCCGCCGCCTGAGAGGACGATCCCCTTATCAATGATGTCGGCACTCAACTCTGGTGGCGTCTGCTCCAGCACACCACGGATCGCATCGGTGAGGTTGCGCAGCGGAACCTCCATCGCCTCGGCAATCTCTGTTGACGTGATCGTCACTTCGCGCGGAAGGCCGGCGATCATGTCGCGCCCCTTCACACTCATCGAGAGTTCTTCTTCTAGCGGGAGGGCGCTGCCGATCTCAATCTTCACCTGCTCGGCGGTGCGATCGCCAATCATGAGGTTGTATTTGCGGCGGATATACAGCGCGATCGCTTCGTCGAAGCGGTTGCCACCCACGCGATGGCTCTTCGCCACCACGATGTCTGACATTGAGATCACGGCGATCTCTGCCGTGCCACCGCCGATATTCACGATCATGTTTCCGGATGGTCCGCTGATGGGGAGCTCGGCGCCGATCGCAGCAGCCATCGGCTCTTCAATGAGATATGCCTTCCCGGCGCCAGCTTGGCGCGCGGCATCAAGGACGTAGCGCTTCTCCACGGAGGTGGATCCGGCGGGGACGCTGACCAGCACGTCGGGGCGCCCAAAAGAGATCTTGCCCGCGGTCCCCTTCTTGATGAAGTAGCGGAGCATTGCCTCTGTGACCACGTAGTCGGCGATCACACCGTCGCGCAGCGGGCGGATTGCGGTGATGGAACCTGGCGTGCGGCCGAGCATCTCTTTAGCCTCGTTGCCTACGGCAACGATGCGATCCTCAGAGTCGATCGCCACAACGCTCGGCTCGCGTACGGTGATCCCTTGGCCCTGGACAAAGACGAGGACGTTTGCCGTTCCTAGGTCGATTCCGATCTTCATTCGGCTTCCTTCCCCTCTTCGCTGACGTGCGTTAGGTCCGCACCAAGGCCACGGAACTTCTCCTCAATGGTGGCATAGCCACGGCGGATGTGGTGGGCGCCGTGAATCTTGCTCTCTCCGGGCGCTGCAAGCGCGGCAAGCATGAGGGTGGCGCCAGCGCGAAGGTCGGGGATATCTGCCTCGGCGGCATGGAATGTGGTTGGGCCAGTGAGGCGCGCATGGCGAGCATCCTTGATCTCCACCTGTGCACCGAAGCTTCGAAGGCCGACCAGCCATTCCAATCGATCCTCAAAGATCGTCTCGTGGATATTGCTGATGCCGTCTGCACGCGTCAGGATCAGCCCAGCCGAAGGCTGCAAGTCCGTTGCAAGCCCAGGGTATGGCGCAGTGGTGATGTCTGTTGCCGTGTATGAACCTTCGCTCTGTGGCTTACCAGTTACGCGCAAGCTTGAACCGCTCACGCTGTGTTCCACACCAGTTCGCTCAAGTAGTTCAAGGAACGAGGTGAGGTGGCTCGGCTCAATCTCTTGAATCTCAATGCTCCCTCCGATCACCGCGGCGGCAGTGGCGAAGGTCCCCGCTTCAATGCGATCCGGCATCACGCGATGTGTTGCGCCGTGCAGCGCGTCAACGCCCTGGATCTCAATCACGTCTGGCGCGGTGCGCGCAACTTGAGCGCCCATGGCGTTGAGCAACGAAATCAAGTCGTCAATCTCTGGTTCCTGTGCAGCGGGGGTAATGCGCGTTGTCCCCTTGGCAAGCACGGCGGCAAGCATTGCGTTCTCCGTTCCCATCACCGTGACGTGCGGGAAGGTGATCTGCGCGCCGCGCAGTCGACCACTGCTCTTTGCAAAGTAGTAGCCATCGCGGTAATCAATCTCTGCGCCGAGTGCGCGCATCGCATCAACGTGCAGGTTCACTGGACGTCGACCAATGCGATCGCCGCCAGGATTGCTGATGATGACGCGACCGAATCGCGCAAGGAGTGGTCCGAGCAGCATGAAGCTTGCGCGCATCTTTGCCGCCGCCTCAAGCGGAACGAAGAGCCATTCAACATCACCAGCGGTGAGATCCATGCTGCCATCCGCTTCGCGCTCAACGGTGACGCCGAGATCACGTAGCGTGTCACGCAACACTTCAATGTCAAGAATCTCTGGCACGTTCTCTAGATGCAGACGTTCGCCCGTCAGCACCGAGGCGGCCATCATCTTCAGTGCTGCGTTCTTTGCGCCGGAGACGCGCACGCTTCCGCTCAGTGGGCGACCGCCCGTAATGTGGAACGCCTCTTTCGCGAGCGCAGTGGGGCGGTACTCCCAGGAGAAGGGCTTTGATGAAGGGGTGCTGCTCATCCGTGGATTCTCCCCTGTTGGTGGCGCTGCGTCCAACTGAGCGGCGTATGACGCACGCGCGCTGGGTGCGAGGGGGAGGAGCTAGCCGCGACGGCGGCGTCGCTCCGCAACGTTGAGGTGTAGGAGGGCGCGTGCCATGGCGGCGCGTGCCGTTGCGACGGCCCCTGGGTCGGCGTGATCAACCTGAGCGAGCGCCTGCTCGGCTTCAGCCTTCGCCTTTTCAATGGAGGTGAGGTTAAGGTCCGCGGCAAGATCGGCCGACTCTGCAAGCACCAGCACGCGATCTGGTCGCACCTGCACAAAGCCGCCGATGATCGCGAGGAGCTCCACGCCGCCATCCTTGGTGGTGATGCGACCCTCGCCGAGCCCGAGCACTGTGACGTACGGCTCGTGC
>Ga0209297_1001263_pt1 | contig 14716 bp, 7 predicted proteins | sample S_130805_MF_Meta_FD_187322 | JGI IMG/M metagenome (GOLD analysis project Ga0209297, IMG submission 187322) | Freshwater microbial communities from Lake Simoncouche, Canada to study carbon cycling - S_130805_MF_MetaG (SPAdes) (version 2) | ecosystem: Environmental > Aquatic > Freshwater > Lake ... | reverse complement strand
AATTTGGACCAACTCCACCACCACTAGTGTGTAATAAAAATATTGGCTTGGTCACACCATTTAATATTTTTATTCTGATATACTCTAACTCAAGTGGAGAGAAGTATAATTTTGGACTGGCACCAATATTCGGAATATTGTATAAGTCACACCAAACATCAATTAAATGTTTTTTATTTAAGATATAATCTTGGTGATGATAAGGATCAATTCGATATACTTTGGTATCTTGGTCTTTTATAAAGTTTTTATAAAAGTTAGCAGATTGTCCGATTGGATAGATTTGATAAACATCTGGATTATTAAACCAAACTTGTGGCCATGCGCTCACTACAATAATTTTCCGTTCAGAATCAGAAGCTTTTAGAGATGAGATAACTGCGGTTGCCAATATGTTTTTTCCTATGCCACCTTCTATGTGTAGGATACTATATTTCATTGTATTTCATTTATTTTTATATTATATACTATGTTATCAACATAGTTTTTTATTTATTTATGTATATCTTATTTAAAATAAAAAAAGTCAATATTATAATATTGACTTTTTTTACTATAAAGTTTTGTAATTAAGCATTATATAATGCTGTTAATCTAGCAATAACGTCTGCGTCAGTCCATTGACCAGCTGCTTCGTAAGCTGCACCTTCCCATAAAACTACTGGTTCATCAAGTTCCTCAACGAAAACTCTAACCATTTTTTGTTTTGGAAAATCAACAACTCTATTGATCGTTAGACTGCTGATAGTTTTACTTTTTTCTTCTTGTAAAACAACTTTCTTAGGATTAGTAAGTGTAATGTTCATATCTAATTTTTTATTTTCTTTTATATATTAAAATTTAAACTCTACTTTTTTAATAATTTTATACAATAGAAAATATTTGTGTGTTTGTTTTTCTATCATCTGTTATTACGACATTTGATTGTGTATTTATAATTAACCAAGTAGAATTGTCATTGGAAACAGCTAAAGTCCAGGATACCGGGTCTCTATACGTTTCATAATTACCAGTAACGTAATAATAAGAGTTGAAAAGTATTGGATCCACATTATCTATGTAAATAGTTGATGTTCCGAAACTTGTAGTTCCAAAAGTATTATCACACCATTTTGTATTAATACTATAATCTATAAGTTTATAAGCCGTTTCGCTCGGTACATTAGCACCATCTGGGTTAGTAGCACTTGCTGATGGTCCCCAACTAACTGTGACGCCATTGTATAATAAAACTAATTCAGAAGCTTGTATTGCACCAAACCCAATGTTATCAACATCTTTTGTTTTAGTCATTACCCATCTAAGATATCTATACTTAGTAGGTGCATCTGTAGAATGTGTAGCTCCCTTATTAACTAAAGTTTTATTATATGATGAATCTATAAAGTTACCAGTAGAGACTTGATATTCATTTATCAATAAAACCGTACCAGTAATATTAGTTGGTGGTAAGGCAACATCATATGGATTAAAATCGGTTGAATAAACAACAGTATTATTTATTCTTATTCCATATAAAGATCCATTAAAGTATTGAAAATTATTTAGAGGACCTCTACAACCAATTGATAATCCATATGTACTATTCTGCAAATTACCACCACTACCAGAAGCAAATTGATTCACACCATTGTAATATACTGATAGAGTAGTATTATCTGATACTATAGCAACGTGTGTCCAAACACCAGGTGTTGGTTCAGCAGTTACTGTCACATCATTTCTAATAACTAAATTACCGGATTGATAGAATATATCTATATTGGAACCACCATCTCTTTGAGCCATAATGGTAAAGATTTGACCACCAGTACTACTTGTAGCAGCTTTACTCCAAAATTCTATTGTATAACTAGTACCTAGAGCAAACTCATTACCAGTAGGAATCTCAATAGAAGAACTACCATTTAATACTATACTTGCAGTAACAAATACATATCTTGGACTAATACTATTATAGTTATTTAAAATTTGGACTGATGATAATGGACCATCCCATATTTTCACAACATCAATTTCCCTGTCTGTTAAATCTGGAATATCCCATCTTTTACCAATGTCTATTCCTAATCCACTTGATATTGCACTTGCAGTACAACTAGCTGAAGAATAAAGTGTACCATCTAAGTATAATTTTAAATCCACCTCATCATATGTTAAAGTAACATTATACCATGTATCAATTTCCGGTGTGAATCCATCTGTATATTTCCAATAATTAGGAAAATCAGTAAAGAATCCACCAGATATTTTACCATCCCAACCATTTCCAATTGGAGGACCATTTAAGAATCCGATAGCAAAGTTGATATAAGGATGTCCACCATCAAAAGTATTTATAATAATTTGAGGATTTTCACCAACTGATGGTAATGAATTTAATTTAAACCAAGTATCAACAGTAAATTGATTTAATGTTCCGAGGTCATCACCGTGACCAGATTGGGTTAATCCATCATTAAAATTAAAAGAACCGTTTAAATACTTAGGTTTGTTGATAAGATTAAAATTATTACCATTACCAGATGTATCATTCCAAATTGGATTCATACCACCAAATTCAATATCAGTAATACTTTTATCATTTTGTAGAAAAAGTATGTATAAGAATAAATCATTTGTAGGAACTGAACTGGATGCGTAGAATAAACTATCATTAACATAGTATCTAACTCTTATTCCATCAAAAATAATACTATAAACAGTAGAAGCTGGAAATGAACCATTAGTTTCATTAACACTAAAATTACCACTTTCAGTTAACGATATCCTACTTGCACCACCAGTTCCAGCACCTAAATAAAAACCAAAACTTGATCTTGTATAAGTAGCCTGATTATCTATAGGTGGAGTTTGAGATACACCACACATAATATCACCTAGAGCTTCACCTCTTTTAAACTTTAACTTAAATGGACTACCAAGTGGTATTCTTTCAACAGAGATTCCTTTATCATTCCAACCACCACCAGTTTGTGAGGTCACTGAATTAGAACTAAATGTTACTCCAGAACTAGCATTCGAATCAAACGTAAATGTTTTTCTATAAAAATCATAACTTAATGAATCTAAATTTAATTTTAAATTAACATTGTTATTATTTATTTTTGAAATAAATGATGAAAGTGGTCCGCTAAAATTAGATAATTTGCTAAACATGATTTATATATTAAATCACAATTAACCAAAAGTGCTAATATTACCTAAAATCTCAACAAATGATGAGTTCGTACTAATGAATGATAATCCAACAATATCTGTTTGGTTTGGCGTACCTGTTGGAGGTGTTGCATTTGACCATTTAATTGAATGTGTAGCACCATTTATTGTTAGTGATGTTGGTGAATAAGCAGTTGCGCCTTGCGAAATTACAATAGTTGTTGTTATGACTCCTCTACTTTCCGGTACATTAATAAAATTAGCTTCATAATCCTCACCTAAGTCATCATGATACCAAATACTACCTAAATTAAAATCATAATCAATTGTAGCACTCGCTGTTGATGAATTAACCACCTCAACTGTTTGTTGAAATTGTGTTTGACCTAAAAGTTTAATACTAGCATTCACTGAGAATGTCAAACCATCATATGTCAAATCATTAGTTACATTTAGATTGTTATCAGTACCATCAGATAAAACTAAACCATTTAATAGTGGATCTGTAATTGTTAAACTTGTTATAGCACTATAGTTAGCAGGTGCTAAATCAATATACCAAAAGCTATAAGTAGGAACAATACCTTGACTATTTGTTACTCCATATCCACTTGAGTAATCAACTACAATATCAATTGTAGCAAATGTTGCACCCGATACATAACCATTAACTTGACCGGTGAAGAAGGCACTATCATCTTCAACATAGTCATCGACCATATAAGAGTTATAAACCGTGTTGTAGACCACAACTTGTTGCATTGGATTATAAGCCAAATTTCTTTGAGTTTGTAAAGTAATTGAATGACCAAGATCTGGTAATTGAAGGGATGTTGATGAAGTAGCAAAATATTTAACCATTGGTGATCCATCATAAATAATTTGACCACCATCATTTTTCATAATAACTGGTCTCTCTCTACTACCTAAGTTAATACTATTAACTAAGATACCTCCATCTGATGATGATAAAGTAACACCACCAATATAAATTGTATTTGCTCCTACATATAAACTATGCCATTGATTACTAGGTGAACCTAAATTATAAACACTATTAGTACCTGGTATTAAGTCACCATGAAATGATATTGTATTACCTACCGGATATATGTTTTTTGTTGTTATTGAATCTACATTAATAGAATTTGTATCAATAGAGTTCACACTAACTGTTCCATTAATAGTTAATGTTCCGCCTTCTGGTGTAATTTCATTAATAATACCTTCTTGTGCTAAAACATAGTTCTCAATCTGTTTATCAATTTGTAAAGGTGTTTTGCCAATAAGTGTATCAATTTGTATTTGTAGTTGTAATATGGCATCTTTTGCTTGCTCTGATGTGAAGAAATCTAAAATTATAATTTTATCATTTTTAAGATTTATTTTAATAACATTGTTATTAACCATTGTGTTGATAACAGCAAACGGGTTAACTGTATATTTAATCTTACCATTAGAATCAAGTATTTGAATGTTTCTATCGGTTGTTGATAAAGGTCTTAAAAAATTATTATAATTATATGCCATTTCTTTTTTCTTTATTTTAAGTTGTTATTGTTAAATTAAGAACAATTCCAGAAGTAGTATTTTCTGCTATATCAGATATATTAAATCCAAGTGAATAAGTACCAGATGACGTAACACTACTATAAGTTGTACCCGCTGTTCCCGTCAAAATTAAATTAGAACCAGTAACCGAAATTAAACCATCACGATTATCATTAACACTATAAACTAATAAATCTAATAAATTATTTTTATCTAAAACACCACCTACACCAAAAGTTGTAAGTGATACAGATGTTGAGAAAGTGCTTCCAATTGTTGTATCAGGAAAAGATCCACTTGCACCATTGTAGTCATAAATGTAATCACCACTACCACCTACTTGAGTTAAGAAAGTAATTACGGGAGCTTCTGTATCAAATGTATTACCCGAAACCACCGAATCAATATCAACCCCTGGATTTTCTAAAACATAGTTTAATAATGAAAAGGCTTGTGTAGCATCTGTTTCTGTTTTAAATTTCAAGAATATAGTGCCTTTACTAGTATCATCAATAGTTAAAATTAATCCACTCTTTTCAATAGATGAAATATTTACAATTCTAAAGTAAACCAATGGCTTTGGTGTTTTATCATTAATAACAATAGATTCACCAACAACATAACTGTGTATATCCATCAATTCTAATCCAGTAAATGACATACCTGACTGATTAATTGTATCATTAAAGTATGTATATACATCATCAATAACAGCAACCATAACATCTAAAGTAACATTATAATTTGCATTTGGATTTGTTAAATATAATTGTGGGACTCTATGTGTAGAATTTCCAGTTAATATCATCAATTGTGCAAAATAATGATTCTTTGTTAAGTCATCCGAAAAATTATACTGAACATAGTTATCTTCTTCAATTTTTGACTTTGGATCATATGTTGCAGCAATGGATAAGAATGTGGCATTGTCTCCTAACCCTAAATGATTTAAAAGATAGTCAACTTGTCCGGCTTTTAGTACGACTCTCCCTCTTAGTAATTGAGCATATGGAATTCTTAAAGTATTTAAAATCTGTCGGTCAACAGTATTTGTACCCTCAATTGCTACTAAATCACCGTTGAGAAATTTAATATATTTATCAGATGATCCGAACAGTGAGCCCTGATTATTACAAGCCATATTTTGAATCTTATTTTTGATTATATATTAAATTTATATAACCATTAATTCAAAATATTACCTAATCTCTTTCTCTATAATATATCTTTCCTCTATTCCAGTACTCATTGATTCAGCAATTCTAGTAATTTTATACTTAATGCCTTTATTTAATTTCAAATATGGTACATTTGATAATTCATAAGATGCAGTTGCATTAAATGTATATGGTAAACTATAACTAGCACCATAGTTAATTAAAGTAGAATTATTATTTACATTAAAGTAAACATAAGAATTTGTTAAACCAACTGAATCAACTTTATATTGACCAGAAAAGTCAATTTGACTTGTGGTACCAACAGTAAAATCACTTATTTTGAAAGTATCACCTGACTTAAATGAATTTTGAATCAAATAACTACTACCAAAAATAGGGACTTCTAATATACCACCAGTATTCAATTGTAATGGTTTATCTAAATCTATTGAGAAGTTAATTTGATTCCAAGATTTTGCACTATTTGGTAGTTGTGTTACCGTATTATAGTAAATAGGTAAATCAATAGTTTCTAATAATTTAGTTTCTACTGGTGTAGCAGTATCAGAACCTAATTTATATTTGATATAAACTTCTAATTGTTTATTTTGAGTTGCAGTAGATGTTGCTTCAATTATAATATCACAACTTTGTTTGAAATCTAAATCACGGTCAATAACAATGATTAGTTTATCACTATTAGGCAATGTGAAATTATTAGTATCATTATTCTCAACGTAAATTAGGAAATTTTTATTTTCAGGAACCGTAGCAATATAAGGAATTGCTCCATTAACATTATATAAATCAGCAGTCAATACATCATAAATTGTATTATAGGTTGCATCCTTACTATTTAATGTTAATCTTGGTGGTCTAAGTGTGTTATCTAAAGTAACCGAAATTGTTTCAGAATCAACAATTTGATTAGTTGAGTATAGTTTAAGTAGATTCTCAAGATTAGCAATTTTACTATTGATTGTTTGAAAATCAGTTTGTGAGTAAAGCAATTGTTTCATATTAAGAATATCTTGCTCTAAAGTACCTTGTGAATTAATAATCTCCAAGAATGATTGATTGACTGCTCCCAATCTTCTCATCGCTTCATTAAATAGGTTAAAACTAAATAATGAATTGATAGCCTCTGGGTTATAGGTATCTTGTGGATTATCATTAATTATATTAAAATTCAAGTTAAGAGAGAACGCATAAGAAACACCATCTTGTAAATCATTTGCTGCTAATTTCTTAAATAAAGGAACTCTAAGGCCGATTTCTGATTCTACACTATTATTATCTGGATTATCAACAAATGAAATACCATAAAGATTATTTGTTTGATTACCATTTATATCCTCAACGGTGTAATACCACAGTATAGCATTGAATTCAAAATCTGATGGTGGTTGATTGTTAACTTCTAAAGCATTGAATTGGTCAAAATTTGTAATTTCTCTTCCAATGATGTTCATTTTAACATAGTGAGATGAATCAAAATCAATAGCAACTCCATCAATTGTTGATTGTCCCATTGGGTCACCATTTACATCAATCATCACATTAACAATTGGTGTATTAATATCACCACTTATACCATAATAGTCACCACTTCTTCTTAAATAGTCACCAGTTGCAGTTTCATAAGTAAAATCTTCGGTATCAAATTGACCATAATAACTACCCGGATAATTAGTCGGTGAACTAACAATTGGACTACTAAAATTTAAAACGCCATCATTGGCAGCACCAATTATTTCTGGTTGATACTGACTTGGTAAAATAGGAAATACCTCATTTGGTTTGTAATTAGAGTCATACTTAGTTCTAAATAAGATATCTGGAGTTTGACCTGTGTGATCAGGAATATGAGCATAAACCTCGGTATATGACCTATTTGCTTCTTGTACATTATTAATACCATTTACTTCACCAACATATTGAACTAATCTGTGATAAACCAATTTAGCAGTACCAGTAACAGCATCATTGTTAGTACCATAGCTATTATTATTATTCAATGATATAATTTGGCCATTGGTTGAAGTAGCATCGGTTATAGATACTATTTTATATCTCAATGAATTGAGTGATGTATAATAAGCATCGGTTATATTTCCAAATTCAATTGTATCTCCAACTCTAAAGTTAGTAGTTGCTTCAAATTCAACATCAAGAGTACCACCACCAGAAATAAAATTAACGGTGGTCCATTCAATTACTTCTCTTTCTCTCCATAGAATTTCAGGAAAATAAGTATCATCATTTAAGTTATTTCGTTCAAATTCGGCTAAATTTCCAAAGTATTCATCACCATTATTAGCAGGTTCAAAGTCAATTAAATTTAATTTTTTACACCATTTCCAAAATATCTTTTCAGTTGGTGTTGCTAAAACATTATTATCATAATAATACTCAGTATTATTTAACCTAGACTCTTTCATAGATACTTCGTAGTTAGCAACATAGTTTCTAAGTGATTCAACCATTGAATCTTGATATGAATTCGCACCGGTTGAATAAACAGATCTTTGAAATCCATATCCAATATTAGAACTATTCTCAAAATCCCAATAAACAGTATTACTATTAGTGCCCGGATTTAAATTTTGTTTTGGTAAATTTATTAAAACATACTTCGAAAAGTACATTTTATAATTTTGGTTTTGATAAGCTGCTGAAATATCTTCAGCTGCACCCGGAAATGCGTAGAAAGATGTGCCGTTAGCTTTAAGTTCTTTATATAATGGTGTAGATGCCATACTCGTTCAAAGAGATAATTTTACTTATATATTAAATAAGATATTCCCTTTTATAAACATTAATATATTCAAATCATATAAATAAAAAGTAAATCATAAATGCTAGGACATATATTTTATTTCATAGGGCTAATTATCTTTCTTTCTAACTTAGGAATGCTATCTAATTTTTTTAAGATTAATAAGATTAAAGAGTGGAGTATAAAATTTAATAAAGTAACTGGTAGAAATCCAATAAAAAGTGACTATAAAGAAAAAGAATTTGATTCATTTATTTCTTTTGGATTTCTTATGGCAATCACTTTTATTTGGATGTTTTTTGGATTACTAACAAAGAGTTGGATAATATTTTCATTGTTATTAACATTTAATTTACTAGTAAATTTAATATCAAAATCGATCGGTTTATTTAATAGTGTATCAAATATTTTACAATTTGTAAAATTATGTATAGTAACCGGAATTATAGGAATATTAGTTATTAACCACTACCATCTACACTTGGACCTTTATAAAATTATTCTTCAGAAGATTGTGTAGTTTCTTCCGGTTTTTCCCCAGTTCCTTTTGATTCTTCACTAATCATAGTAACTATCTCAGAGATTGCTTTCTTAGTTCCTTTAATAACATAATCATATAAACTAAATGATGTTATTTCCGATGGAACTTCATCATAAAATTTGATTTTAGATAAAAGCTCATCTATATCATTTCTATATTTTAGGTAGAACTCATACACATCCGAATCATTTATTAAACCCTCTATTTGAGTTTCTTCTGAATTTCTAATAAAAGCAGATACAAAGTCTTCAAATGTTTTATTATCCGAAGTTTTTAATGACTTTTCAATCATTTCAATTATATCTTCTTTGATATCTTTATACTCAGATTTTAATTTCGGTGATAAGTCAGATTTTAAATCTTCATTAACAAATGATGTGTATGATTTTATTTTCATATTTCTATATATTAAAATTATAAAATTAATTTCCCCAAGTTCCATTAAATACTCCATTATACCAGATACCAGAGTCAAATTGGCCACCCTCAAAAATACCATTAGTCCAAATACCACTTTTCCAATTAGAATCTTTGAAATAACTAACTACTCTCAATCCAGTTTCAGTTGAAACCGGCAGTGGTAATGATAAAGTTGTATCAATACCCAATATACTCAAATCATAATTAAGATATAATGTAGTTAATTTATTATCCGGATCCTCCACTACTTTATTGACTCTATATCCCATAGGTTGATCATTACTTCCAAGCGGAGATAAACTATTATCTGTATCATCATCAATAATCCATACTTGGTCACCAATATTAAATTTGAAAATACCATTAATCACTATTGTATTAGTGCTGCTACTACCTGGATAAATAGTATCAACATTAACAATTTGTATTTCTTCTAAAATACCACCGTGCCAAGTTCCACTTCTAAAGTCAATATTAAATGCGATACCACCATAGAAATCACCTTTTAACCAAATACCTGTTTTCCAAATAGAATATTTATGTACTTCAGATACATCTGGTTGACCAGTTTGATTGTTAGTATTTAAGTATGAGTGAAACTCACCACTAAGCCACTTACCACCATGCCAAGTAGATGTTCTACTATTTGTAGATTTGGTTCCAAATCTAGCAAGTGTATTTTTATCATTTCCAAATTGACCAGCATACCAAATACCATTTTCAAAATCACCAGAGTTAAATACTCCGGATATCCAATATGAAGGTTTGGCGTTGCAATTAAGAACACCTGAATCCCAAGTGCCATCTACCCATATACCACCTTCAAAGTTACCAGCATACCAATGTCCATCATTCCAGATGCCATTATACCAATTGCCTCTTTTCCAATCACCAGCATATCTTCTACCATTATACCAAGTACCACCATTCCAGGTTCCATCAAACCATCTACCGTTATACCATCTTGAGACAGAATCATCAACATAAGATGTATCAACTTGAACTGATATTACTTTATATGTTGTATTATAAGCATTCCAAGTTCCATCATACCAATCACCACTAATCCATTTTCCAGACATCCAAGTACCACCAAACCATCTACCGCACTTCCAAGTGCCAGAATACCATATAATACCTTTATCATTTCTACCAATAACAGCATCTGATATTTCTGCCTCTAAAAGCCAAGGAAACTTCTGATTAACCTCTTCCAAATATAACCCATCAACAAATTGAAATTTATATTTAGTTAAATCTAAGTTGATTAGTTTATATTGTGTACCAACCAAATCAAAGTTTTCTGGTTTTATTTCAACTGATCTAGTAACATTATGGTCTATACCTAAATCAAATAAGTCAATTGGTTGATAATTAAAGAATGGATCTTTTTTAATTATAAAAACAACACCTGGATCAGAAGATGTAAAATTAACATAATCAGTAGATGTAACTATTGACATACTAGTTGGAATAGAAATAACAGTTTGATAACCAAAGTAAGTAGGATTTAATTCTTGTGAAGAACCAGTACCACCAGTAAATTTAACACTAACTAAATCACCAATTTTAAGGTCATGTTCAGATGTTAAATTTATTTTTAATTTATTTGAATATCCAACACCATAACCATCAAGTGAAGTAGATGACTCAGTACTATAAGCATCATAAGCAATTTCCTTTTCTAAATTAAGAATATTCATAGCTATTTGATAGTTGCTATCTGTATAAATTATAGCACTTAAATATCTTCTAATATCATAGTCAGAAGCCAATGCTTTGAAGTATGAATCAGTTGGAAACTTAAATTTAAGCTCATTCTCTAAGCTAGTAAATGTATTTAAATTTAAAGTTTTTACTATTTGTGTTCTCTGAATGTTGTTAAGTAGTTGTAAGTCATCACTTATTTCAGATAATGTATTTCTACTTTTAATATCAAATTGAGTAACAGGAACACCAATATAACCAGATACACCTAATTCAATTTTTTTATTAAATTCCATTGAATATCCACCTATAGTAGAATCATAGTATTTATTTGTTATTAAAGCTCTACTTGTTGTATATGTGAATGCACCAACATAAGATACTATATCAACAAATGTATTTATTAATAGCGAATCCCATTGAAACTTATAATCAGATCCAAATGTTATTTTATTTTGACTCGATGAGTTATCTATGTAAATGTTATTATTAGCTGCGGAGTTATTGTTATTACCCGGTAATAACAAATACTGAGGTAAAATAGTAAATACTTTTGTTGAGATAAATACGGATGGATTGACCTTATTTAGATAAGTTAATAAATTGTAAGTTGGACTGTAACCAAAGTTAAGAAAACTTTCTTTATACAACATGCTCTTGTCAGTAGTATCTGCAGTTATCAATGATTGCATATTATAGTAAGCCGTTTTGTTATTGAATCTTTGCTCAACGGTCAACGTGTTATTTGAATAACTCAACTTATATCCAATTCCAACTGGGTGATAATCAAAATTATCAATTAATTTGAAAACATCACTATATTTATTTAAGTTAGTTACAGTTACTATTGAATTTGAAGTTTTAAGATTGTTATTAATATTTTGATTAAACTCCGAATAACAATAAATATATTTATTAACAATCCAGCCAAATGGAACTATAGTAGGCCAAGTAGTTAAATTATAAGGTCCACCAACTGGACCAAAATAATATAAAACCTTGTTAACAGTTAGACTACATTCAACAATATCAGATTCAACGTGTAAGACATCACCAACCTCAGTTAGATCATTTTCATCTCTTTTAAATATAATTAGATGTTTATTTAATAAAACATCAAATGTAGTATCATAAGTGCTAGCAATTGGTGTTGAACCTTGTATAAATTTAGAAGCGGTCGCGCTCAGTAAGCTCGGAGCTAAAGGACTTATATCATTTATGTTTATTGATAAATTGCTTTTACTGAAAGTAAAAGAGTTAACACCACTGTGTTTAGTAAATGTGGATGAAAACTTAACCACATTAGCATCAATAATACCTGAAGACGTAGCAGTGTAATATTTAAATGTCTTTTCTGAATCTTTATAATAAGATAACCAGTTATATTCACCAGGTAAATTGGTAATAGAAAAAGTGGAAGTTATGGATGATACACTAAATGTAACTGAATCTGGTAGTCTATATTGTCTATCATTATCAAAGAAATCTAATTTAGAAGCAATATCATAATCCAAAAATAAAAATTTAGATTTTACATCATCATTTACGGTTGGATCTAAATCATTAAAGGATATATATCCATATTTTAATAATGAGTTATTACCAGCGAAATATAAATAATTACTATCACTTATTATTTTATTAGCATACAAATCAACAACTAAAGTAGTATTAGATGTTGCTAAATTTGTTGCAACATCGGTTATATTAAAAAAGTCATTAATTGGAAATTTATAGATTTTATCTCCGCCGATATAGACATCAGTTGTACCAGTCATTCTGGTTATAGTTTTAACATCGGAGTGTGACTGCGAGAATCCATAATAAACAAACTGATTAGAATTTGTTGTTATGATATTATCAATATCATAACAAATAACATTTTCATTATTACCACATATCAAAAGTAATCTACCCTGTGAAACACTCAATCTATAAGATGGAAGTCCTTGTGAGTAACCAACACCAACAGAGTCAAATAGTGCGTCATAGTCATATAAAACATTTGCCTCAATTGTGTATGTATCATTTAATAAATTTCCATCGGAATCTAATGGTAAAGAATAAGTAAAAGTATAATTAGTTACTCTTGTTCCTAAGGTCTGTTCTTGATATAAATCATACGTAGAGAATGTGGCAATAGAACTTGTGCCAAAGTTTGGATTAGTATATAATGGACCAGATGAATTACTAATCTGTAAAGCTATATAAAAATCAGAAGTTGAGAATGTTGCATTTGTAAAATATCTACTATCAATAGATATTTCTAATGTATTTAGGTTATCAATTACTCGGTTTGTATAAATTAGATTATCAGAAAAATCAATTGATGATTGGTCTATAGAGTATGTTGTTGTGTTAAGTCTAACCCAATTTGTCTTAAACATATCATTAATATCATCAACTAAAGAATACTCATCAATTGAACTCAATTGTTTAGCAATCTTTCTCTTATAGGCTAACCAAGTTCCACCAGAATAGTTAAACTCAATGAAAACACCAGCTTCTCCACCGACATAAGCTTGATTGAAGTCATATTGTACAACTTTATTATATGAATACAAATCAAATTCCGGATAAGCAATTTTATACCAGTGGTCACCACCATCACTTGTCCAATATATCGTATTATATTTACCAACAACCATACCATTCAAATTATTAAAGAATGAAATAGAAGTAAAATTAGAAGTTTCATTTAACTCGATTCTTTTAATTGAAAAGTCGATTTTAGAAACTCTTAAAAGAGTACCTTCATCACCACAAACCCAATAATAATCAGTAACAACAGCAACCGAGTTGAGGTTAACTTTATACTTATTGGTCATTATATGTGATTGACTATATGTTGCATTATTAGTCAATTGATTTTGATTATTAATAATCATGCCGAATTCTCCAACTGCAATAGTACGATTAGGTATAGAATAAGTAATACTATCAACTTCGTTATAGATTTCTTGTGATCCATGAGTTATTAAATCATAATAGTTAATATCATAGATGTTATTATAATCAACTCTATTTCTTAATACCCAATTGTGTTTTTCTAAAAATTGTATATTTTGACCACTAATTGGATAATATCCATCTAACAACCTTGATAAGTGATATTGTTTTTCTCTATTTAGTGTTCCTAACTTAACAACAACACTATATCTGTATGTAGAATCATATAAGTCTAAGTCATTCTCTTTAACTAGTTTGTTATTAGTATAGATGTAGATACCATTATCACTATTGTAGTAATTATATGTAATATCAGTCACAAAATTTTCTATTTCATAATAATTAGAAACCAATTGTGTTGTGGAAAAATAAGTATCCGGGTTAGTAGATGATGGAAGAGTTATTTGTGTTATCTGATCTTTAACTAAAATTCTTTGACCTTCTTTTAAT
>Ga0209297_1001260_pt1 | contig 14740 bp, 25 predicted proteins | sample S_130805_MF_Meta_FD_187322 | JGI IMG/M metagenome (GOLD analysis project Ga0209297, IMG submission 187322) | Freshwater microbial communities from Lake Simoncouche, Canada to study carbon cycling - S_130805_MF_MetaG (SPAdes) (version 2) | ecosystem: Environmental > Aquatic > Freshwater > Lake ... | reverse complement strand
ATCACCATCTGAGGTATCAAAGAACATAGTATCAGGTGGAGTAGGTGAGCCATTAGCTACAACATTAACCCATAGATCCTGGGATAGTGTAGCATAGAAGTTAGAAGGTGGTAGGTTGGTTAAAAATCTATCCTGAAAATTGTTGAGCATAAACTCATCATAGTCATACACAGGCCACTCTACCCATCTGATAGCTCCATTGAATACAAAGTTATTCATAGCTGTGATGATATTTCTAGTCACTGTCTTTCTACCATCTGCATAAGTGATAGCTCCATCTATATTAGGATTAGTTACAGATCCCCATGGTGAGCTCACTACTAGGAAGCCTACCCCTACAGATAGAACTGTAAACAGCCCCTCTAAGTTTGGATTGGCTACACCTAGATCAGCCTGAGTGATATTAACCTGGTCACCTGCTACAAATGTATTAACCACGTTTATCTGCACGTTGCCTGCATTGTTAGTTAAGTTAGCAATATATGAGGTGGTAGTAAGATACTCTTCCCCTACCTTTACATCATACTTGTAGTGGCTGTTAGTTGCGTTGTATACTGTAGTGTTAATTAGGTTAAGGTCATAGCTCACCTGAGCCTGTAAGAGCTTCGATAGATCTACCTCACCGTAACCTGTGCCATAGGTAGGCATCACCCTGTACTCTGCTATCTTATTAGCTGTGCCACTCTGATAGATATCAAAGATATACTTAAACCCTTGCAGGTTTTTATTTGAGCTATCATAGATAAACTTGATAGGGTTGTATGCAGGCATCAGAGGTTGTGCCCTTGCTATGTTTATAATTGCCATACCTATATTATTTAGATTAGATTATTTGTTTTTGAACTCAGCCATAGCCACAGTATAAGCTTGATCTAGTAGCTGAAGGTGCAGCTGCATCCTATCAGGCCTATTGAATACTATCCTCACTTGCTTACCTGTCTTATGGTATATGAAAGCTTGCACCACTTGTATCTTATGTAGTATATCAGAATGCATAGTAACTATCATCAGTGTAGTACTCCTGCCTTATGTGAGTAGTGGCATAACGGATGGCATCCATTGCATCATCAAATAGTTTGACTGGTTCGTCAGTTATGAAGTCACCTATCTTTTTCCATTTATAGTTTTCATACTCCCTCCTTATAGCTTTATCATCCTGGCAAAATACACCAAAGGTCTTAAGGTTATCTATCCCCTTCTTAACTACCTTGTTAGCGTTTTGCACATCATACCCTGCTATGTTCATCTCTTGTATTATCTCAGGTCTAGAGTAATCTGCTAAGATGGTTACCGTTTGTTCTATGCCTAGGGTTGCTAGCTTCTCTATGAGCATAGTAGTGGTTAGGTAGCTCTCATATATCACAGGTTCAATATAGATATCATTATCACAGTAGTACACCCTCATCAGAGCTGTGGGGTGATTGTATCCAAAGTCTAAGCCATAGACGTACTTAACAAACTTAGCAGGCCTATGAGCTACGAAGGACCATTGGCTATAGATGTTACTCTTACTGATAGCCTTCTCACCCAGTGCATAGATCTGATAAAGTGCCTCATCTGTTCTCGCTAGATCCTCTATCTGTGCTTTGATGCTTTCCGGTAGGAATGGATTGTCTTTGTAGGTGCTCTTTATCTTCACGCTCTCCTCAGCAGGTAGCTCATATAACCAGGATGCACTATCACTAGGGTTGTAGTCAAAGATTAGCTTGTCCTCCGTTCTCATATTGAGCTGGGTGAAGTCATCAAAGTACAGCTCATTGGCTTCATTGCACCAAGCTATGTCTCTCTTTCTACCCCTTATCTTCTGCTCATCATCTACTGAGAAAAACTCCACCATAGATCCATTAGCAAAGGTATAGATGTGCTCAGACTTATTGTGCATCTCCTGCTTGTATAGTCCAATGTCTTTAAGTATCTCAATGAAGTCACGAAGTACTGTAGCACGTAGAGCAGGGAAGGTCTTGCGTATCACTGACACCACCTTATTGTTATTCTGCAGGCAGTAGATTATCATGAGCTGGCACAGGCTGTAAGTCTTAGAGCTTCTACTACCACCCTCATTAATTATGAACCTCTTATCACCTGCTATGGCCTCATAGTTCTTTTCAAAGATGACTGTGCTTTTTATCTCCATAGCAAAGCTAGTACCTAGTTAGATACTATATTGTTATTATTGTTATTATACTATACTACTACTTAACTATAGTAACAGTGATAGCACTTATCTTCTCATCACCACTAGTTACATCTGTATGCTCTTTCAGTGCATTAATTCTTTGAGTGATGGATGCATTATACTGCCCTACCATTCCACCTTCTATCTGATCCATTCTGATTGCCTCCTCTATGCGTGAGCAGATAGTCGTATACTCAGAATATCTCCCCTCATAGTTAGCAAAGTAATCCTGCACACTACACTCTCTATCAGCAGCATAAGTTCTAAACCCTACCTGAGTTAATGGCCTTTCCAAAGGGATAGCTGTAGCCTCACCTGTTTTAGTAGATAAGCTGTAAGAATATCTAGGTGTAGACTTACACCACGTTCTATATCCTTCAAATAGCTCCCACATTGCTTCAGGAGTAGGTATGTGTTTAGGTCTCATTATCCCTGCTGTTTATATTGTTTAACATAATTCTTAGATGCTTTTAGCTTAGAGCTCTTACTCTTAGCGTGAACACCTGGTCTCTTGACCTTAGGCTTAGATAGTATTGAAGTAGAGCTAATCTGCTTTTTCATTTTCTACCCCTTTATACTTTACCTTAGGAGTGCTCTCTTCAAATAAGTAACCTAAGCCAATAGAGGTATAGTACTTATGTTCTTTAGCCATCTCTTCAGTTACTTCAATCGTGTTTTCATAGTTGCCATTGTAGGTAGTGATGTACTGACCTAAATACTCATTCTTTGTCTTCATACTGTGTTAAAATTAAAAAAGTGTAATAAAATGCTATCCATAATCCTGCAGCTCTACTGGCCCACTCATAGTCTAAACAAAACAAAGCAAGTCCACAGCTCAGAGCTATTAACAGGCTAAAGATACTAATAACTTGGCTCGGTTTCATACCTATATTGTAATTTGTTTATATTTTGTTTCAATTCCTTTATTAAGTAGTAAGCAGAAGTATGAGTAATACCGAAATAAATAGCCATAGCTCTTGAGGTAATATATCCCTTATCAATGTAAGCTTCAAACACTATCAGCTGTATCTTATCTGTTATCTCATTACGATAGATCTCTATTAATCCCTTGTTAAAAGAGTAGGCTCTATCCTCCCTCAGCTTATGCACCAGATCATCATCATCTACAGGTTCAGTGTTTGGGTGCTCAATGGCTGTTATCTTATCATCTCGGTGGCTCTTTGATGTGGACCATAGGATCTGATACTTAATTGTATTGAGTAAATAACCTTTCACCTTGTCAGGATCACCATCTATATTAACTACGTGTAAGTATGAATTGTTTATGACTGTATCAGCGTCGATGTAGCTCCCCATCTTAGATAGGAAGTATGAAGTGTATGCCCTCACCTCAGCATAGTTGCTGCTAATGTACTTGTCTAAGGCTCTTTTCATACCACGTTTCAAAGTCCTTGGACCATATCCTCCTCCTAACTGATGCACAGAAGCATTCTCTAGGCTGTCTACCTTCGTACTTCTCTTTAATCTTATACAATTTAATACAGCTATACTTAGTATACCTTTCACTATCAGGCATCTTAGCTATATTATCAATTAGTTCTATCTCAGCTTCTGTAAACATTCATCTAGTATATAAGCAAGCAGTGCAGCCTGACATGCTAAAATAAAATCAAAGGTACAAAATATAGTAAGCCAAAAAGCCACACATTTAATACATCCTAATGCAGAGTGTATATGTATGGCTAATGGTAACCTGGTGTTATACTTAAATAAGTAATTAAAAGTTGCTTGCAGTGGCTCAAAAGTAACAAACCACCAAGCTAATGGTATAAGGGCTAGTAATATCATGGCCCAAATATAGTAATATTATTTAGAATGGCAAATCATCATCCTGCTCATCAGTTACTACTCTAGCTTCAGGTTTCACATAAGGCTCTTGAAATGTAGCACTAAAGTACTTTGTACCTGCTTTACTTTCTTTTAACCATAGTGCCACCTCCATGTCAGCACCGTTTACATTTACCTTCCCTTTGTAGTCAGGATGAGTTTCGCTTGTCTTCTTATCATTTTTGAAGATAGCACCTGTGTTGTTCTTAGTTTCCATTGTTAATCATTGTTAAAAATTGTTAATAAATATGCGATTGTGCACCACCACCCCCACACCACTGCAGGGGTTAGTAATATTGTTAGTAGGATGATCATAACCTCCTCTCTTTGATGATAGGCAGCTCTTCACCGTATACTTTAAGTGTAAGCTCTTCTGCGTATTCTTTTGCTAGCACTGCTACCCTTTTAGGTGAGTACTCTATGACCTTACTAATAAGGCCTTGCATAGCACAAATTAGTGCATCTTCGTAAAACTCTTCTCTAGATCTCATAATTGTTTTATTAGTTCGTTAAAATATTCTCTACATTGTTCTACTCTTAATTTAATCTGCTCTATCACCTCCTCATCCCTTTGGATTACAAAAGTCTTTACTCTCTTAGCATCAGGAATATGGTCGAAGCTGTGTTGTTTCTGCACCTGGTCTCTTAAGTCCAGGCTCTCCTCCATTAGGCCTAACTTGTAGTGAGCACTCTTTACCTCCTGCTCAACAATGGCATGTGGTGTATTGGTTAGGCAGTAGCATAACAAGGCCTCTTGTTTATCAGTTAGCCACATATACCCTTGAAGCTGATAGTAGTACTCTTTGTTAGGGCACTCAGTATCAAACCAGGGGAACGTGCTGCCACTCCATGAGTTCTTTACATCTACTAGCACCTGATCAGTAACTACATCAGGAGTACCTGTAAGCCAATCATTTGTGAAGTGCTCTTCATTCTTAAAGATAAAGCCTTTATCAATCTGCTCCATTACAAAGCTGAGGCACATATCCTCGCACTCATTGCCCTTATCAGTATACTTACTAGTGAACTCCTTTCTGATACCATAAACGTGTGCCAGGGCTAAGCCCTGGATATACGTCTTAGTAGTTTGTGATAGTACCTCCCCTTTAGTTTTAGAAGAGGTCATTATCTTACCTATTGCTGAGCATCTAATTTTCATATCATAGGGATTAGCAACAGTGAATTAATCTGAGTATCATTCAAGTCAAAGCTATCCTTTAATTTCTCTACAGTAAACTTACCATCAGCTATAGCCTTAACAGCCTCAGCAAATCTCTTAGCATCTATCTTAGGCTTAGCAGTTGTAGCTACGTGCCCATCATCATCAGTTGCTTGCAAAGTTAGCAGGCTTTGGATGGTGTACCTTCTGAAGTAGCTAATTTGTGAGCCCTGCTTCTGGGCATCTAGGTTTAAGTCCAGTGCCATACAGCTACTGATAGAAAAGCCAGTGTATATACAAACAAGCTGAGTACAAACACTACCACCATCTATAGGCTGTAGTAATAACAGATCATGCTGTAATAAGATAGGCTCAACAGTTTCTAGGATACTATTGATATCTGCATAAGACTTCTTAAAATGGGGGTTAGTAGCATTCTTATGTACTTTACCGATTAGTTGCTTTGCCTTGTGAAGGCGAACATAGAAGGGAGCAGGCTGCTGCTCAACCTCCTGAGGCTTTACAGCCTTAGTTGTTTTTGGTTCCATTGGTTAGTTTATTAATTGTTTACAAATATACTACTTATTATTCTATTTTAACATTATTTTCTAAAATTATTTCTCGGAGCTTCTCCCTTACCTCATACATCTCCTCCTTACCGTTGTACTTATACTCAGATATTAGCCACTGATCCATCTCCATAAGTGCCATGTAATAGTTAAAGCCCATAGTTGCATATCCAAACTCATCCTGATCCTCAGGTAGGTAAAATTCTAGTTTTGCTTTCATTGGTTATAGTTTTTAATTAAGATTAGTACTTATATTTCATACTTACTGCATATTTATACTTCGCCAAAGGTGGTTAATTTTGGTAGTTTTGGCTAAAGATATCATACCACTCAATAAAATCATCAAAGGTCTTAGAGATTATATAGATACCTCCTGCAGCTTCTATCATTAACTGATATTGCTTCTGCACCACTGACTGCTTATCCTTACCTATCTTCACTTCTATCTTTACAGATCTACCATAAATAGTAGCAGAGATATCTGCAGATCCTGGGGTGCCTGTGCCCTTGGTCCACTGCCCTGCAGTCTTAGTGCCATCGGTTCTATAGCTTTGCCTAAATACACCCATTGTATTAATCCTCTCAGCTTGGTGCTTAGAGTGGTTAAGAAAGTCAGTAATACATCTAGTGAGCCCATTAGCTGTAGCATCTGAGTACTTAGTGAAAGGGATGATGTGCCCTGGTGCTGATGGGTACCTGTAGCTCATGTACCTCTCCTCGAGCTCATGCAGTCTCTGTTTGTTTTGTTTGTTCATAGTTAAATTTTATTAATATACCACCATTGTGTATCTATTTCTGTATTTAATCTCTCATCATCATTATCAATCTCTCCACTCCAAATTATTTTAGTTAGTATGTATTTTGTTACTTTATCATTAATCAATTCAGAAACTATACCTTCAAAATAACAGTCACCATCCTCAATATCATGTATTGTATCTCCAATCTGTATCATAACTTACTAATTTTAAACCATCTACCTACTGCACTCCTCCCCTTGTCAAAGTGATACCCCTTAAACTTGCAGTACTCATTAACCATCTTAAGATACCTCTGAGCATTCAAATCATGCCATCCTCCTGTATATGTTTGGAAGTCCTGAATAGATACGTTATTATAGTGCAGTGTATCCATTGTGATATTACCCTCTATTGCATAGTCGTAAAACTCCTTATTAGTAGCTGAGATAAACCTCTTATCATTAGCATTAATTGCTACAGCTTTAACTAAGCCCATTGATAAGAATTTTTGCAGGTTACTGATCATGTAGTTATCAAAGATTAACCAATCTACTACAGTCCAGCTGTCAAACAATAACCTACCGTACTCATCTAGTGGGTTACGTTGAGCATTGAAATACTGATTAAACTCTATTTCGTGCCTTCTCCTGTCATGGCTACCACCTGCACCACTTATCACATAGTTGGTAGTTATCACAATCTTAGGTGATCGTTCAAATGGGATAAATATCTCATCCTTATTCTTTCTATTTACTGTAATCCCTTCTGATATCAAACTAAATAGCTGCTCAAAGTCAAAGTTCTTTTTAACATCATCAAAGGCCAGGATCTGACTATCTAAGTTCACCCTCTGATAAACAAAATCACTCTTCTGAGGGTTGAATGCTTTACCATCTATCTTAACTATATTTCTAATCTTACCGATAGCTGTAAGTACTAAGCTCTTACCACTTCCACCATTAGGATTATCATCTATCTCTTGATCATTGAAAATAATTGCTTTTTGATCTGTTTTATCTTTATAGGTATGAAGTAGATATCCTAGGGTAGTCTCTAAGGCATTTATCCTCTGCTCATCATCTGCAGATACTTTGCTTACAAAGCTCTTGAAATCATTTTGTATGGTCTTAGTAGGTTTGTAATCTCTATCAATGATTTGCCTATCCCAAATGTACCCATCTATATCAATGTATGGCACAATATCTATCTTATCTTTTGTAATCTTAACTACTCCATTTCTGTAAGGTATGAAGCTTACATCTTTAGTATCCTGCAGCATCATTAAACCTATAGGCTCTAGCATAGATAAGTGACCATCTGTAAAGAGGTAGGGTGATTTGCTACAGTAGTTCCATACTTCCACCTGTTTCTGCTTCATAAGATAAGCTAAGACAAAATCTTTAACCTGGTCCACTGAGGATAGATTAACTTTGTTTTCTATCACCCTTACAAAAGTAGGTTTCTCTGATCTCTCAGGATAATACTTATTGAAGCCATACTTGTATAAGAAGTCACGATACTTCATAGGATCTACACTAACAGCTTTCTTATCACTGATAGCCCAAAATACATCCTCACTATTAGCTACATCTTTTTTTACATCCTTAACCACATCAGGCTTAATGTTTAACTGCTTAGATATATCACCAGGGGAGATACCCTCCTTTAGTTTTGACTTTACCTTTATTATAGTTTCAAAATCTTCAAAGTACTTAGTGCCTCTATCACTTCTTTTGTAAGCAGATCCTACACAGGTATTAATTTCTATTTGAGAAAAGCCTTTATCACTATATTGATGCAGGTAAAGCTTAGCAGTATTTTCACTAATACCATACTCACAAAAACAGCAAGCCACCTTAAACACCCAATTATTTCTACCATTAGACAAATCACCATGATTAAACTTCATGATATTATCAATGATATTAGCCTCATTAGTCATTGGTAGCACTGGCACCTTATCAAAAGAGCTATGCCCTTTCTCCTCTTCTATAAGATTAAATACCTCAGCATCTAAATTGATATAGGCTGTAGGATCATAAGACTCAAAGCACACCCTACTAACATTACAGCTAGAAGTATCAAAGTAGTCACTATCTATGTACTCCTCAAATGCCTTAAATCTTCTTTTATGTGTGAATTTATCAGATGGTGGTATCTTTATCACGCATTTAAGCCCTTTGCCTGATGGTGATACAAATATCATAAAGACATTGATACAAGCCATTAGCCGAACTTTCTCAGCTTTCATTACCTTACTGCTAGGATAATCATCAAAGTCTAAGATACAAAGCCCTGAGTGCTCAATAAGGCCATTATCATTTCGTTCATTAAACGTACCATTAAACATAATAGCTCTAAGGCTGTTTTTTAGGCTGCTGTAGGCAGGATTATCATCCTCCATAGCTCTAAGAGCAGTGATCTTATCAATAAGCTCAGGGTAGCCTTCTTTTATTCTATTGTAAACATCTACTACATCCTGAGTGTAGGGAGTTTCTTTAGAATTGAATAAGGACTTGAATACAGATATCTTCATGGTTAGTTAGTTGGGGTGTAAATATAATCATTAATTCTATATGACAACACTATGACGCAAAATGACGCAAATTTTAAGCACTTGTCATAGCTAATAAGTATACTGCTATTGACTATTAGAGCTTTATGACGCAAATGACGCAAAATAAAATAAAAAAAATTATTTGAAAAATGCAAAAAGTTACAGCGACTGCTAATAAGAGAATGTGTCATAGCGTCATTAGTTAGTAGTAATTGCATCTGATCTGCTCTTTAAGTTTCTCTAATTTCTCCAGGCTAACACATTCTAACACCCTCTGCTTTAATGGTTTGTAGTACTGAGGTAGCACAAACTTCTCCCTTAATTCAATAGTATGCATCATATAAGCACTGTCTTTGTACTTAGAGTACGTGTCATGCTTTGCTATCCCATTTATGACAGTTGCATGTGTTTGGTTGAATAGCCTACCAATTTGTGATAGTGTCATTCCATCCCTTTTGAGCACTTTGTACAGGTAATACCTCTTGTAAAGTACATACATATACCTGCTCTTTTGTTTTAGATCATACTTATCTATGATAGCCTGGACCTCTTCTAATCTAGTCATGTTAGTAGTTTAGGATTAACTGATTTGAACAGCTCACTTTGACTGTCTACTAATCCCACTGCATTGATATAGTCTATCTCTACCTTTGCACTCGCTATGATAGTAGCACTCAGCTGAGCTATTGCTTTAGCTTTTTCTACTTCCTGATTTACTTTCTCATTACTCATGTCCTCATCAGCTAATCTTTCTAGTGCCATGAAGATGTGATCTCTTAGATCACTTAGTTTGTTGTTTGCCATTTGTTTTACGTTTTAGTTTACTGGTTAATTTCATTACTTCCTGTAGCTCAGCAGGATATCTTTGTATAGTATTACGAGCCATATTTTCCTTTCTACTTATTACTTGCAGATTTGTAAGCTCACAGTTCAAATAGTTACCATCTAAAAATATAATTACATGTCCTTTAGGTATCTCACCATTTGCTTTGGTCCACACGTGCCTCTGCAGTAGTTCCCAGTGACAATCTTTAATTTTGATATATTGGTATAGTCTACCTGAGCTATCAGCTCTTACATTGATGGTGCCATTAGGCTTAGTGTTATGAGGCTTATTGCCTTTCTTAAACATAGTAGGTTTAACCATATTGTATAGCTCAGCAGGCATCTTTACACCTTTATTTTTAGGTATGTGCCCTGGCTTAAATTGGCTAGCCTTACTACCTAAATAACCTTTAGGATATTGAGTGCTCCTAAGATATACAGGATCCTTTTTAATACCTAAGCTCCAGGCTCTATTATACACCTTACTTAAGCTTACTCCTAGATCCTTAGCTATTGCAGCTGTGCTTTCAAATGGGTAGCGTTTCACTACTTCTGCTGTGATATTCATTTTACCTCTTCTACTTTATAGCCATGATCAATATACCACTGTAGTGTATCTGAGTGCTCATCTGTATAGATGTAATCATGCAGTTTACCATCAGTACCTAGGTAGCACTGCCACCATGAGCCACCTTCAGGCTCTACGCTATCTTCTAGCCATACTCTATATTTTTTCATAAGGTCTCAACTTTAAGTATTAATCTAGGCCACATGGCCATTAGTTGTAAAGCGTGCTCTTTGTCTAAGGCCTCTAAGATCCTGGTGCCTATCATCTTTTTACCACCCTCAAAATAGTTGTAGGTTATTTTATAGCGTTTCATTTCTCTTGTTTTATTTCGTTAAAGTCTTGCTCACTTAAATAGTCTAGGTATAGCTCCAGGTTGAAGCTGCCACCTTTGTCACCATCACAGCTCTGCTCTCTCCACCATTGCATCTTTCGCTTAAGGCTAAAAGTGGTAGGTATAAATGTGTTTTCGTTAGTTTCCATTTTAGATACATTCAGGGTTATTGTAAGCCCACTCTTCTACAAGTAGGGTTGTCTCTTCTAGCTCTCTGCTAGTCAAGGGTGTGAAGATGATGTAATTTTTACCTCTTTGGTAACTGTCTACTAGCAGTGCCTCGTAAATGCCATCCTCAACAAAGTAGCATCTAAACTCAGCAGTGTAAATAATACCTCCATCTTCAGAGGCCCACCATACATTGATGTAGCCTTTTTTCAAGTAATCAAGTTCATAGTTCATAGTGCACAAGATAAATAGATTGCTACTAAAAAGAGTGTCAAGGCTGCTAAGCCCTGGATAAAATCAATAATTCTCATCTAAGCCTAATTTTTCAATTAATACTAAAAGTGTTGCGTACTTAGTTTGTAGTCTCTGAGCTGCAGGATCTGTATGTCCGAATGCTCCGACCATCTCATTGTACTCATCTCTCAACTCTATTGAATAGAGGAGGATAGTAGCTTTCATTTGTTCTGTTGTCATTGGTTAGTTTTAATTGGTTATGGACAAATATACGTACTTACAATGAATTGTTTACAATTATACGTTATCAATAATCATTCTAAATAAGGAGTAAGGGTAATATGTTAGCTATATTATACATTATGCCATCATTCTAGCTATTATGTTGGCTATAACCGTCACAAATCTTGGCAAAAAAATAACCCCCTACCAAACTAACCAAAGATATAGGGGGCTATGAGTCTCTAATACGAGACCTGGTGCAAATATATGTAAAAAATTACATATTAAACTTATGACTATCAATATATTTTGTCACTGCTCTATCTCCTGTAGTGGCCCTCAATAATTTTATGGTTAATATCCTACCTCCTAATGGCTTAATGGGAGCTCCACGTTCAACGTGCCACCCTTGCGAACCATCTCCATACTCTTCTTTATAGGTACCTGTAAGCATTAGGTGTAACTGCTTTTGTTTGAGTACATATCCTCCTACACTATGATGCTCTATAGTATCCCTCACATCATTTCTACAGCTATTTTCGTGGATATGGCCCATTGTGAATACATCAAAATTCTCATAAGTCTCTAATGCCCTGGTTAAATTAATAGCTCCCTTTGTAACTATACCACCACCACCGGATCCATGGAAGTACTTTACCTTAGTTGAGTATTTAGATCCCCATCCTGAATTTTGCTTAACTATTAACCACCCACCATAGCCACCTGTCTGAATGTTAGATCCTGCTTTATAGTTGAGTAGGTCTACAAATCTTTGAAGTATATCAGTTTCTTGAAATTTGATTATAGCTGTCTCATGGTTACCATAACCTACGAGCTTAATGATGTGAGCATAGGGCAGGAACCAATCTACAGCTGTCTCAACTATACTATCTAAGTACTTTGCGTTATTGTGCTCAGGTCTTATGTCTGACTTGTTACGTCTGTTATCTCCTCTACCTTGCATAAGACAAAACATATCACCATTTATCATTACAGGTATATCCTCCTCTAAGCAATAGTCTAGGTGTCTCTTCAGCATATCTCTATCACAGTGAGGGTTATCCCAGTGTAGATCGGATAGCATAGCAATACGTGCATAAAGATTATCAATGATAAGCTCATGCACATTCTTAGAATGTTTAATCATAAGTAAAGTTTAAGTAATAGTCTAGTGACAAATGACAGGAGTACTCCTATTATGAAGCCCCAAACAAGGAGCATCCAATTAGTTTTTGCTTTTTGCTTTTTTTCAGTTTTGTATATGTACTTATATTTGAGTACATCCTGCTTTAAGATTTGAGTTTTGTATCTATACTCAATTTTAGTTTGCCACCTGGTCTTAGGGATGTAAACATTCTTAAAACTAATGATAGTATCTTTTGTAGTTATTATCTTTTCGTATCTAATCGTATCATTAAGTATCACTGCAAAACTATCTACTGAGATTATTCTAATAGTATCACTATCCTGCACTAACTCTAGGCCATACTTAAGTGCCTTCTTATAGTGGTATTGTGCTTTCTTAGCGTCTGAACAGCTAAATAGTAGGGATAGTATCAAAAGTGGTAGTAAGTGTCTCATAAGCTCTCTAACATTGTTATCATTCTAGGGCAGGGATAGATATCACTCTTGTCCTTTCGCACTGAATTGTGGGTAAATATACCACTTTCTCCTTTCAAAGCTCTTTTGTCTATATCAAAGATGGTAGCAAAGTAATCTCTAGGGATATTGTACTGATTACATAAGTACACTAGAAGCTGTCTAGTGCTCTCTATTTGTGCATCTGTATACTTCTGCCAATAGATATAGCCTTTGTACTTTTTATCTAAGATAGTTACCTCAGTATAGTCTACTTTGCCCCCCACATAGTTATAGTAGTATCCGTTCTTTTTAGTCAATGGGCCATAGTTGCAGATCTCTATACCTACAGATATCTTATCTAAGCTCTTGTATGGTATCCCTGACTCAGTGAATATCTCTTGCTTTAGGCCCAGGTGATAAGCCCAATTTTTAGAGCTAAAGCATTGCACTATTGTACCTCTTGCACCAATGATAAAAGCTGTTGCTACCTTGCCTACCTTATTGTTAAAGTACTTAGCTACTGCTACTGCATCAGGTCCACCTGCTGTATGGTGTAGGTATATCTGCTTTTTGTCAGTAAGCTCATCTACGTATTGATCCTTAGATAATCGGTGTTGTATTATCTTTGTTATATCTAACTCCATCTATGTCTTGTTTAATTTCTTTAGAACGCTGTAGTAAATTCTTAAATGCTGACCATATATCTATGCCTTTTACAGCCTTGTAATTTTCTGAGATAGAGATAACCTCTATACTACAAAGTACTAAAGATAGTATCTTAGTTAGCATTAGGGGCACACTAAAAAATGTTAAAATAATATCATTAAGGATAAAATAATCTATCAGGTAAAAACCTATAACAGCCACCTCATATAAAAATAACTTAGATACAATGGCTGATAGTTTGCGAGATGTGATGGGTATGCCTAGCTTCTTAGACTTCCATATACCTGTTAGCGTATCTACTAAGATAGCAAAACCAATTAAAAATAATATACCTGAGATAGGTAAAAAGAAAGAACCCACCACTGCGAAAAGTTGAATAATGTATTTTTGAATTGAGGATAGTAAGATAGATAATTGTAGTTTCATTAGAGTATTAAGATAGAGTTATTATATCCGTTCTCTCTAAAGTTACCACATAAGCCAGTGCAAGTGTTTTGCCATTGGGTGATGCAGCTGCAGTTATTGAACATTGGCCTAAGATCAGTATCTAAATTAGTGGTAGATATGAACTGAGGGAATAGGTTTCTATTAACTAGTAGCCATCTAATTAATCTCTGCTCAAAGAAGCTAGCTTTCTGTGCATAGTGCTCCATACCGAAGGCTACCTCATTACGTGATACACTAGCTGAGTAGTCACCTGATTGAGTCTGAAGTCCTTTATTTTTAAGTTGGTAAGTCAAACCAAAAACAGCATCCTCAGCAGATCTCCACGCTATTACTGGCTGTATGAACTCAACTAAGTCTACCTCATCAGGATTAAGTGTCTGAGCATTATACTGAGTTAGCATATAGTTGTAAAAAGTAGTGCCTAAGATAGGCTGTACTCTAAGAGCTGCTTGAGTAGCTATGTATGGTGTTACATCTGTTACATCCACATTGGCAGTAATAGGTGTATTAACTTTTAGATAAGTTTCAGTGATAAAATATAGCATCAGACAGTAGGTGTTATTGTTGGGGTTGTTTCAATGGGAGGTAAATCAGCTAGAGCTCTTATCTCGTTTGGTGTCATATTATCTAGTATCTTCTGAGCTACAGT
>Ga0209297_1001253_pt1 | contig 14801 bp, 19 predicted proteins | sample S_130805_MF_Meta_FD_187322 | JGI IMG/M metagenome (GOLD analysis project Ga0209297, IMG submission 187322) | Freshwater microbial communities from Lake Simoncouche, Canada to study carbon cycling - S_130805_MF_MetaG (SPAdes) (version 2) | ecosystem: Environmental > Aquatic > Freshwater > Lake ... | reverse complement strand
CTGCAGATCTTACTACTGTTCAAACTATGAGCAATAAAACTTTAACGACTCCAAAAATTTCTAATTACACCACAGCGGGAGATTTAGTCTATGGCACTGGATCTTCTGTAATTACTCGCCTAGGCATTGGCTCAACTGGTCAAGTTCTCACCGTGTCAGGTGGAGCACCAGTCTGGGCAACGGCCGCCGCAGGTAGCAAATTTGGACAGATCGTTCAGACTTTCAAATCAGATTCATTCACTGCTAGTGCTGGTTCTTCTTATACCGACGTTACAGGTATGTCAGTGAGCATCACGCCAACAGTAAACACTTCGAAAGTATTGGTGCAAGTTTCAATGGTAGGCGATGGAAATGCTGGCAACTCATCAGCCGCATGGCAACTGGTGAGAGGTTCTACTGCAATAAATCTTGGCGATGCCGCTGGTTCACGAATTCAAGCAAGTAATGGCTCGTATTCGGGAAATACCAACTCGGTGACTTCTATCGTTATGACCTATTTAGATTCTCCAGCGACTACTTCTGCAACTACCTATAAAATCCAAGGTTCAGCATTAGGTGGTACTGGCATTTATGTAAATCGTTCCCAGGGAGATTCAAATAATTCTAGTTATGCTCGATACGCATCATCTATTACAGTAACGGAGATTCTCGCATGATTGATTACACAGTTGTACTTTTTAAGAATTATCCTAACGCCAAATGGACTTTAGATGGCGATAATTACGAAGGATTGAATTGGCTAGATTCAACACCTAAACCATCCAAATCAACTCTTGATAGCCTTTGGCAAACAATCAAAGATGAGGAACAAGCAAAAGAAGCGGCGAATGCACAAGCCAAAGCATCAGCAATAGCAAAACTTGCCGCCCTTGGTCTTACACCTGATGAGATAGCCTCACTCGGTTGATCCCATTAGGCACAGCTGCGAAGGTGCTTGAAATCGCTATTGGCGAGATCGGCACTATTGAAGGCCCCAAAGATAACGAAACCAAGTATGGGAAATTCACTAAATTCGATCAACTTCCTTGGTGTGGTTCATTCTGCAACTGGGTATTCGCTCAAGCCAAAGTCAGCATTCCCTCAATGGTGGCTACAGCTATGGGTGCTCAGAAGCTCAAGAACATCGGTTCATGGATGATCAACCCATTACCCGGTGATCTTGTCTTCTTTGATTTTCCACATGATGGCGTGGACAAGATCAGCCACATCGGAATTGTCATGCAAGTAAATAAGACTGACATTTGGACAATCGAGGGCAACACCGGTGGTGCTGGTCAATCTCAACGCAATGGAGGCATGGTGCTGGCAAAGGTTCGCCCATTGGGTAAAGGCTCCCCGGTCGTTGGCTACGGTCGCCCTAAATTTCTACCTTATTCGGGAGAGTTACCAAAAGTGACTCCCACCGATACCCCAACTCAAAAGGTGGTCAAATGAATAAAGCAAAACAAATCGCGGCATCATGGGCAAGATCTTTTCTTGCAGCAATGATTACCGTGTACGTAGCAGGTGTCACAGATCCCAAAGCAATCCTTATGGGCGGCATTGCGGCAGTTGCACCAGTAGCACTTCGATACCTCAATCCCAAGGATTCTGCGTTCGGAGTCACTAAAGAATGAGTCAAACCGAGTGGGCGGCGATTGCGGTTGCCGTCACGACCTTAGTTGCCGCCTTCTCGGGCGCAGTGCGCTTCCTCGTAAAGCACTATTTATCTGAACTCAAGCCCAATTCAGGAAAATCCATGAATGACAGACTCTTGGCCGTTGAGTACAAAGTCGAGAAGATCTACGAGATCATTCTCAGCGATCGCCTTGGTAAATAACTAACCTGCTCGATTAGCCAGGAAAACCTTAAGGGCATTATTGGCATCCTCAGCTCTTAAGCCGCTTCGGGATTCTTGCCGTACTGGCTGAGAGGCCGATGCCTCAAGCCAATCGCGGTTATCCTCATACATGAGCAGTGCCTCTTTTGCAGCTTTGATGAAGTGATGTAGGTGCTTTCCCCTAATCCTGAGGGCAAACTCGATTTCCTGAGTCTTGTGATTTTCCCTCACGCTGTTCGTAGTCACAATCAACAGATCCCCCGGGTTGGGTATTCGTGGATCTTGACCATACCCATAACACTCAATTCGACCTTCAAGGTTGGCATGGCTGGTTACATTGACCATACCTGAGGCGGCTTCGCGTGGTGCAGACATAATTTGCTCCCTAATTCTTAGAAACCGCGTGTCGGTCATTGCAAATTGGGCATCAATTCTCCTACCCTGAGAACGCAAGACAAACTCGTCGGTTTAGGGATTGAGAATGTGGCTAGGCGGTAATTATCAAGTGCCTACTAGTTACATTATGTAAAGTTGATTTAAGCGTAAAACGCCTCGATCAGACTTACATAATTATTTTCTCGCTCCCTACTCCGACCTTAACGATCGGGAGAAGAAAGTGTTGGATCAAATCGGGTTAATTGCAGAAATCTGCATACTTTTCATAATTGGAGGGCTAGCACTCTTACTTGGATATGTAGCAGGTCATAAGGATGGATCGCAAGAAGGATTCCATCGAGGTAAAGCAATCGGTCGCCACGCAGCAGGTCGCGAGATAACCAAATGAGTAATCCACTTGAGGGCTATGAATCAGTAGCTGAGAGAATTGAAAAGTTCTGGAATCACTTTCCAGCCGGTCGCATTGATACCAAGATCATCTACCAAGATGGTCAGCGATACATCGTGCAAACTGACATTTACAGAGATGCGATGGACTTGATCCCATACGCCACAGACTTTGCCGAGGAAATCCGCTCCAACGCCAACCGCTTCCCTCTTGAGAATGCAACCACCAGTGCAATTGGTCGCGCATTTCATACCGGAGGCATTTCCAAGTTCAGTGATGGAACCCCTCGCCCATCCTTTGAGGAGATGCGCCGGGTCGGCTCAAGTCTGAGCGCAGTACCGGATCTACCCACAGCTACAACATCGATCACAGTGCGCGAGAAGTCAGATCCTTGGACTATTGATGCGGTAGTAGATGAATTAGGTGGGCAGATCATTACGGGGCAAATCCCACCTGCTGCCCCACAGTGCAAGCACGGCTCAATGGTGCGAAAAGAAGGCCAAGGGGCTAAGGGGCCGTATGCAGGTTATGTTTGCTCATCAAAGATTCGCACCGAGCAATGTCCTGCAAAGTGGGATAACTAAATGGGTGATCTTGAATTCATATTTACGAACAATCAAGCCATCAACATTGGCCACTTTGATTTTTGCGATAAGTGCCTCAAGTACGTGAACATCGAGGGCGGCTCATCCTTGATTCACGATGGACTTGATCTCATTTGGTTTTGTTCGGAGTGCAAATGATCAAAATCAAACTCGAACGCAAGGATGAACTCACCTGCGCGGCTATCGCCTTTAGGCGTGAGGCCGAGTCCCCTGGCAAGGTAGATAGAAGCGTGCAGAAGGTCACCTTCCATGAATCTATTTACCGCAACGCCGAAGCCATAGGAAGTGAAATGGCAGTTGCCTCCTATTTCGGCATTCCTAATTTCGAGCCCACGGTAAACACCTTCAAACTCAAGGCCGACATTGGTTATGCGGTGGAGATCAAGTGGACTAAGTGGGAAGGGGGCCATCTCATCATTAAGTCAAGTGATCGAGATAGTGACGTTGCCATACTCGTTACCGGATCAAGCCCGAATTACGAACTTCGTGGCTGGATTCCAATTAAGCGAGCAAAGGCCTCGCGCTACTTCACCCGGGATGGCTCATGGTGGGTTCCTCAGGCCGACCTCTACCCTCTCGATGATTTGGTCAGGAGTGATTATGCCTCTGCTCTCCTTTAAGTGCCGGATCTGCAAATGCTTCCAAGAGCATGAGGTATTGCAGGAGTTCTCAGGATTTGGCTTAGTAGTGCAATGTCATGGGTGTGGAGTGATGGGTGTTGAGATGAAAATCAATGCCCGGGTCAATCCCAAAGACTCGCCGGTGCCAAATGCCTAGAATGTACTTGACAAGGTCGGTACGATCACCTCGCTCGACGAGAGATGCGAAAGCATCAATCTCGCGTCGGGCCTATCTAACGGGAGCACTATGTGTAGCTACGCTACAGGTGCTTCCAGCTGAAGCAAGTGAGTCAAAAGACGTTAATTACTACAAGTTATATGCTCATAGTAGATTGATTGATTCAAAGCAATATCAATGTCTAGATGAGTTATACACACATGAGAGCCACTGGAATCCACACTCACGTAACGGCAATCATTACGGCATACCCCAGTTAGCCAACTCAAAGATCAGATACCTCGATGCGTACTCACAGATTGATTGGGGTCTGAGGTATATCAAGGATAGATACAAGACTCCATGTATAGCTCTTACTCATTGGAGGAAATACTCATGGCATTAAAGCAAGATCATACAATTGCTCAGATCGGTTCACGTCGTTGGCGTAAGTTAAGAGAACGCATACTTATCAGAGATGCCTACACCTGCGCTTATTGTGGTGAGAATGCTAATGAAGTGGATCATGTCATCGCTCGTAAGAACGGTGGTACTAATGCTGAGGAGAACTTGGTTGCTTCATGTCGTAGATGCAATCTTGCAAAGGGTTCACGTAAAGGGCTTTTTTTAGCCAGCACGGTTACCCCCCCTGTCTTTGCAAGCAATATCTCCCTAGGAACCCGCTCAGAGAGCCATAGCGGGCCATTTGAAGGCCAACCTAAGTCAGATCAAACCTTATGAGTACAACACTCAGAGCAGCCCTACGAGGGGCAACAGAGCCACGCTTGCATTCACCATGGTTGACAAACAAAACTCGCGGCGATGAGGTAATTGCATTCGCCAAGAACGTTGGCCGTGAACTTATGCCATGGCAAGAGCTGGTGGTCAAGGATTTCTTTGCCATTGGTGATGAATCTAAATTCATACGCCGTACCGGGCTGCTATTGGTGGCACGTCAGAATGGTAAATCTGAACTTGCCCGGCTTATGTGCTTGGCTCACTTATTTCTCTTTGGATCTCGTCGGGTTCTGATCATGTCGAGTAACCGGGCAATGACTTTGGTGTCATTTCGGGAAATGGCCTACCTGATCAACTCCAACCCGTTCCTCAAAGAGCAGGTGCGCTCGATCCGGTACGCCAATGGATCTGAGTGCATTGAGTTAAAGAATGGCGCACGGTTGGACATTGTTGCAGCTACACGTGATGGTTCGCGTGGTCGTACCGCTGATTTCCTTTGGATTGATGAGCTGCGTGAGATTGATGAGGAAGCATTTACCGCCGCTACCCCAACCACCCGGGCAACCGATGGGCAGAGCTTCTATACATCCAATGCTGGTGATGCTTTCAGTTCGGTGCTCAATAATTTGCGCGAGAAGTGCCTCTCCTATCCACCGCAATCTCTTGGCTTCTATGAGTATTCGGCTCCTCAGTATTGCAAAATTGATGATCGCAAAGCATGGGCCTTGGCAAACCCGGCACTTGGGTACACAGTCAGTGAGGAAGCACTAGAGGAAGCCATGAGCACCTCATCCCTTGAATCGTGGCGTACTGAATCCCTCATGCAGTGGATTGATTCACTAGCTTCTCCTTGGCCGCATGGGGTGTTTGAGGAATGCACAGATTCCGCACTGGAAATGTCGCCCGGGCCTCTTACAATCTTTGCCTTTGATGTTGCACCATCGAGGCGCACTGCATCCCTCGTTGCCGGGCAGTTACTCCCCGATGGTCGCATCGGTATCGGCCTTCTTCAATCGTGGCACTCTGACGTTGCAGTTGATGAGCAAAAGATTGCGGTCGAGGTAAAACTCTGGGCCGATAAATACTTTCCAAGGTTAATTTGCTTTGATAAATACACGACCGCCACAATTGCCCAACGCCTGCAAATGTCAGGGGCGGCCACCGTGGATTGCTCCGGCACTATCTTCTATCAGGCTTGCTCGGATCTTCTAGATCAGCTTGTTAATCGCAAGATCGTGCATTCGGGTCAGGAATCTTTGGTTGCTCAGATGAATAACTGCGCAGCTAAACAGAATGACTCGGCGTGGAGAATTATCCGGCGAAAATCTGCCGGTGATGTCACTGCCCCGATCTCACTTGCCATGGTGGTTCACCAGCTGATCAAACCCCAAGGCCAAGCCAAGGTGTTTGCTATTTAGACTCGCCCGAGGACACATCCCTCAAATGCTTGACATTTGAGAAAAAATTGATCTATGGGTATAGCAGATATCTTTGGGTTCAGAACTACTAAGGCAGATCCGAGTTCTCGGGTCGTTGCCCAATATGCCCCTGCCGTTATGGATGCACCGTATGGAAACTTCTACGGCGCAAATAACATGGGCGGATATAACAATTATGTGAATTCGATCGATCGCCAAGCTGCAATGTCAGTTCCATCAGTTGCACGTTGCCGCAATCTCATTGCTGAAACTATTGCTGCAATTCCGCTGGAAAGTTATCTCACCTCTACTGGTGCTGAAGTACCGAATCTCGTATGGATTGGTCAACCCGATAAACGTCAACCACGTGCGGTAACAATCGCATGGACAGTTGATTCATTGCTGATGTATGGAGTTGCTTATTGGCGAGTTACTGAAATTTATCAAGACGACAATCGCCCTGCTCGCTTTGAGTGGGTGCAGAATGATCGCATCACCGTAAAACTTAACGCCACACAAACTGAAGTTGAGTATTACATGTATATGAATGAGCGATTGCCTATGGATGGCGTTGGTTCACTCGTTACATTCCAAGCACTTGATCAAGGAATCCTGGTGCGATCGGCTCGCACTATTCAATCTGCTATTGATATTGAACGTGCGGCTTCTATTGCATCGCAAACTCCAATGCCTTCGGGTGTTATTCGTAACACCGGTGCAGATTTACCTGATGCACAGATTCAAGGAATTCTTGCCAGTTGGAAATCTGCACGTCAAAATCGTTCAACGGCATATCTCACTAGCACTCTTGAATATCAACCGGCATCATTCTCACCAAAAGACATGATGTATAACGAAGCTGCCCAGTATCTTGCAACTCAGATCGCTCGCGTATGCAACGTACCGGCTTACTACATCAGTGCAGACATGAACAATTCAATGACTTATCAAAACATTCTCGATGGTCGCAAAGAATTTGTCGCCTACTCACTACAACCATTCATCACGGCCATCGAGGACAGACTCAGCATGGATGATCTCACTCCACGCGGTACACGTGTTTCATTTGCACTCGATGAAACATTCCTACGTGCAGATGCAATGGCCAGACTTTCAGTAGTTGAAAAATTACTGAGCCTTGGACTTATTACAACAGAACAAGCAATGGCAATGGAAGATCTAACTCCGATGGGAGAAAATGGCAATGATATTACAGTTCAGTAGCCCAATCGAAGCCAGTGATGCTGGCCGTCGAATCATTAGTGGCATCGTGGTTCCATTTGGCGCGGTAGGAAATACATCCGCCGGGCCAGTGGTATTCGAAGCAGGATCTATCAGCATTGGTGATCCCACAAAAATCAAACTTCTTGCGCAACATTCGCAAGTAGATCCAATCGGTCGCGCGATTTCATTTCAGGAATCTGCAACAGAGATTCGTGGCCAATTCAAAGTAAGTGCAAGCCAAAAGGGATCAGATTATTTGGTCATGGCTAGCGAAGATTTGATTTCCGGGTTAAGCGTTGGCGTTGAAGTCACCGCATCAAAGCCCGGTAAAGATGGAACTCTCTACGTGCAAAAGGCAACACTCAAGGAAGTTTCCTTAGTGGAATCCCCTGCATTTACTCAAGCCATCGTCACCAACGTTGCCGCAAGCGAAAGCGAAGCGGAAGTACAGACAACCACAGAAAATCAATCAAACAATGAAAGTGAGGCAATCGTGGAAACTCAAGCTCCCGAGGCCGTAACACCTGAGGCTCCCGCTGCGGAAACAGTCGAAGCCTCACGACCAACAATCAAGGCAACTGCTCCATACATCACTTCTTCAGTTCGTCACGGCATTACTTCAATGGGCCGTTACACAGAGCACAAAATCAAAGCCGCAATGGGCAATGAAGATTCAAAACTATGGGTAGCAGCATCCGAGGATCCAATGGTGGTTCAGGCCGCCGTTGACTCGATTGGCACAACTAACCCTGCATTCAACCCTGTTCAGTACCTACGCGAGTTCGTGTCTAACACCAACTTCGGTACACCAGCGATTGATGCAATTTCAAAGGGAACTCTCCCATCATCCGGTATGAGCTTTTCAATCCCATCGTTGGATACCAATGGTGGCGGAACTGCACCAACAGTAGCTTCAGCTGCTGAATCTGCTGCTCCAAGCAACACCGGCATGGTCACTGACTACATCACTGGAACAGTCACCAAGTACGCAGGTCAGAACACCGTCACACTCGAACTTCTCGAGCGATCTGACCCAATTTTTTACGATGAACTCACCGTTCAAATGCAACGTGCATATCTCAAGGCTATTGATGCAGCTGTAATTGCTGGCTTCATTGCTGACGGAACTGCCGCCACTTCACAGACTGCTGACAGTGCTGGCGTGATTGCATACATTGGTAAAGAAACTCCACTCGTATATTCAGGAACTTCTTATCTTGCACGTAACATGGTTGCAGGTACTGGACTTTGGGGCGCACTTATTTCTGCCGTTGACTCAACTGGTCGACCAATTTACAACGCTTCACAACCAATGAATTCAGGTGGAGTTTCAACACCTACTTCAATCCGCGGCAATGTACTTGGTCTTGACCTTTACGTTGACGTCAACGCAGTATCAACTCTTGCTTCTAACATGGCGTTCATCGTCGCACCTGAGGCAGCAACTTGGTACTCATCACCAACTTCATACTTCTCAGTCAACATCGTGAGCAATATGCAGGTTCAAATGGCAATTTACGGTTATGGCTCTTACTTGACAAAACAAGCGGCTGGTATCCGCAAGTTCGTAAAGACTGCCTAACAAAAAATAATCTGGTGGGGCTATCGCTCCCGGTGGCCCCACCAGTCTTAAAAGAGAGGAAATCCAATGGCCGCAACTTATGTCACCATGCAAGAACTTCGTGACAATTTAGGCATTGGCACTCTTTACTCAGATCCAACCGTCGAGGAAGTCTGCCAAACGGCAGAGGATTTGCTGAATTCTTATCTTTGGTTCGATTCGGTTCCAGTGGTAGGCGCGGCTCTTTCCAGCAATTACGCGACTTTGGTGCTTTCATCTCCCGGCTCATACGTTGCCGGTCAGACAATTACTATTTCGGGATGCGGTGCGACCTATAACGGAAGTTACACGATCACTGCGACCTATCCTTGGTCATTGGGTTCAGCGACTTTTCCTTGGTTCACCTTCTACCCTTTCAATGCAACTTATTTCCCAAAGGGTTATAGCTTCATTCAATATGCCAAGACTGCGGCAGACAAGAATTATCAACTCATAGTTCCCTATGGCAAAGCCGCTGGCGTTGACACAAAGTCAACCGCCTATGCCTCAACACCTGCGGTTCGTGAGGCGGCAATGATGTTAGCCGTAACTATTTGGCAAGCTCGTCAGGTAAGCAATTTGGGCGGTGTTGATCCAAACTTTGGCCCATCACCTTTCGCCGTTGGAAATTCCCTTATGGGCAGAATCCGCGGCCTCATCGCTCCATACATGGGGCCGAGATCGATGGTCGGGTAAGAAATGCCCCCAGTAGCCATCACGACTCTCAGGTCAACCATCGCAACCGCACTTGCGAATCCGGGTGTATGGAGCACATTTTCCTACGTACCACCGACACCACTTGCAAACTCAGTGGTGATCTCTTGGGATGATCCTGCACTTACATCAAATGACAATTCCAATCTGACGATTAGCCCAACGGCTCACTTCAAGATCTCGATGTTCGTACCCATGCTCGATAACGCTGGTGCGCTTGCAACCCTTGAAAATTTTATGATCACAGTATTTCAAAAGATGGCCAATTCTGGACTTACCTTCAATGGCCCACAAATTTCTGCACCGGCGGTTCTCAGCCTTCAATCAGGTGACTTGCTCGCGGCAGATTTATCCATAGCAATCCTTACCAGTTGGAGTTAACAAATGAGCGAACAAGATCTTGCTAAATGGCAAGCAGAGAATGACGCCTTCTTAAAAAAGATCGGCCAAGTACAACAACCAGCACCAATCGCCAAGAAAGCAGAGGAATAAGCAATGGCAATTTTCTTACAGAATAACGTTGGCGTAAAGATCAACTCAGTAGATCTTTCCGATCACGTCACTAGCGTTACCTTGACACAGAACTTTGATGAACTCGAAGTCACTGCTCTTGGCGACACTGCACACAAATTCGCAAAGGGCCTCGAGGCAAGCACATTGACTCTTGATTTCCTCAACGATTTCGCAGCTTCAAACGTTCAAGCAACGCTTCAAGCTGCTTACGGCACAACAGTCACCGCAGTATTGCTTCCAGTAAAGGGAACCGCCGTTAGCGCAACCAATCCCCTTTACACCGTATCGATCATCGTCAACAACCTCACACCCCTCAATGGTGCGGTTGGCGACATTAGCAATTCCAGCATGACATTCACTTGCAATAGCACCGTCGTACAAACCACAACAGGATCCTTCTAAGGAGAAATAACCATGGCCCGGTTAAAAATCACGAAAGCAGATGGAGCAGTATCACTTCATCAAATAACCCCCGCTATCGAATACGCCTTCGAGCTTCAGTTCAAGGGTGGCATTCATAAAACCTTTCGCGAGTTTGAACGTCAATCTGATGTTTATTGGCTCGCGTGGGAATGCTTACGTAAAAGTGGACAGACAGTGCCGATGTTCGGAGTCGAGTTCCTCGAATCACTTGCTGAAGTAGAGGTTCTTGACGACGAAAAAAATGGATAACGCGGGATTCCTTTACTTACCTAATCGCTCAGATTGCGATTGAGACAGGGATCTCGCCGCAGGACATCGTTGCCCTTGATTCAGAAATGCTCAAGGCAATGGTTCAAGTATTCAAGGATCGAGCAAAGGAGATTGCAAATGCCAGTAAGCATCGACGGCGTCGCTGATACCTTAAAACTCATCCGCAAATTCGATCCCGAGTTGAACAAAGCCATGAACCGGGAAGTTCGAGCTGCAATGATTCCTATCCGGGATGCTGCTCGCGCTTACGTTCCCGAGAATGGTCAAATGCTCAGTGGTTGGACTAAGCAATTCGCCTCAGTTGAAACCGCTAAATATCGACCATTTCCACGTTTTGATAATTTGCAGATGCGCCAAGGCATTGTTTATCGCCAAGGCGCGAGCAAAGGAAATCAATCAGGATTTTCCAATGTTTATTACGTGGCTAACCTCTCGGCTCCTGGTGGTATCTATGAAACCGCTGGCAGATTATCGGCTCCAGCACGTGCGAGCTGCAGTCTGAATCCTCATGCCCGGGAACAATTCCTTGATCGAGCAGATGCCTATGGAAGCCTTCGAGGTAATGGCAAGAAGCGTGGTCGCCTCATTTATCGAGCTTGGCAAGAAGATAACGGTAAGGCTTATTTGGCAGTTATTCATGCCATTCAAAAAACTTCACGCGGCTTTAATCAACAAAACTACACATTGGCCGCATGATGGCAGCGACACAACCAAATCTTGTCGTCAATGCGGTAGTCAAGACTGATACTCGATCGCTAAAAAAAGCTTCCAAGCAGATCAGCACATTTGATAAGTCAGTTCACAAACTGGGCAAAACCTTCCTTGGCGTATTTGCTGCCTCCAAACTTGCAGCTTATGGCAAGAACGCAGTTATGGCATTCGCAGCTGATGAGAAGGCCGCCAAGTCACTTGCCCTGCAACTCAAGAACACAGGCAATTCATTTGCTACCACTGAGGTTGAGAACTACATCGCCAAACTTCAAAAAACTACTGGCGTACTCGATGATCAACTTCGCCCTGCATTCTCCTCAATCCTTACCGCTACCGGGTCAGTCACCAAGGCAGAGCAAGGTTTATCACTTGCCCTTGATGTTGCCGCTGGCACTGGTCGCGACGTTGAAACGGTATCCCTAGCCCTTGCAAAAGCTTATTCAGGCCAGACCACAGGATTGAGCAAACTAGGTGCGGGCCTTTCATCCACCACTCTTAAGAGCGGCAATATGCTCAAGATCACCGATGAACTGCAATCCAAGTTCAAAGGTCAAGCATTAGAAGCTACTAAGGGTTATGCAGGAAATATTGCTTTGCTCAATGTTGCGATGCAGAACGCTAGTGAAACCATCGGTAAAGGATTACTTGATGCGCTTCGCATCCTTGCTAACGATAATTCACTTACCTCAATCACCGCTGGCATTGAAGGCGTATCTAAGGCCATTGCATCCTTGATTGTGAACGTAGCCAAGATCGCTTCACCGTGGACCAAGATGTTTGGAATGCTCACTGGATCTCAAAAATGGGAATGGACAATCCCTAAAATAACCAACCCAAAGCCATTGGGTGATCGTGCTATTGATGCAAAAATCATGGCAACTAAAAAGCAAGATTTAGCAATTCAGACTGCCCTTAACACTTCCAAGGTAACCGCATTAGTTCTTTCCAAAGATGAAGTTGCCTTGGCAGAACTCAAGAAAAAGTTCGATGTTGAACGTGCTGGCCTTCAAGTGGCTCTACTCAATGCCACTGATGAGGAAACCAAGGCACGCATTCGTGCTCAATTACAGATCCTTGATGATTCCAAAGTGGGTGCTGCCGCCACTCTTGCCAATCTCAATAGCCAATTAGCAGCTGCAAAGGCTACTGATGCCCTGCGCACTGCCATGGAGCAGACTGCACTTGCAGCAAGTTCGGCAGCTACGGTCATGGCTGGATTTAACCCGGGTAATTACTTGCACTTAACTAATGGCGCGGGAACAGGAACAACTCCCGGCAACACTTCAGTGGCACCTATTTCGCCTACAAACGTGCAACCCATGACTCCGGCGACCGTTGGTGCTCCAACAATGAGCAATCCCCTCAGTAACGGCGACATTGCAGGTTCTTATGGCCTTTCAGGGGTCACGATCAACCTTCAATCTCTTGATCCATCTAATGCCCTCCAAGTCATTCAAGATGGCATTCAGCAACTTAATCGCTTTGGAATGAACCTTACCTATGCAGGATCGTTGGGTATCAACTAATGGCACGGCCAACGGTAAATGCCTACATCAATTTCTCAACTGGCCCAGCATTTGCTCAAGCTTTTATTCTTGGATCAGGAGTTCTTGGAACTAACGTACTAGCTGATTCGGCTGGCATCATTGTTGATGTATCCAACCAAGTAGATCAGATCACCACTATTCGAGGCCGTGATGCTCAGAGCGATCAATTCCAGACTGGTCAACTCACCATGCGCATCGTTGATCAGAACGGTGACTTTAACCCTCAGAACACCGCAGGGCCTTATTACGGCCTCTTAGATCCCATGCGTAAGGTGCAAATCACCGCAGTTCACAATGGCATCACTTATCCAGTATTTGTCGGTTACATAACTGGATACTCCACCAGCACTCCAAAATATGTCGGCGACGTGGTGTACACGACCATCACTGCGGTAGATGGATTTCGACTTTATCAGAATGCGCAAATTTCGACCGTTCCGGGTTCAGCCGCTGGTGATCTGACTTCAGCGAGGGTGAGTCAGATTCTTGATTCGATTTCATGGCCTAGTTCTATGAGATCAATTCAAACGGGCCAAACGACAGTTCAAGCAGATCCCGGAACGGCTCGAACCTCACTAGCTGCAATGCAGACCTGCGAAATCACAGAGTATGGAGCCTTCTACGTTAACCGAGAAGGTACTGCGGTATTTGCCAATCGTAACTTCACCACTGCCTCAGTCAATCAAACTGCCACGGTATTCAATGACAACGGCACTGGTATCTCCTACTTCAATGCCATGTGGATTCTTAACGACGTTCTGATCTATAACCAAGCCAATATCACGGCTACTGGCCTTGCCACTCAGACTGCAAGTGATACCGCTTCAATCGCTAAGTATTTCTTGCATTCTTACAATCAACAAAACCTTCTCATGCAGACAACTAGCGAGGCACTTAACTATGCCCAAGCCTACGTTGCCTCTCGCAAAGATACTTCGATCCGGTGCGATGCGATTACCTTGGATCTTTACACCAATGACTATGACACCGGCATCGTGGCAGCTCTTGATCTTGATTATTTCGACCCGGTAACTATCACCACCACTCAACCTGGTACTGGTGCAACAACTTCGAGTATCACAAAGACATTGCAAGTGTTTGGCGTATCCCATCGGATTACAACGAACTCTTGGAAAACCACATTCACAACCCTCGAACCGATTATTGATGGCTTCATATTGGATTCAAGCCTTTATGGAGTGCTCGATACTTCGGTTCTTTCTTATTAAGGAGAAATAAATGGTCGCAAACGCTGGCTATAAGACTTACGCAACTGGTGACGTATTAACTGCGGCTCAGGTGCAGTACAACCTACAAAACCAAACGGTCATGTACTTTGCCACTTCGGCGGCTCGTACCACTGCCCTCAGTGCTGTAACGGTTGAAGGAATGGTCACATACATTCCTGCGAACGGACTTGAGTATTACAACGGTTCAGCATGGATCACTCTTTCAACAGGTGGCGATTTAACAGCTATAACCGCTGGAACGGGAATATCGGTAACTTCGGGAACGGGTCCGATTCCAAGTGTTGCAATCGACACAGCGACCACTGCAGATCTTACTACTGTTCAAACTATGAGCAATAAAACTTTAACGACTCCAAAAATTTCTAATTACACCACAGCGGGAGATTTAGTCTATGGCACTGGATCTTC
>Ga0209297_1001251_pt1 | contig 14813 bp, 9 predicted proteins | sample S_130805_MF_Meta_FD_187322 | JGI IMG/M metagenome (GOLD analysis project Ga0209297, IMG submission 187322) | Freshwater microbial communities from Lake Simoncouche, Canada to study carbon cycling - S_130805_MF_MetaG (SPAdes) (version 2) | ecosystem: Environmental > Aquatic > Freshwater > Lake ... | reverse complement strand
AGAAAAACTCCAGACAGATTTCTTTTTTGCTAAGCCTTACCAGAGTTGGCAGCGTGGCCTCAACGAGCATACTAACGGCCTTGTAAGACAGTACTTCCCAAAGAAAACAAACCTTGCTACGGTAACTCATGGTAAGGTTGCTAAAGTGCAATGGCTCCTTAACAATAGGCCACGAAAAATTCTAAACTTTAAAACACCGCTTGAGGTTTTCTACGCTAACCCAAACAACTCAATTCCACCACCTGTTGCACTTCGCTGTTGAATTGGCGTGTATTAACATTAGACTCTGGAAAGAATTCTTTGACGGAGATATCAAGATATTTTGCAAGTATATAAAGTGAGACAGCTGGAATTCTATCCATAGCCGCTTCATATTTTTGCACTTGCTGGTAAGAAACACCAATAATATTACCAATTTCTTCCTGACTACAAAATGCCGCCTTCCTAATAGCTCGGAACCTGCTGGCAATTTCTTGCATATTATCCTTTTTCACAAGGCTAATATTACTATTGGATGCAGCTAATTTATCTAATTTAATAGGCTTAGATTTTAATGTTTGGTCTATTTTATAAGTAGTATCTATATTTTGCATTTTAACCTCATTTATATATGGAATTAATATGCCATTATAGAAACTACTAATTTTAATTGGTTGTATTGATAGAAATCAAAAAGCAATCATTTATATAAATTTTATGTGAAATTTGTTTCTCGCTTGATTAAAAGCAAAATAACCATCCTAATAATTGTTAAAATAATTTTTTTGCACCTAATAGGTGAGATAAAGGCTATGTATAGTACATTATCTGTGGATAACTTCTATTAGTAGTTGATAGCAAGCATCTTTACTGCAATACTGTGGCGAGCGAACAAACATTCTAAACAACTTTATACTTGGATAATTATGGATAACATTAACGTATTTGTAGGAGCTAAAATAAGGAATAGACGCAAGCAACTGAGCCTCTCTCAGGAAGAATTAGGCCAAATGCTTGATATTTCAAGCCAACAAATTGCAAAATATGAATCAGGGGTGAATAAAATATCTGCAGGCATGCTCTTTACTTGCGCAAAGATTATGCATGTGCCGGTAACATATTTTTATGATGGTATAACATTAAGCGACGTTAACAAAAATAACGTTGCTAATAATAATTTATGCTCTACCAGAATAACTCCGCTTAATATCCTTTTAATTGAAGATAACCCTGTTGATGAAATGCTATTCCGCTCAGCGTTAACATTATGCAACAAAGAAACAATTTTGCATACCGCATATAATGGTCTCGAGGCAATGCGGGTTTTGCGTGGGGATAAAATTAATTCACAATTCTCTATGCCTGATATTATATTTCTAGATCTCAACTTGCCAAAACGCTGCGGTTTTGAGGTATTAAAAGAAATAAAGCAGGACAGGACATTGCTGCCAATTCCTGTAATAATTCTAACCAATAGCATCAACCCGGAAGATATGTTCAAAGCTTATAAAATTGGCGCAACCGGCTATATGAGCAAATCTTTTGACATAAATGAATTTAATGAAAATATATCATCAGTTATAGATTGCTGGTATGGTGCCATGGTACTACCCTCCATGCAATATTCTTACCAGAAGAATACTATGCCTATCTTAAAGGAAGCGTGAAATAAAAAGTTGAGCCATTTCCAATAGATGATTCGGCCCATATTTTTCCACCATGTTTTTCGACTACCTGCTTACAAATTGCAAGGCCTATACCTGTTCCGGAATACTCACCACGACTCTCTAGCCTCCTGAATATTTCGAATATTTTCTCCAAATATTCCTCCTCTATTCCGCAACCATCATCTTTAACAAAAAACAGTAGCTCCTTTTTCCATTTTAGAGAGCCAATATGGATTTTAACATTTGATCCTGCATTATGCTTTATAGCATTACTAATAAGGTTCTGTAATAACTGGGAGATCTGAGCACTATCAGCAACAATTTCCGGCAAGTTGTCAAAAGTAATTATTGCGTTGTTTTCCAAAATCAATTGCTTCAAATTTTCCAGCACATTCTCAAGTATATAGTTAAAATCCAACTTTTCAAAACAACCACTTATGCTACCATGTTTTGAATATGCCAGCAAATCACTAATTAGAGAGTTAATTTGGTTCACACCTTCAATTGTATATTTAATTAATGATTTCGCTCCTGCATCAAGATTTTCAATATAATTTTTCTCAAGCAACTGTACACATGAGGAAATATTCCTAAGAGGTTCACGCAAATCGTGAGAGGCAACATAAGCGAATCGCTCAAGCTCTGTATTAGATTTTGTAAGCGCATCAACAGTTTTCTTTAATTGCTGCTCTCCCATTATAACCTTTGTGACATCAAGAAAAACTGATGATATTTTTAAAAGTCCATCTTCGTCGGGAAAAAAATCACTTTCCATCCGTACATAAATAAACTCACCATTCCCTTTATACATTCTAAGCACGCATGCTTCCCTTTTTCTTTGATCAAAAAGGCATGTTGAATGTTGCAAATATACTTCGCTATCTTCCGGGAAAATTAAATCTGTAATATTGTGGCCTATAATATCACAGCTTCTTTTTTCTAGCAGACATGTTGCTGTAAGGTTGCATTGTTTAATTGTTCCATCAGTATCTACAGTGAAATAACCTACTGGCGCAAAATTATATAAATCAAAATAACTATCTCTTGAACGCTGTAATTCTTGCCTGGTTTTCTTTATTTCTTCATTCTGGCTTTGCATATGAATTTGATAATCTTGCAAATCACTTATAAGGGATGCTACTTCGCATGTTGACATTTGCTCAACATCTATATTAGTTACAAGCAAGTTCTTTTCTTTCAATACAATCATAAAATTTCCGCAACTTTCATCTTGATTATTGTTTATTTATAAGAAAATTATTACACCTAGTACATCTTAATTAATAATAATATAATAAGTTTTATATTAAACAACTCCACAAACCAAACCATTTCTTGATTGATATCAAGTCATTGATATTAAGAAGTTATTCTAGCAACTTAACTTACCTACTTTTCCTACCAATAGTAGAGAATTTTCTTTTTATTCAACTTTATCAAAAGTCAATTTTGCCCGATTATCCATTTCAGGTTGCCAAGGCATTTTGGGCAACGCAATAAAAGTTAATTATAAAAAAAGGAATTTTTTATGGCAACAGTTACACTACAACCTTCTTACCGCACAGATGTTAGTTTTTTTAAAAGCCTTAAAATGCTATCTGAATTTGACGAGAAACACATTATTTATTTTATAGAAAATGCCCGCATAAAAAGATACGACAAAGGAAAATTGTTATTCCTGCAAGGAGATCCGGTAAATTCATTCCAGATAGTACGTAGCGGCTGGGTGAAATTATTCCGCAATATTGAAGATGGTACAGAAGTTGTCACCATGCTGTGTAAAGAAGGCGATCTGTTCAGTAAATCAGCTATGTCTGAGGGGGCAATACGCCCAACATGTGCCCAGGTTGTAGAGGAAGCAATTATATATGAAGTGCCTGCAAGGATTTTGCAAGATGCTGTAAAAAAAGATTTAAGCATGGCACTTGGCATGATTTCTTACCTTTCTAATAGTATCAACCTGCTGAACAAACAAGTTGAACATTTATCAATAATGAATGCCGACCAACGGGTTGGTTGCTTTATTTTGCATCTATGTATAAATTCAAAAACCTCACACGCCAAAGTAAAATTACCTTGCAATAAAGAGTTAATTGCAAACTATTTGGGGATGAAGCCGGAAACTTTTTCCCGCTCATTGCCAAAATTAAAAAAAATCGGGGTTACTGTCGATTCTGATTATGTGGAAATTAATGATATTGCGACACTACAAAGATATACTTGTGTTTCGTGTTCCAGTGTTGGAGCATGTGCCGCCTGCCCTGCTTCTTTGGATTCTTTATATAGCAAATGCTCTTCTGTCATTGCATAATATAAATTGTATCCATAAAGATAGAAGGAGATTGGCAGACAAGAATATAACAATGCAATCGGAATAAAACACTGATTTATAGACATTACGCAGAATAATGAGACATTTTTGTCCCAGCTTGGGACGTGGTAACGTTTATCAAACAAAACAAGTGTATATAGGTTAATTTTGATGTATAATAGTCATAGGTTTAACCTAACATGACATTTATATGGGAAGTCTGTTTATTGGGTTGTTTTTGGTGTTATTTAACCCATTCCTTCGAAGGGAAAAAGTGGCCGTTAGGTTACTTGTAAATAATCCTGGGGAATCTTCAAGGCAATTCCTTAAGAAAAAACATGGCAGGCTTTCTGGATATAGCCTTGCCGAGATGGCAATATCCACAAGTATAGTTGCAATGCTTGCCGTTGGTGGCCTGGCAGTGATGCAGAAGAAAAATGATTCCGCACAGGCGAAAGAAACCGTAACAAAACTTGCAAAAATAGAAACAGCACTCAAAGGCTATATCCGCACAAATGGGTTTGTTCCATGCGCTGCTTTACCTGCAAGCCTTGAGAGTGCAGCAACTTTTGGCACTTCTGTTGCTTATGACACTTCAGTCAATCCACATATTTGCAATGGTAGCAGCCTTGTTAATGAAACAGGCGCAGTGCCTGTAAGAACACTTGGGCTGAGTGATGGTTATTCTTACGATGGGTGGGGACGCAAATTCACTTATAGAAGCGCCTCATCTGCTGGTAACGCCGCCGATTTTGCCAATCCACAATTTAAAGGCAATATTGCTATCACTGATGCCAAGGGTATGGCCAAAACAAACATGGACCAGCCCGCCCCTTACAATGATGGGGCAATATATGTTATCATAAGCTATGGCGCAAATGGCAAGAGTGCTGCATATTTGCGGAATAGTGCCTCAGGCCCTTCTGGTGCGAGTGGAATTGAGTCAAAAAATACAGACCACTCCAGAAATTTATATATACAAAACGAAAAAACAGCCCTGTTTGATGACATAGTAATATATGGCACGGCAGCAAAATTTACCCCACAGCAGGTTATGGAATCACCGGTAAGGATTGATGATAAAATATGCGATACCGCCCAATCTATGGCCGGCAGCGGAAGAGACAACCTGAATAATTATGTAACATCAGCAACTGCAGCTTCCATTCAGAATGCTTCTTCCCATGCTGATATGATTTATAAATCGGCATCAATCCTTGCAAATTTATGTAAAAACAGAAGAATAGCGGAAACAATTAAACCAGACCGCATAAGTGGCCTATCACTCTGGCTGGATGCTAATGACAAAGGCACATTATTTACAGGAAGTGATTGTGCAACAGGCGGACTACCCGCAAACAACGCAAGCATAGGTTGCTGGAAGGATAAAAGTGGCAATGGCCGTAACGCAACTGCCGGTAATTCTCCAACTTACAACACAAATATTTTAAGCGGCAACCCAATGTTAAACTTTAATGGCTCAACTACCTATCTAAATACTGACTTAACATTCCTGGCAAATTCTAATTATACAATAGTAGTTGTTGATATGCGAACTGGTTCTCCAGTACAATATTCAATGCCTGTTGGAACAGGATCTGGATCATTAAATACATCTCTTCATTATGGATATAAGGCTAATTCTACTTTTAGTTTAGCTCAACTTTCTAACGACCTTGATATTAGCGTTCCAACTTATGTAGCATCAACCCCTTCTGTATCTATTGGAGTATTAGATACCAGCGTTGGCCATAGTGTTTACTATTATGTAAATGGCCAGCAATATTCTGATACTAACGCCAATAAAACCCCTTTAAGTTCAGCTTTGTCTGGGGTTATAGGAAGAGCTTATGCCGCAAATACAGGGTATCTAGGATATATTGGTGAAGTTCTCATTTATAAGCGGGCAATCTCTACACTGGAAACTGATAAACTCAAAGAGTATATTAGCAACAAATGGGGAATCAATATGGGCGTAGCAACGGCCACATGTCAAGCAGGGATGGTGTTCCAGCAGACAGATACTAACCCGCAAGGAAGTTGCCAGTGCCCAGCCGGCCAGAGCTTAATCCGCGATTTACGCACATCCAATGCTTGTTATCAAAATATGGTAAACACCACAACCAGCCAGTGTGTTACTGTAAGTACAGCACCAATATATAGCACACCACCTAGCAAAAAAGGCATGGTACTATGGCTGGATGCGAACGATTGCACTACATTAACTCTTGCCGGAGGCAGCACCCAAACCATGGTTTCTGCATGGGCGGATAAAAGCGGTATGGGTAATAATGCAACACAGTCAACTGGATCAAAACAACCATCATATTTACAAGGCGCGCAAAACAGCCTTCCTGCGGTAAGATTTGATGGTGCAAATGATTCCATGGCAGCTCCGGTTAATATATCACGCACAGGAACAGGCTCAATGCCTAGCGTTACAATTTCCACTGTTTACCAAATGCGATCAGGTGGAGGAGGTGGCCAGGCATTATGGGGACAGGATAATTGGGGTAATGATAGATATGTTATGCTTAACCCAGGATTAGGTTATAATGGCCCTTCAAACGGTGCTGGAGAGAAATTTAGTGCAAGAATGCAGCAAGTTAGTACATGGCAGGTACTCACAGCATCATTCACTTACCCCGGAACATCCAATGCATGGGTTAATGGACAGTCCACAATTAATAACGGCAAAGGATTCCAGGAAGCTCTTGGTAATGCAGGAGATCCAAATATCACAATTGGTAATATTGGAGTTGTAAATACAGCAGCATATGCTGCCAAAGTCGACATTGGAGAAATGATTATATATAACTACGCTCTTTCAAACAAACAGAGGGCTACGCTTGAATCTTATTTAGCACAAAAATGGGGGATATTTATCGATCCGCCCCTTCAACAAAGCACTACAACACCAAATACTATTTCAGGCCTGCAATTATGGTTAGATGCAGATGACACTAGCACTTTATTTACAGGAAGCAATTGCTCAACAGGCAGCAACCCAGCAAATGGAGCTTCCATTGGCTGCTGGATAGATAAAAGTGGAAACTCAAAAAATGCCACCCAGTCAACGGCTGCTAATAGGCCAAATTATATTACCGGCGTACAAAATGATAATTCTGCTTTAGCGTTTAATGGATCAACAGATTATTTCCAGCTGCCTGATAACGTTATTGCAAATGGCAATATACCTTACACCATTTTTATCACAGCAATGCAAAATGCTACTACAAACCTTATTGGTTATCCTAATGGCTTGCTGAACCTTGGCGTTATATTGGCTAATAATCAATCTTTAATTGCTAAGATTCTTCCAGGTGATGGAATATTTGATTCTTGGTGTTCAAATGACATTTCTGGTAGTCAGAATGTATCTATATTAAACCCTTATATATTTACATTACGATATGATACCAGCACCGGCAGAAATGATTATATGAACGGGATTCAAGTTGCCAGTAGCGCTAATACCAATCGAAATGGTGTAAATAATGGTCAAGGCCAGGTAGGATTAGTTTATACAACCCAGGAATATTTATATGGCAATATGTATGAAATACTTGTTTATAACACCACCCTTTCAACCTCACAGCGCCAATCTGTTGAACGATACCTTGGTGCAAAATGGGGTATAAATGCTATTTCAGGGCCACAACTCTGGCTTGATGCATCAGATACATCAACAGTTTATAGCTCAAGCGATTGCGAAACAGCTAAGGCTTCTGCAAACGGCTCTGTGGGCTGCTGGAAAGACAAGAGCGGCAATGCCTATAATGCGGTGCAGGCAACCCCTAGAAACCAACCTAGCTATGTTTATGGATCCGCAAACTACCCGGTAATTAGGTTCCCTGGTGGTGCATCTGGATTAGCCGTATCGACTAATTTAAATATTACAGCACCTTATAGCATGTATATTGTCACGGAATATTATGGTGCAACGCAAGGCAGGATATTGCAAAGTGCGAGTCCGACTACAAACTGGTTGTTAGGTTTCCGGGGTGGACAGTTTAGATATTACGGCGGTACTGGCTGGATAGGATCAGGCCCTGATGTGGCAGGAATTGGTAATTGGGGTATAGTTGCTGGTATAAACACAGGAACCGCCGCAAGTTACTATAAAAATGGTGTTAATCAAACCTCCGACTCATCCGCTGTTGGTGCCCCTGGCAATATAGTTCTGGGAGGTGGCGCGGCAGGAGTTTGTTGCAGTGAGCCAAGCCAGGCCGACGTTGCCGAGGTGCTGGTTTATAATTCGGTACTTTCATCTACGCAAAACACTGTTATAAACAGATATCTCGGAGATAAATGGAGCATTACCGCTCCTTAAAATTAAGATATACTTCTCATATAAACGTTAAGACCTAACGCACATAGATTGCTAATTTACTTAACATTTCAGCTTTTAGTGTGTATTATTATTTTAAGAACGCTTTATAAAATTTATTGATAATTCTCATCATTATATAAGGGTTTCCGGATGCCAGACAGGGAGTCGATGCAGTTTGATGTGGTGATTGTTGGCGCTGGGCCTTCTGGACTTTCTGCCGCAATAAAAATCAAACAGCTTGCACCGGATGCAAGTGTTTGCATAATTGAAAAAGGCGCAGAAGTTGGCGCACATATTCTATCTGGGGCGGTTTTGGAGCCTCGCGCGCTCAATGAACTGATCCCTGATTGGCAAGAAAAAGGCGCACCACTTAATACTCCTGCATTATATGATAATTTCCTGTTCCTCACAAAAGAACATGCAGTCCGACTACCAACTCCGCCGCAAATGAAAAATCATGGTAACTACATAATTTCCTTAGGGAATTTCTGCCGCTGGCTGTCAGAGCAGGCATGCTCTCTTGGTGTTGAAATTTTTGCCGGTTTTGCAGCTAGCGAGGTTTTATTTGATGGCGATAAAGTGGTTGGAGTGGCCACCGGCAATATGGGCGTTGCAAAGGATGGTTTACACAAAGAATCCTATCAGGCTGGGGTGGAGCTGCGTGGAACTGTTACATTATTTGCAGAAGGATGCCGCGGCTCGCTAACCGAGGACTTATTCAAGAAATTTGACTTACGCAAAAATTCTGACCCGCAAACCTATGGAATTGGCATCAAAGAGTTATGGGAAGTGCGCCCTGAAGTGCATAAGCAAGGTAAAATCACCCACACAGTTGGCTGGCCTATGGATACGCAAACTTATGGCGGTTCATTCATTTATCACTTAGAAAACAATCAGTTAGCTGTTGGATTCGTGGTTGGACTGGATTATGAGAACCCTTATTTGAACCCATATGAAGAATTCCAGCGTTTTAAATTACACCCCGCCATTAAACCGCTTTTTGAGGGCGCAAAACGCATCAGTTATGGCGCGCGCGCGCTAAATGAGGGTGGTTTTCAATCAATTCCTGAATTAATTTTTCCAGGTGGCGCCATAATCGGCTGCGGGGCTGGCTTTTTAAATGTTCCAAAAATAAAAGGCACCCACACAGCTATGAAATCGGGCATGTTGGCTGCTGAAGGAGCAGTTAGGGTTTTAAAAGGCGAAGCTTCTGACTTATCATCATACCCAGAAAAGCTAAAAAAATCATGGGTTTATAGTGAACTAAATGCGGTACGCAATATCCGTCCATCCTTCCATAAAGGCCTGTTTGCGGGATTATTATATTCAGCGATTGATACTTTTATTTTGCGTGGCCGCGCACCCTGGACATTCAAAAACCATGCCGATAATAAATGCCTTAAAAAAGCTAAGGATTGCAATAAGATAGAATATCCAAGGCCTGATGGGAAAATCACTTTTGACAGGCTTACTTCAGTGCAACTTTCCGGCACAAACCACACCGAAAACCAGCCTGTACATTTAACCCTGCGCAACGCCAGTGTGCCCGTCTCTTTAAACCTTGACCAATATGATGGCCCTGAGCAACGCTTCTGCCCTGCTGGTGTGTATGAGTTCGTTGAGGATGCAGGAGTTAAAAAATTGCAGATAAATTCACAGAACTGCGTACACTGCAAAACCTGTGATATAAAAGACTTTAGTCAGAATATTAAGTGGGTATGCCCTGAGGGCGGGGGTGGACCTAGATATCCGAATATGTGAGGGGCGGTTTTTAATTAATTGTTCTCAGTTCGTAGTTCGTAGTTTTTTATTCAACTATGAACCACGAACTAATAAATACAAACTATATAGAAGCCCAAAGCAAAGGCTTGCCTGAATGGTCAAGAGCCATCTGGCCATCTTCATAAAGTACAGCCATATATTTTCCATGGCCAACGTGAGTGCCGATGTAAAGCACAGGCTTTACAACTTTATCGTTATATTTTTTAACAATTACCGCACCACGGTTTTTCGGGTTATTTTTTGACATGTTTTCGTCCTTATAAATTTATAGCCTTAGTCTTTTGCACCAAAATCACTCAGTAGTCAAGAAAAAACCCGTCTCATAGCTAATTTTCCTAACAAATAGATATGTAATGCTTAAATTAAAATATATTCTGATTTTTTTGCTTTACCCAAAACCCTGAACAATGTAACCTGCGGCGCTGAACACAACCCTTAATATTACATTGTTTTATGACATTCGAGAAAGCAATCGCATCGCAGGCATGGCCGTTTATTGAGGCTGAAAAAATATACAAGCGCATAGGCGGAAAAACACCAGCTAAGGGTTATGTGTTATTTGAAACAGGCTATGGCCCCTCTGGACTTCCTCATATAGGCACATTTGGCGAGGTTGCCAGAACAACAATGGTTCGCAACGCCTTTAAGCTGTTAGCACCGGAAATCCCAACAAAATTATTCTGCGTTTCAGATGATATGGATGGCCTGCGAAAGGTACCTGATAACCTGCCAAATCAGGATATGATCCACGCAAACCTTGATAAACCGCTAACTTCTGTACCAGACCCGTTTGGAACAGCGGAGAGCTTCGGCCATAACATGAACGCCCGTTTGCGTGCATTCCTTGATACATTCGGTTTTGAATATGAATTTAAAAGCGCAACGGAATGTTATAAAAAAGGCATTTACGATGAAAAATTACTGGCAGTGCTGCAAAATTATGAAAAAATAATGGCGGTGATGCTGCCAACACTAGGCCCTGACAGACAAAAAACCTACAGCCCTTTTCTGCCAATATCTCCAAAAACAGGCAAGGTTTTACAGGTTCCAGCAATTGAAATACACAAGGAAAAAGGCACTCTTGTTTTTGAAGATGAAGATGGCACAAAATTTGAAACTCTGGTAACAGGTGGGAATTGCAAGCTACAGTGGAAGCCAGATTTTGGCATGCGCTGGGCAGCTCTTGATGTTGATTTTGAAATGTATGGTAAGGACCATCTTGCAAACGCATCTCTATATTCAAAAATCTGCAATATCGTTGGTGGCAAAGCCCCTGAGCAGTTTATGTTCGAACTTTTCCTTGACGATAAAGGCGAGAAAATCTCAAAGTCGAAAGGCAATGGCATCAGCATGGAAGAATGGCTGCGTTATGCGCCAACTGCCAGCCTTTCTTATTATATGTATCAAAGCCCACGCAAGGCTAAACGCCTGTATTTCGACGTTATTCCAAAGGCAGTTGATGAATATTTGACTTTCCTTGGCAAATTCCAGAAGGAGAGCGAAGAAGAACGCTTCAAGAACCCCGTTTGGCACATACATAACGGCAACCCGCCCAAGCCTGAATCGCCGCTCAGCTTCGCTTTGCTGCTTAATTTAGCCAGCGCATGCCATGCTGAAGATGCTTCTATATTATGGGGTTTTATCAGCCGCTATGCTGCGGGCGCAACGCCAGCAAATGCGCCGCATTTGGATGAATTGGTTAAGCACGCGCTGCATTATTATCAGGATTTCATTAAGCCTAATAAAAAATACCGCGCGCCAACGGAAAAGGAAAAAGCAGCTATGCTAGAGTTGGTCGCCAAGCTTGAGGTTATGCCTGAGGCCGCCACTAGCGATGAGTTCCAAAATGCTGTATTTGCAATTGGCAATGAGCATGGTTTTGAGAATTTGCGTGAGTGGTTCCAGGCACTTTATGAAGTGCTGCTGGGTCAAAGCCAGGGGCCAAGATTTGGCTCTTTCATTGAGCTTTATGGCAAAGATGAAACTGCAAGGTTAATTATAAAAGCCACCAGCGGCGAGAGCATGGCGGCATAATTATGACCATAAAAGAAGTTAATTACATCTCCGAAATATCTGATCAATACGACATATTTTTTGTTGATTTGTGGGGCGTTATCCATGATGGGGTTGAAGCCTATCCAGGAGTTCATGAAGCGCTATCTAGCTTACAAAAAACAGGCAAGAAGGTGATTTTCCTTTCAAATGCTCCGCGCAGAGTTTTCAGGGTTATTGAAGGTTTGCGTAACCTTGGTGTTCAAGATGGGCTTTATCATGATGTAATAACATCAGGCGAAGTTTGCTTTGAGCATGTGAAAGGGCATGCAGGTTCATTAGCTTCATTTGCAAATAAAAGTAAGTATATCATCCTTGGCCCTGAGCGCGACGCTGGGCTGCTGGATGGCGCAGGACATGATATGGTCAAAACCGTAAAAGAAGCAGATTTTATGCTCGTAACCGGATTTGATCACGATGATTCTAATATGGATGAAATGCAGCCATATCTTGATGAAGGTATAAAACTAAACCTTCCGCTAATCTGCGCCAACCCTGATTTGATTGTGGTGCGGCTAAATGGAGATAAAGCACTATGCGCGGGTGTTGTGGCACAAAAATATGAAGAAATGGGTGGCAAGGTTACTTATTTTGGCAAACCATATATGGCAGTTTATGAACGCTGTATGCAGCTTGTGGGAAACACGCCAAAAAGCCGCATTGCTGCTATTGGCGATAGCATTCTAAATGATATAAAAGGTGCAAATGATTTTGGTATTGATTCTTATTTCATACCGGGAGGTATTGGCGGCGCAGAACTTGCAATTGTGCATGGTCAGCTGCCAAGCCCCAATAACATGCAAAAATTCTGCGAAACTTATGGCGCAAAGCCAACTGGCATTTTACCAAAATTTGTTTTTTAAGTTCTATAGCAAATTCATTTTGTAAATTGTACATAATTGATGCTTATTTAGCAAAGCAAACAAATCTCTCTGTTTATAGAAAACGCCGCTCTATAGATCACTATATCAGTAAAGTAAATTATATTTCTGTTCATCTTATTTTGTGGGATTATTTTACCTTGCAGCATCCTCTGCAGCCTTTCTTTTCCTCTCCTCTTCTTCTTCTAGTTCTTTCTTAGCTTTTGCATCTTTTTCTGCCTGTGCTTTGGCCTTCTGCTCTGCCTCTTCAGCTTTACGACTATTTTCCTGCGCCTTTAGATATCCTTGAGATTGCTGAGCAGGGTTTGCCTTATTCGCTGGATTTTGTTCTCCTAAAGCGCTTGACTGAGTTGTATTTCCCTGATTTTCTGGGGAATATGACTGTGAATTTGAACTCCTTTCTTGCGAATCTAGTCCTATACCCAAATTGGTTATATTTTCCTTTGTTTTTTGTATATTTGAATCAAGACCAGTCAATACTTCCTGCTGTCTTGATCTCTCACTCGCAGCCCCTTCGTATTCTTTTTGTACAATGCTTTCTGCACTTTTTGTTTTTATCAAATTATCACTGGCTACGTTTAACTTATCCATAGCTTGAGCTGTTTCTTTTATTGCATTTTCTTTTGAATACTCGACTAACCCAATCATGTCTTTTTTAGCACTATCACTTAAATCAGCTCTCTCCTGAATATTTTGTATCTTGGTATCTAATTGACTCTCTTTCATATTTGCATTATTTACTACATCCCTTGCGTTCATTTCTTCATTTGCTCTCATAGAAACTTGATCGCTTACTGAATCCTTTCTTGCCATCAGATCATTCATATATTCGCTACCTTGACTCAAGTCTCGAACAGATCTGTCTGCTTCATCACGTTGTTTTGTTGCATTATCTAATGCGCTTTTATTTGCCTGAAGCTCGGCTGCAGCTTTATCTCTCTGCACATCAGCAGCTGTGGCCTGTGTGAAAGTTGGGCCAAATGTATCTTGTATTAATGCATTCTTATAGTCTTGCATATCTTTTATACCACCCCTCACAGTGCCTGCATCAATACCTTTTTGCAATCTTTCAAGATTAGATTCTACAGTCTTCTTTTCATCCTTCGAAAGTTTAGCAGGGTTGGTCGCATCATTTAACTGCGAACTTAACTCGGCATGAATTTTTTTCATATCGCTTCGACTTAAATTTGCCATCATGGCAAGAGCTTCATTAGAAGTTGCACCGTTTTTCATGGCTTCCATAATTGGTTTTGCCAACTCTTTGCGTTCTGCCTCAATCTTCTTATAATCCATAAGCGTCGTATCTACTTTGCCAAACTTGCTAATGCTCTGTGTTAAATTTGTATTTGCTATATCTGCACCTCGCTTGTTTACTTTAACATCCTCATGATGCAGTGAGCTATTCTCATGGCCCTGCGCCTCATGATTACCAAGACCCATGGCATTTAATCGACTTTTCGCTGCAGATGCATTATTTAAAAGATTACTCATCTTTGACCCGGCACTCCTCATGCCAAGTGAAGCAGCCATTCCGGGCTTAGTATTAGCAAGCTTCTGCCCAGCCCAGTTACCAGCAGACTTACCACTATCCAACATAAATTTTCCACCATCGCTTTTTGCAAAGTCACCAGCGGCCTTCTTAGCCATTCCAGGCAACTTAAGTGAATCCGCCAGAAAACCGCTAGCCGCCCTTTGTGTTGTTTTGCCATCCTTGCCTTTTTCTGTACCACCAAACGAGAATACCTGACCTCCAATATTCTGCATTCTACTTGCAAAGGCACCACCACCAGTACCACTAGAAAATATAT
>Ga0209297_1001249_pt1 | contig 14831 bp, 13 predicted proteins | sample S_130805_MF_Meta_FD_187322 | JGI IMG/M metagenome (GOLD analysis project Ga0209297, IMG submission 187322) | Freshwater microbial communities from Lake Simoncouche, Canada to study carbon cycling - S_130805_MF_MetaG (SPAdes) (version 2) | ecosystem: Environmental > Aquatic > Freshwater > Lake ... | reverse complement strand
CCATCCTCAGGCAGGCGCATCAGGCGGCAACCGATCACGTCCGTCCAGGCGTCAGCTGCGAATCGGTGGACCAGGCGGCACGCGCCGTGATTGAGGCTGCCGGACTTGGCGAGCGCTTCTTCCATCGCACCGGGCACGGGATCGGCCTTGAAGAGCACGAGGACCCGTACATCGTCAAAGGCAACACCACGAAGCTCGTCCCAGGTCACGCCTTCAGCATTGAACCTGGCATCTACGTTGAGGGGCTGAACGGTGCGCGCATCGAAGATATCGTCCTCTGCGGTGAGAGCGCCGTTGATCAACTCAACCTCACCAGCCGCGAACTCTATGTGGTGGCTGGGTGAGCGACGCGCCAGTAAATAGCGCACCGCAACTGCAGAAGCAGGCAACGGCGGCACAGCTGCGCCGAATGGTGAAGTCGCGCCCGTATCTGCCGGTACATGAGATTCGTCGTACCTACGGACTCCCTGGTGACGAAGATCTCACCGTGAAAATCTCAACGCCAGATGGTGATGCGTGGATCGGTCTTCCTGATCGCGAGGCGAAGCTGATTGAGACGCTCGTCAAGCAGGGTGAGATCGGCCTGATCTTTCACGACATGCCCCGCGCGCGCGTGGTGCTCGGCATTCACGGCGCAACGCTGCACGCGTAACGCACAGCAGCTAGTCGACCAGCACCCCTTCACTCGCAAGCATCGCACGCTTAAAGTCGAGCGGCGCCTTCCCGCCGGGTCGCCATCGACTCCCCGCGCCACCGCCGTACCCGCCAATCCCGCTTGCCGAAAGGACGCGGTGGCATGGGAGTAGCAGCGGAATCGGATTCTTGCCGAGCGCACCGCCAACCGCACGCGCGGCGCGCGGTGAGCCGATCGCCACGGCAAGTTCGCCGTAACTCACGCTGCTGCCGCGCCGAATCTTTGCGAGCGCCGTCAAGACGCTCCGTTCAAACGGTGTGCAGTCAGATAGGTCACTTGCGGCAATCAGTTCGCGCGCGCGAACCTCGCCGCGCAGCACGCCGCGCATCAGTTTCGCAAGGTCGCGCTCGCTACGAATCGGTCCACGAGCGCGAACCCCGTGCATCTGCGAGAGCTCCGGAAGCGCAGCGCGGGGATCAAGTGCGATGGCGCGGATGCGGCCGTTTCGGACCAGCACGGGGAGTGGCCCCCATGGGCTGCTCCAGCGCATCACGACCACCGTATTGAGCACGGATCTTGCCATGCGGAGAGCCTAGCGCCCCGAGAGGCTCTATACTCCCCAGGAGTATGCAAAATGTAAGCGCACCAACGGTTCCCACGGTGGTGGAGACGTCCGAGATCGCCCTCCCCATCACCGGGATGACCTGCGCTTCGTGCGTTAATCGGATCGATCGTTTCTTGCGCAAGGCGGATGGCGTGAGCGAAGTGAGCGTCAACCTCGCCACCGAGAGCGCCACGATCCGCTATCTCCCAGAGATCACTGGCGCCGCCGATCTTGCGCGCGTCATTTCAAACGCCGGCTACGAAGTTCCTGCCGCGGCGCTCGACCTTGCGGGGCGAAACAACGAAGGCGAACGCGAAGCGGCGCGCGAGGCGATGGAGCTCACACGCGTTGCGGCGCGTGAACGCGAGAAGCGCGCACTCCTCCGTGACGGCATCGGCGCAACCGTATTTGGACTCGCCGCCATGGCCGTGATGCTCCAGCCCTGGTTCCTCATCTCTATGGAGCGCATCAACTGGATCTTGATCCTACCAACGACGGTTGTGCAGTTCGGCGTAGGCTGGCGCTTCCACTCCCGCGCGCTGCGCGCACTCAGACACGGCAGCCTCACCATGGAGACGCTCGTCAGCCTCGGCACAACATCTGCATGGGCCTGGTCTGTTGCCATCACCCTCTTCCATGACCAACTGATGCGCGTCGGTGTACCGGCGCATGCCACCTGGGACGCCGCGGCACTCATCCTTGGATTCGTCTCACTTGGTCGTTGGCTTGAGGCGCGCGCAAAGGACGCCTCCACCAGTGCGGTACGCAGCCTCCTTGCACTTCGACCAGAGAGTGCAGAACTACTGACAAGCGCAACCGATCCAGCTGGGAAGAGCGTGCCGCGCACCAGCGTCATTGCTGGCGATCTCCTGCTGGTGCGTCCAGGTGGTCGCGTTCCAGTAGATGGCGTGATCATCAGTGGTCGCGCCGCGATTGACGAATCACTTCTCACCGGTGAATCAGCGCCTGTGGAGCGCGGCGAAGGTGATCGCGTGGTTGCCGGTGCGCTCCTCACTGACGCGTCCCTCGTGATGCGCGCCACAGCCGTAGGAGAGGGGACGACGCTCGCCCGCATCGTTGCCGCCGTAGAGAAAGCACAGGCGTCAAAGCCCGCCATTGCGCGACTCGCCGATCGCATCTCAGAGATCTTCGTCCCCACGATCATCTTGATCAGCATCCTCACCTTCCTTGGCTGGTACCTCTTCGGCGCAGAGCCGAAGCTCGTCCGCGCTGTTGCCACCGCCATCGCCGTCCTCGTGGTTGCCTGCCCATGCGCGATGGGTCTCGCCACGCCAACCGCCGTGATCGTAGGAATGGGTCGCGGCGCAGAGGCGGGGATCCTGGTCCGCGATGCGGCGCTGCTCGAGAGCGCGGGCAAGATGAAGGCGGTCCTCTGGGATAAGACGGGCACCCTCACCACCGGCTCACTCCAACTCGCCGCACTTCGACCGAACCCAAACGGCCCCTTCGCCAACGATCCCGACGCGCTCCTCCGCGCCGTTGCCGCAGCAGAGGCGCGATCAGAACACCCGCTGGCGCGTGGCGTGGTTGCCGCAGCAACTGCCCGCAGCGTGGCGCTCCCACCCGCAACCGATGTTGAACTCGTCCCTGGCCGCGGCCTTCGCGCAACCGTAGAAGGCCGCCGCCTTGAGATCGGCAACAAGGGCATGTTCAGCAGCAGCGAAGCGGCAGCACTTGACGCGTGGGCCAGCGAGGCGGCGGAATCCGGAGCAACACCGCTCTACGTCATCGCAGACGGCGCACCCGCCGGCATCATCAGCCTCGCCGATTCGGTTCGACATGAATCTGCCGCCGCCATTCGCGCACTCGCCGATCGCGGCATCAGCTCGTGGATCGTCTCTGGTGATCGCCAAGAGGTGGTGAACGCCGTCGCACAAGCCGTGGGCATTCCGCTGAGCCGAGCACTCGGCGGGATCTTGCCGAGCGGCAAGGCCGATGTAGTAGAACGCGTCCGCGCCACACACGGCAGCGTGGGGATGGTGGGTGACGGCATCAACGACGCACCCGCACTCGCCGCTGCCGACGTTGGCATTGCGGTGGGTGGCGGCACCGAAGTGGCGAGCGAAGCCGCCGCCGCAACACTTTCCAGCGGTAGCCCGAGCGCCGTCCCAGCACTGGTGGATCTCGCCCGCGCCACCACACGCACCATCCGCCAGAACCTCGCCTGGGCCTTTGGCTACAACCTGCTCCTCGTCCCACTCGCCGCGGGCCTCGCGCTCCCAGCCTTCGGCATTGGCCTCGACCCCGCCCTCGCCGCCGCAGCGATGGGCCTCTCCAGCGTCAGCGTGGTCGCCAACTCCCTGCGCCTGCGGAGGCTGAAGCTCACCTCCTAACGCGCCGAATTGGAAATGCGGTTTGGGGGCAACCCCATCGAGGGTTTGTACCTCTCTTTCTGCCAGCACCCGCTGCTCTGTGTAATGTTTCGTCTTGATGGCTAATCGGGTCGGTGCGGTATTGGTCGCTCTCGCGCTCATCGTGGGGGGCTGCACGCCCTCAAGCGTCAGTCCTTCGAGCGATGCTGGGGCAAGTCCTTCTCCGACGCACTCCGCATCAGCCCCCACCGAAGCGGGGGCATCGAGCATGCCGACCGTTTCAGGAGCCCCAAGCTCCTCTGCTACGACTGGCTTAGCTGCGGGTGCGCCATGCCCCACTGTTGGCGAACGCCTCAAGAATGACGTTGGCTGGCTCGAGTGCCGATGGGTTGCTGAGCAGCAGCGTCACTACGTACAGTTACTTGCTACGCCACAGCCCCCAGGCTTTGCAGCAACACAAGCGCCGCTCAGCACCTGTCGTCTACAAGGAGCGCCAATACGCGATGGCGCGATTGCGTTTCCGGCAAGTGCGGAGCGTATCCCCCAGCAGGGGAGGGTCTCAGTCGCACTCATCCCAATTGATTTTTCTGACGCGCCAGGGGTGGACAGCCCGAACGCCATCATTGATCCAATCATCGCCAACGTAAATGACTGGTTACGCCACTTCTCTAATGGAAAGATGGAGTATCTCTGGCAGACATCAGACCAATGGATCCGGGCCTCAAAGCCGTCAACGGAGTATGTGTGGGACCACCCTGGCAATGACACCGGCGGCCCAGCTCCTGGGGCAGTTCCAGTTACCCCGCGAGAGGCAATCCACATTGGCCAAGACCTCCTTGAAGATGCAGATGCGCTCTTTGACTACACCGGTGTAAAGGTTGTCTTCTTCATCTACCCAACAGGGATTGTGAACATTTGGGATGCGATGACCACGTGGTCAGTGGGGCAAACTGATGAGGGGCGGATTAACTATCAGCTCAATGCAACAGGGGCGTGGCTCTATCGCGGCACCGGGACTCCGTGGGCCTGGTTTCTTCATGAAAACCTGCACCCGCATGGCCTTGCAGGCCATGCGCCAAATGATGGGAGTCCGTTTGGGATCATGACAAACGAATCAAACTTCGCTCTTCAGTCGTGGGACACACTCACCCTTGGATGGGATGTACCTGGGCAGTTCTTCTGCGCCTCACGCAGTGTGCTCAAGAGCGCCGACGTGGCGCTCTCGCCCATTGATCGAACCGAGCAGGGGACCAAGGCGATTCTCGTGAAGCTCTCAGACCATGAGGTCCTCGTGGTGGAATCTCGGAGACGGAGCGATTGGAGCGGCTCCCCGAATCGCGGGCAGCCGGTCGGAGCAGCCTTTCCCAAGGGCTTTTATGGGCTGCTCGTCTACAAGGTGAATCTGTTGAACCGCAGCAATCGAGTCTGGGAGCCGTGGGCCTACAAATGGACTGGAGATTCAAAAGCGTTTGCCTATTACATTCCGAATCGTTCCGTTACGCACGAGATGGTGTCAGGCCAAGTTGAGGGATTCAGCTGGATTGACAGTGGCTACGTCACCTACCTCGGGGAGACCCTCGTGACTGACGGGGTCGCCATTAGCCTGATCGCATCTGGCGACGTTGACACCGTGAGGGTTGCTCCTGCATCTCCGTAAGTGAGCGGGCTCGCAACCTCCACAGAGCGACCGCTTGGAGAGGAGATGCCCACCGTTGAGGGGAGCGCAGGTGAGATCGTTGATCAGCTCGCTTTGTTCGTGGTCGCCGGTGCGGACGAGATTATTGATCGCCAATCCAATCACCGAGCGTTCTGTGCGTGGGATCGGCGTGTTGCTTCCCGAACTTCGAAATGTCGTCAGCTGATTACGGTGTACCGTATAGTGCACTAATGATTCGACGAGTGGTTATCCATATCGGGCCCCCGAAGACCGGGTCGACGATGTTGCAAGATGCCCTTCATCGAAACCGCGATGACCTTATGCAAATGGGGATTCGATATGCTGGCAGTGGGACGCAGTCAGCGGCTGCAGCGATGGCGGCAACAAGACGGAGAGACCGGACTACGGGTCGACAGGTGCCAGCGTCAGCCTGGAAGCAGCTCCTGAAGGAGATTGAGAATTCGATTGAACCCACTGTAGTTGTCTCAAGCGAATGGTTCGCAGCGGCCACTCCAGCACAAATTAGGATGATCTCGCAAGAGTTGCCTGGTGCTGAGTACCAAATTGTCGTTGCGCTGCGATCGCTCGACAGAATACTTCCATCTCGTTGGATGCAAAACGTCATTGAAGGTGCGACATATTCATTTACGGAATGGTTGGAGCTGGTATTTTCGCCAAGCACCAACCCTTCTAGCACGAGATTTTGGCATCAGCACCGGCACGATGAGCTAGTTAGCCGTTGGGGAGAAGTCTTCGGCTATCGCGCCATCACCGCTATCTGCGTAGATGATGCGGAGCCCGATCGTCTGTTGCGCCATATGGAGTCACTTATTGGTGCAAAAGAGGGTGCTCTCGGATCCAATCGACGCGCTCGGAATGTGTCACTTGATGGAGTGACTGTGGAGGCGATTCGGCGTTACAACCTGTTGGCCGAAGAGAATGGGGTACCACCCGAGCTTAGATATCTCGCAGTGACCCGCGGCGCGGTCCCTCAAATTCAACAAAGTGTCCAGTCTGACGGCTCTAGGACCGGCCGAGTTCCAGCGCAGTACGCTGACCGCTGCGTCGTCGAGTCAACGCGGATCGTTGGAGGGCTTCGGAGCTCTGGCGTAAAAATTCTTGGCAACTTAGATGAACTTATCGTCGACAGAGAAAGGTTTAATCAGATAAGCCAATCTGCTAGCAGCGATGAAGAGCGACGCTCGAGCATCCTCGCGCATGCGTTATACGGTCAGCTGCGCGCGCTTGGACTGATTTCACTTAGGACCACCGTTGATGAAGGCTATGTTCCGGGCGTCATGGATGGCTTCAGTTCTCCAAGAAGGACCACGCCTCAAGATGAAGCGAGGCAGCTTGCAGCAGCGGTCGGCTCTGCACGCCTTGGGATACGCACACTCGTGCTTCTGGCCATCAACTTGTTCGGTTTAGTATTCGCTCAGCTGTTGCGAAAGATAGCTCAACGGTTGCGCGGTCGGAGCTAGCCGCGCTTCTTCCGTCTGAAGCCTGAGGCACGACGAACTAAGTAGTCAGGGCCTGCTGGTGGTGCGCCCCGCGCGCTACCCGAGAAACGGACGAAGCTCAACCTTTCGATTACAGGCGGCTGAGCCTTCTCGGGCAAACGCTTTGGCCTGTTCTTCGGACTCTGCGCTGATGACCCAGAAACCGCTGTAGTGCTCGGGGGCGGTGAAGAGAGAGCCTTGGGTCTCAATCCCTGCGCCGGCGCGGTTGTCGATCAAGGTGGCGCGGCTCGGTTCTGCGATCCCTGCCGCGAGAAGCAGATGGTTCCCCGCGTTGAGCCGGTTATTGAAGGCGTCAATGGCCGCCATCTCGTTACCAGTCGCTGAGTTGCTTGAGCCATCAATGACGAAGATGACGAAGCGCATCGGCGTTAGCGTAGTTTCCCGAAGAGGGCCGAGGCGTTCTGGCCACCGAAGCCGAAGCCGTTGATGAGGACGCGGTCCACTGGCTGGTTGGTGCGCGCAGTGTTCGGGACGTAGTCCAGGTCGCAGTCGGGGTCTGGTGTCTCAAGATTGATCGTGGGCGGAATCGTTCCTGTTTCAATCGCCTTGATGGCGGCGAGACCGGCAACAGCGCCAGCGCCGCCCAGGAGGTGGCCGACCATGCTCTTTGGTGAGCTGATCGGAATCTTGTAGGCGTGCTCGCCGAGTGCGCGCTTGATCGCCTTTGTCTCGGTCAGGTCATTGAGTGGCGTGCTGGTGCCGTGCGCCACGATGTAGCTGATATCGGTGACCTGCGCGCCACCATCCTTGATCGCTTTCGTCATGGAGGCGGCGGCGCCGCGGCCGGTCGGCTCTGGTGCGGAGATGTGGAAGGCGTCGGCGGTTGCACCAGCGCCAAGAAGCTCGGCACGAATGGTGGCGTTGCGCGCCTTTGCGTGTGCGAGTGACTCCACCACGAAGACGGCGCCACCTTCGCCGAAGAGGAAGCCGTCGCGGTTCTTGTCGAACGGGCGGCTGGCGAGTGTTGGCTCGCTGTTGCGTTTGCTGAGTGCTCCCATGTTGCCGAGTGCGGCGAACGCCATCGGGAGGAGCGGCGCCTCAACGCCGCCAGCGATGACGATGTCCGCCTCGCCGCTGCGAATAAGACGCAGCGCGTCCTGGAAGGCGAGGACGCCAGTGGCGCAGGCGGCGGCTTGGGTGATGGCGGGGCCGGTGAGGCCGTACTTCATGCTGACGAGGCAGGCGCCCATGCTTGGGCTGAGTGCGGGGATGGCGAAGGCACTGACGAAGCGGCCGCCCTTCTCACGGAAGGCGTCGCTCCCCATTGTGACCTGCTCGATGCCGCCGCCGCCCGTGTTGATGACGGTGGCGACGCGGTCGCGGCGCTCTGCATCCCACTCGTGGATGTTGGCGAGCCCTGCGTCTTCAATTGCCTCCGTTGCGGCGGCAACGGCGAACTGGACGAAGCGGCTCATGCGGCGCGCCATCTTCATCTCCATCGTCTTGGTTGGATCGAAGTCCTTCACCTCAGCGGCGATCTGCACCTCGTTGGCGGATGGATCGAAGTGCGTGATGCGGCCAGCGCCTGAGGTGCCGGCGATCAGCGCCGACCAGTAGCTGGCGGCGCTATTGCCGATCGGCGTGATCGCGCCGTAGCCGGTGATGACGGCGCGCTGTGCGTCGCTCCGTGGTGCGTTCTGCTCTGTCATCTCGCCTCCTACTTCCCGGTCCAGTGTCGCAGCACCACGGCGCCATTGTGGCCGCCGAGCCCGATGTTATTGCTGATCGCCGCACGGAGCGGTGCCTGGCGCGTCTCGAGCGCCACGGTCAGGTTGCACTCTGGGTCAACGTTTCGGGTGTTCAGCGTCCCTGGGATCGTCTGGTGGTGGAGGGAGAGGGTGGTGAAGATCGCCTCCACCGCGCCCGCCGCACCCATCAGGTGGCCGGTGAGTGACTTCGTTGCGGAGATTGGGATCTGCGCCGCGCGTGCGCCGAGTGCGCTGTGGAAGGCAAGCGCCTCGCGCGCGTCGCCAACTGGGGTGCTCGTGCCGTGCGGGTTGATCATGTCGATCTCCAAGGCGTCAATCTTGCCGCGCTGCAGCGCCCACTTGATGGAGCGCGCCGCACCGGCGCCCCCTTCAATCGGCTGGATCATGTCGTGCGCGTCCGCAGATGAGCCGTAGCCAACGACTTCTGCATAGATCGTTGCGCCGCGCGCCTTAGCGTGCTCAAGGTCTTCCACGATGAATGCGCCCGCACCCTCGCCCAAGACGAAACCGGCGCGATCAACGTCGAACGGTCGCGAGGTGGAGCTCGGTCCTTCACCGTTACGCGGCGCGCCGAGTCCGCGCATATTCATGAAGCCGATATGGGCAACCTCAATCAGTGGGTTCTCCGTGGAGCCTGAGATGACGGCGGTGACGTCACCGCGCTTGATCGCTTCGGCCGCCTCGCCCAGCGCGTGGGTTCCGGTGGCGCAGGCGGAGACGACCGCCATGTTGTGCCCCACGGCGCCCGTCTCGATGGCGATCATGCCCGAGGTGCTGTCGACGAGGCCGTGCGCAATAAAGGTGGGCGCCACGCTGCGCGGCCCCTTCTCCTTCCAGGCCATCTGGTTCTCAATGAAGAGCCCCTGCCCGCCAGCGCCAGAGCCAAAGACCACGCCGATCTCTTCACGGTTTGCGTCGGTGATTTCCAGACCTGAGTGCGCGAGTGCCTGCTTTGCGGCGGCAACGCCCCAGTGGATCTCGGGCCCGGTGCGGCGCACCGATTTGGCGTCGAGCCAGGCGGCGGGATCAAAGTTTCGCACTTCACCAGCAACAACGTATGGCGCATAGGGGGTTGGATCCCAGTGCGTGATGCGGTCAAGGCCGCTCTTCATCTGTGTCAGTGACGACCACGCGGTGGCAATGTCGTTGCCGATTGGCGAGACGATGCCGAGACCGGTGATGACAACGCGTCGCGTGTGATCTGGTTCGCGCATGGTGCCTCCTAGCTTGCCGCTGCCGCTGTTGTCGTTGCTGTTGCTGCGCTGCTTGGGAGTTCATCAATGGAGAGGATCTCGGCGCCGGCCGCCGATGGGATGCGCTTGACGAGTCCGCTAAGGACGCGGCCGTAGCCAACTTCAACGTAGCGTTGCGTTCCGGCGGCGGCGGTTGCGCCGATCGCTGCGATCCAGTCGACACCCGTTGTGAGGTGATCGGAGAGTTCGCGGCGCAGCTCCGCGGCGGTGCGGATCGGCGTTGCCGTTGCATTTGCGAGCATCGCGATCTTTGGGTCGTGAACGGTGACGGCGCTGAGTGCGTCGCGCATTCCTGCAGCCGCCTCCTCCATAAGTGGCGAGTGACTGGCGATGCTCACCTGCAGTCGCACGGCGCGCTTTGCGCCAGCTGCGGATGCGGCGGCAACGGCGTGTTCGATCGCCGCAACTTCCCCAGAGAGGACAATCTGCCCTGGAGAGTTGCGATTCGCCAAGACGAGGACGCCGTGCGCCGCACCTTCGGCGACGATGCGCGACTCTTCGGTCTCGGGGAGCCCAAGGATTGCCGCCATGGCGCCAGGACGTCCGCTGCCAGATGTCTGCATTAGTTCGCCGCGCCTGCGCGAGAGTTTCACCGCGTCGCCAATGCTGAGCGCGCCCGCTGCAACGGCGGCGGCGTACTGCCCAGCCGAGTGTCCGGCGGCAAAGATCGGTGTCTCCAGCGTTTCGCCGCGCGCCGCGGCGCGTTCACGTGCCGCCTCAAGGAGTGCAATGGAGATGATCAGGATTGCGGGCTGCGCCTGCTCGGTGCGCTCGAGCGCCTCGGCTGGCCCAGTGGCAATGAGTGCACCAATCTTTTCGCCGAGCGCCGCTTCAGCTTCGGCCAGCACGGCGCGTGCGGCGGGGGAGGAGGCGAGGGTTTCGTTGCCCATGCCGACCGCCTGCGAGCCCTGGCCAGGGAAGATCCACGTGGTGATTGGGGACATGCGGGCATCGTAAATGGGGAGGCGGCGAGGGTGGGGTAATATATGCGTATATGCATACATCTAAGAAACGACGCCTTCCTGATCTCACCCGCGCCGCCGAAGAGCTGCGCAGCAGGATCTCCACCCAGACGCGGAGCGGGCTCGGTCGCGAACTCGATGAGGTGTCCCGCCGCCGCCAAAACCTCGGTGAGATCGGTGGGCGCATCGTCTCCATTCGCAGGCTTTGGCGTGAACTCGTCCTCTCCACCGCGCAGCAGCTTGCACCGACCGATCTCTCTTTGGCGCAGGTTGCCGCGCTCTATCTTCTAGCAGATGGGCGGGCACGCAACGTCGCAGAGATCGCGTCGGAGCTCGGGCGATCGCACTCGGCCACCAGTCGGCTCGTGGCCGGACTCGTTGCACGCAAACTGTTGCGCGTGATTACGGCGGAAGATCGACGTCGCCGCGTGCACCTTCTTGCGGCGGCGGGGGAGGCGATGCTCACCGCGATTGATCGCGGTCGTGCAGAGCAGTTCGTTGGTGTGGTGCGACGACTACCAGCTGCGGAGCGTGGGCTTGTTGCGGCGGCGGTTGCTGCGCTCGCGACGCGCGCGCCGGCTACTCCCCCGCGTAGCCCAGGGTGACGTCGTAAAGGACCTCAACGCCCCAGGCGAGCGCCTCTTCTGATACTCGTTCGTCAACACCGTGGAATCGCTCCATGAAGCGCTCCTTCGGATCCAGCAGATATGGCGAGAACCCGTAGGTTGGAATCCCAGCCGGGACGGTGATTTTTGCGTCAGTGGCGTACGGCGCAACGGCTGGCATCAGAATCGCCTCGCTGTCCCGCGCGCGGATCGCGGCAGAGGCGATGCCGAGAATTTCGTGGTCCATCGGATTGCTCACCGCATGTCCGTACTCGGTGAGTTCCGCCTTCACGAATGGTGCAAGGTCGGCGCCGATGCGCTCCATCATTGCCGCCTGCGCCTGCTCGCGCGTCGTCCCTGGAAGGATGCGGCTATCAACCGTGAGCGTTGCCGAACCAGGGAGCACGTTGGAGCGAATCCCTGAGGCGATGATCGTTGGAGCGAACGTGTCGCGCAGCACGGCGCGGAGTGCACGGAGCAGCTCAGGGGCGCATCCGGCGGTTGGCGCTTCGCTGTTCAGTGGAGCCGCGTCGCTGAAGGTTTTCTCGGCGAGGAGGCGCTCCAGGCGCTTGATCGCTGGCTCAGGGAGTGCGGCGCGAAGTGCGCCGATCAACGCCTCGTTCTCCGCGACGAACTGCACAGGGCCAGGCACGGAGACGCGCTCCACGATCTGCGCCGCGCGCAGGAGGGCGTTGTCGCTATCTGGCATAGAGGCGTGACCCCATCGGCCGCTCACCGTGATGTTGAATCGCGCAAAGCCTTTCTCAGCAACCTGCAGTGGATAGATGCGCCGGCCGGCGGCGGTGATCGTCATGCCTCCCGCCTCGGTGAGTCCAACCGCGGCGTCGAGCCAGTACTTTCGATCGCGGAGGACGAGTGCAATCCCATCTTCGCCACCCGTCTCCTCATCCGCCGTGGCGGTAAGGATGATGTCGCGTCGAAGCCCGGGGATCGGATCTTTTGCTGGGTTCAAGCCTGCGGCGCGTGCGCGGGCGCAGAGGAGCCGAATCACGCCAACCTGCACGGCGAGCGCCCCCTTCATGTCAACTGCGCCGCGTCCCCAGACGTAGCCGTCCTTCACGACGCCTTCAAACGGATTCACCGTCCAGCCGTCTTGATTTGCGGGAACAACGTCAAGGTGCGCGAAGAGCAGGAGGGCGCCGTTCTCCTTGTCGCGCGGGTCGAGTTTTGGGTTGGCGGCGGATGCACTGCCGCGCAGGCGCACGCTGACGTTGCCGCGATCAGGGAGTGGCTCGTAGAACTCTGGCTCCAGCCCTTCGCGCTTCAGCAGTTCAATCAGCACCTTGGCGGCGCGTGTCTCGTTCCCCGGCGGGTTGACGCTCTCGGCGCGAATCAGCTGCACTAGATCCTGCGACGCTTCGGCGCCGATCTTCTTGAGGAGTGCTGGATCAACGGAGGCGGAGGGGAGCCCCTTAGGGAATCGTTCGGCGGCGGTGGCGGCGAACTGTGAGCTGCTCAATTTAGCCTCCGATTCGCTGGGCGATGATGTCGAGGATCGTGAAGAGGATGGCGGTTCCAACGAGTCCGCCCACAATCAGTTTCACGCCGAAGAGGCCACGACGCTCCTGCTCCGCCGCACGCGCAGGATCCGGCGCCTCGCTCCCTGGGATGACGGGGACATCCAGGCCACGGAGCCCTTTTCGTGGGTCGCGTGGGTCGACTGGCCTCTTTGAGCTCATGGCGCCTCCTACCTCTCTGCCGAGGTGTCGAGTGCGCGCTTCAGTCGCCTCCCGGTGGTGATGGCGCCATCTGAGGCGCTGCTGACGAGTGCGGCGTACTTCGCCCAGACGCCACCGCTGTAGTGCGGCGCTGGCGCGCGCCAGGCGGCGCGGCGCGTGGCGAGCGTCGCCGCATCAACCTCTAGTCGCAGCTCGTGCGCGGCAACATCAATGGTGATCGTGTCGCCCTCTTCAATGAGACCGATCGGTCCACCGAGCGCCGCCTCTGGTGCGATGTGCGCCACCATGAAGCCGTGCGTTGCACCTGAGAAGCGGCCGTCGGTGATCAGCGCCACTTCGTCGCCGAGTCCCTGGCCAACGAGTGCGGCGGTGACGGCGAGCATCTCGCGCATCCCTGGTCCGCCGACCGGCCCTTCGTAGCGAATCACCACCACGTCACCGGACTTGATGCCATTGGCGCGAATTGCGGCGAAGGCCGCCTCCTCGCCATCGAAGACGCGCGCTGGTCCGCTGTGATGGCGTCGCGCATGTCCGGCGAGCTTGACGATCGCGCCTTCTGGCGCGAGTGAGCCGCGCAGGACGGTGAGTCCGCCGTTCGGCGACATCGGCTTGTCAATAGGGAAGATCACCTTCTGGTTCGGCGCCTCCTTGGCACTCGCTGCGATCTCGCCAATGGTGCGTCCATCAACGGTGCGCTCGTTAAGGTGCAGCATCTTTCCCGCGGCGAGTTCGCGCAGCACCAGGGCGATGCCCCCCGCTTTGTGCAGATCAAGCGCGGCGTAACTGCCACCAGGAATCAGGTTGCCGATGACTGGCGTTGACTCACCGAGTCGCTCGAAGGCTTCGATCTCCAGCGGGAGATCAAACTCGCGCGCAATGGCGAGGAGATGCAACACGGCATTTGTTGACCCTGCAGTTGCACCAACGGCGCGAATCGCGTTCTCTAGCGCCTTCTCAGTAACGAGTGCGCGTGGGCGCACATCATCGCGCACCAGTTGCACGGCGATCTCGCCAGAGCGTTCAGCGGCGGCGATCTTCTCTGGGTCTGGTGCTGGGATCCCATTCAGCCCGGCGGGGGAGAGGCCGAGCACCTCCATCGCCATGCTCATCGTGTTGGCGGTGAACTGGCCGCCGCATGCGCCAGGACCTGGGCAGGCGACGTTCTCCAGCGCCCAGAGCTCTTCGGCGCTGATCTTTCCGGCGCGATACGCACCGACCGCCTCAAAGACGCTCTGCACGGTGACGTCCTTCCCATTGAAGGAACCTGGAAGGATTGTGCCGTTATAGAGGATGAGTCCAGGAATGTTGAGTCGGCCGAGCGCCATTGCGGCGCCTGGGCTCGTCTTGTCGCAACCGGTGAGGCAGACGATCCCGTCAAAGCTGTGTCCTGCGGCAACAAGTTCAATGGAGTCGGCGATGATCTCGCGCGAGATGAGCGACGCCTTCATCCCTTCGGTCCCCATCGCCACGCCGTCTGAGACGGAGATGGTGCCGAACTCCATCGGCGTGCCGCCGGCGCGCCGAATGCCGCGCTTCACCGCATCGGCGAGCTCACGCTGGTTGTAGTTGCACGGCATCGTCTCGATCCAGGTGGTGGCAACGCCGATGATCGGCTTGGCGAGATCTTCGTCGGTGAAGCCGATCGCCTTCAACATGGCGCGCGCTGGCGCGCGATCAGGGCCATCGGTCATGGCGGCGGAGTGCCGCTTCGCAGGGTCGCTCGGCCGGTCGTACGGGCTCTTCTTCTCCGCTCCGTCGCCGCTCACTTGCCCACGCTCACTTCGCCGCCTGTGGTGCCGTGGTGTTGACGGTTCCCGGGTGTGCCAGCTCGTGCGCCTCAATGTCGGCAGCCTT
>Ga0209297_1001236_pt1 | contig 14891 bp, 20 predicted proteins | sample S_130805_MF_Meta_FD_187322 | JGI IMG/M metagenome (GOLD analysis project Ga0209297, IMG submission 187322) | Freshwater microbial communities from Lake Simoncouche, Canada to study carbon cycling - S_130805_MF_MetaG (SPAdes) (version 2) | ecosystem: Environmental > Aquatic > Freshwater > Lake ... | reverse complement strand
TTCAAGAATCGGATTAAGGATGCTGGGGTCAGACTGTTCAATGAGTATTGAACGTGCAAGCCACAGTGCGTTTCCATCAGGATAGTTGGGCATAAGCGTTACTGAATCTTCGTTGATTTGATTTTGCATTTCATCAACCAGAATTCTGAATTCGCCCTCTTCGTATCGACTTAGGTCGATACTTGGATCAATCAAAATCGCAACTTCCAGACTCTTGGTTTGAAGTTCATATGCTTCTTCACCCCAAGAGTCCGGTCCAATGAATACTGTCCACGAAGTGGTTTTGATTTCTGTCAATTTGAAATCTTCATTTCTTGACTCATCGACTTTTCCGCCTCGCTGCACAAACCAATTAGTGATTGAAGCATGTAGATCATCCAGTTGCGTCATGAGGTTTCACCAAACATTTGCACGACTGCAAATTCGAACCTCGCCAACAAACTTTGGGCAACTGGCAAAGTCCTAAATGCGCGTAGTAAACCGTGGTACCACCACTGCTGATATTCAAATGGTGCATTGAACACCTTGGCAAACCAGTTGTTGTCTCGCTCATGTTGCACCCAATCGCGAAGAGTGGCTTCGGCATTGTGGGTTTTGTCTGCCAAAGCAACGAGAAGTGAGTCTTGGTTGTGGTCCTCGGCAACCAGATGGTCTAGGTAGATCTGCTTTCGAGCCTTCCAGTTCTCATGAGATTTCTCGCCTTCGTTTTCAACATGCGTGCATGCCTGCACCATGTCAGCAACTTTCTTACCGACTTTCCGCCGGACCATTTCATACGTGCATGGGGTGTCTTCAAGAATGTCGTGGAGGAGTGCAGCTTCGGCTTGTTTCTCTGTGCCGCCGTGTTCAAGCACAAGTGCGCTTACTGCCATGAGGTGAGAAATGTAAGGAATAGTGGTCTTTTTACGAAAATGTCCGGTGTGCCATTTATAAGCAAGTTTGAATGCCTTGTCCATATTTCCTCCTGGTTTGTGTGTGATTAGAACCAACTCCAAAACTGAATAGGCATGAATGCTTTTGCCTGTTCGAGTGCAGCAGATATTTCGGGATATCGAGGGCCACCAAAGTGTTTCAGTGCACCTAATACGTCTTTGACTTCGGTTGCCCCGAGTAACTCAAGAAATGGATGAACGTATGCAGATGGAATGGTGTGGGCGAATTCGTATTCATCGGCACCGAAGAATTGTTCTACGGTAGGTCCCAGATCTTGACCAAAAATTTTCAGGCTGTCATCGGGAAGTAGTGAGGCCCAGACTGTTCGAGAGTCTGCTCCGTCTTTCTCCTGCAGAAGAACAACCTCTCTCACGGTTGAACGGTAACCAATGGGTGTCGCGCGATTGAGCTCTGCATAATCTGGGTTTTCAAGCCATTCCATAAACTATTTACGCACCGGCGGGCTCCACGTGTGAGTCCATTTCTTTTTTCCATTATCAAACGAAAGAATCCATGTGCCGTCAAGTTGCTGATCAGCACGCTGCAAATGCATCTTGGGTTCAAGCTTTGAAAAGTGAGTTCGCGACTTTTTGAACACTCCAACACGGATGAGCACCAAGATGAGATCACGTTGGTTGCCACCAATGCCTCGTGTTCCTGGTATCCAATGTCGAAATCGCAATAGATCTGAGATTTCTTCTCGCGATAGGCGAGTGGTTCGCCTATCAACAAACGGGCAAGGGTCGCTTAACATATTTCTCCTCATCGAACCTGGCGTTACCACCGGATTTAACCGGTTGGTGATCTTCAAAGGGCCAGGACCCTCAGATCGTCTGGATGATTACGTTCTCAGAGTACCTGAAACGTGTTACAGAGTTGCAATTATTGGGGGCAAGTTTGGTCGTCGTCATCGGCGTGGAAGCGAAGCTCAAAACCACAAAAATCGCAAACCACGTATTGATCTTCATCGTCCAGCGATGCGCGTCGTGCAGCCCTGCGCTCAGCCTTGTTCTTGCCATGACGGTAAGCCAGATATGTCGTAAAAAGCCCCATGTTCCTTATACGCATACTATGTGGCACCCTGTGCGTACCGTTTGAGGTAAGGAGGAAATATGAAAACAGAGGAAATAGAAGACGGAGATGTGTGTCCATATTGTGGCGTTCTCGCAATTTTTTTCGAAGGCGAGGAGGAAGTTATTTGCCCAAGCTGTGGTTCGCAGTTGTTTAACTCTGCTGTTCCGCACGACATTCTTCCCAATGATCTCGATGATGAAGAGGTTGAAATAGTTCGAGATGAAGAAGCAGAATGGGAAGAAGCAGATCGCACTGACTTTGGCGATCCTGAAATCGACGGCAACTACTGAGCACGCAGGGGTAGGGTCGGTATATGACCATTCCCGCAGACAGCAGTGATAAAGAGCAGATATTGGATTTGAACAAGGACGGACATATTTCTGTTGGTGAAAGCGTTCGCGCAGAAGCCGGTTTGTTAGATGAATTTGCGAAGAAAGCAGGTCGGGGAAAAGGTCCGAAGGCTTGGATCAATCGACTGCTTGGTCGTGGTTTAGACAAAATCGATAACGACTAAACACAGGAAATTCTTAGGGTTGGCAGCCGCGAAGTTGAAAGGAGATAAGTGCTCCACAACTACCAACCCAGAACCGCGCCAATTAGGCAGCGAGAGCAAATGCACTGGCGTGAACCAATGCACCATTGAACGACAAGCTTTGGCCTACTAACCGGCTTGAACGCACGTGCTCTTCAACGCCCAGTCCAACACCTGGCTTGCTGATGATCTCCGCCGAAGCAAGTCGACTGAGGAACTTCAGTGCTGCAGTTGCAGATGGGCGAAGATTCGTTTGGCCTGGTGCGTCAAGCAGAATGCCGCGAACGAGTGCTTCCCAGTTGGCTGCGAGAGCCTCTTGGGTTGCAAAGAGCTCTGCGCTCACAATGCGTGAACCATGTGCAACGACTACACCCTGCTGAGCAGGCAGTGGTCCTCGACGCACCAGATCTTCAATTGCCCGCGCAACGAATTGGTCGCGCTCAGCAAATTGTTCAATATCGCGGAAGTTTGACGAACCACTGTGCACGCCTTTGAGGCGAAGCTCGTGATCAACGGCTGCCCACACGGCGCCTTGGTCAGATCGCTTGTCGCCTCCGCGTGCGAGATTGTCGCGGATGCCTTCAGCCTTTGCGCGACGAACGCGGCGGTTCACGTAGCGATTTGCGCGAGTGAATTCACTTCCGCCAGCCCAGCGACCGGCTTCTACACAGCTAACGGGAATGTCAATGGTGGCCCCAGCAGGTACAAGGATACTTACGTTCACGGTGCGTGTTTGACGGCCGCCATCGAGCACCTGGCCTTCTGGAATCAGAATTGCAGTTGCACCTGAATTGGTGACCTGCAAAGTGGGAACTTCAGCATCTGGTTTTTCCGAGACGGTCAAACCAGAAGTGGCACCGGTTGAGAATCCGAATCCAAGGTTTTGGCCGGGCAAATACACGGGGTAAAGAGCTGCGCCAAGGCGGTGGATTGGTCGACTGACTGCTGCGAATTCAAGAACTGAAACTGACATAGGTAAATCCTTTCGAGAGATTTTTAGGAGATGCTGCTTAAACGCACGAGGGGGTCACACGTGTGACGTGGTGTCTTTTTCCTCTGGGCTAAGGCCACGGAGGGTGCCTCGAACGAACTCGTATTTCTCTTCATGGGTCAGATCCCAAAAGGAAATTGGTATTCGCCGCACCTTGCAATAAGACCGTCGTACTTTACGAGAGAACTTTTCACGAATTGTCATGAATGCAATACGCACACTTTGCTCATGCTGTGCGTAATACATATATCAACTCACAGAAAGGCTGTTACACGACAGATGAAATACCGACAGACACCCCATCACCTATTCGATTCCAACTTGCAGGCACGTCCTAAAAACGCAGGCGCAATTTGGCGCACTCTGTGTTGGGTCAACGATCAAGTTGCAATCAGTGGCGATCTCTCCGAATATGACTCCGAGGCACTGGTCCAACTCAATGACTGGGAAAATCAAGGAATTACCGACATCATCGATTTGCGCGGCGAGGGATCGCATAAGGACTTCGTGGCAGAGAATGCACCACACATCAGATATCACTGGTTGGGTGTAGATGACGAAGGCGATCGCAGAAGCGATGAATGGTTTGAAGCAATTGAAGCAGCAGCACAACTGGTGTTGCAAGACCCAAGTCGCAAAGTGGTGATCCATTGTCACATGGGTGTAAACCGCGGACCCTCTGCGGCATTCACTGCACTCATTACGCATGGAGTTGATCCAATTCAGGCACTTACCCAAATTCGGTCAGCACGGCCGGTGGCGGCAATCTTGTATTCCTTCGATGCAGTGCAGTGGTTCGCGCAGCGACAGGGCAAGACCGAGCAGGAAGTGGCGGACCTGTTCCAGGCGGTCTATGACTGGCACGTGGAAAACCCTTTAGATCTGGGGTATTGCATCCAGCAGATTGGCAGTAGACACGCAGCGTAAATCTACGGCAGGTCCCAATGTCACACTTTTGGGACCTGCGTGCGTATACGAGGTATGACAAACATACCTAACCAAAAAATTACCCACATGTACATCCTTGTCGACCGTTCAGGTTCGATGGAATCAATTGCAAATGACGTAATCGGTGGATTTAACACCACCGTTGCAGATCAGCAAGCAAATGGTCCGGACGCCAAGCTCACGGTCATTCAATTCGATTCGCAAGACCCAGCAGCAGTGATGTGCGCAGGCATTCCAATTTTGGAAATGAATCGTCTTGATCGTTCGACGTATCAACCTCGGGGTGGAACTCCATTGTTGGATGCAACTGGTCTCTTGATCGGTCGTATTCGTGTTGAGCAAGCAGCAAGGGTTGCAAATGGTCTTGCAGAAGAAGACGTGGTGTTCATCACCATCACCGACGGCCAGGAAAACCAGAGTCGTGAATACAACCTTCCGCAGATCACCCAGCTAATCAACGAATGCAAGACAGCAGGATGGACATTTGTCTACATGTCTGCAGACCTCAACGCATACGCGGACGCAGCGGCAATGGGTTACGACCACGGTTCTACGCAGCATTTTGCGGCAACTGCAGACGGCGCAGGAAAAGCATTCACGAGCATGTCAAGGAACATGTCGAACATGCGCGATAAGAAAAGGCGCATGGAGGAATTCAATTCCAGCGAGTTCTTTGAAACTGGTAAGGATGCAGAAGACAATTCATGATGAAAAAACCTGATCGGTACATCATCACGGCAGTGGACAAGGCCGGGGTTTCGACCCCGGTCCTTGCCAGAGTGAAGTGTGAAAACAGCTCCGGCTCATTTGAAAGCATCTTTCCCGTTGAAGCGGTGCATGGTTACGCGCGAAATCAGCGAGAAGAAGGTTTCGTAGTGACCGTTGAATGGTTAGACGAAGTGCCGCAAGAGGCACAAAATTGGTGGGCAGAGTATTTCATTGCTGTAGGAGGCATATAAACATGTGGGTCTTTACTGAAACAGGATTTGTAAGTGCAGTTCGAAAGCCAGAGGAGCCGAAGTACATCACCGTGCGTGCACGTGAAAAACAATCACTTGAAGTGCTTTCAGAGCTGGCAGAAAAGCCAATCATCGATACGCCGTACGGTGACTATGCCTATCGTGTTCTCGTTACCGATGAAGTTTTTAAGGCCTGGTTGTCAACGTCAGTTGACATGCTGGATTACGACAACTTCAAGAATCGAGTATGGGACACCCGCGGCGACGAGTTCCATGACGCACTTGCAGCAGTGTGGTCAGCCATGTACAAACTGCAGCAGTAAATGTTGAGTTAGTCGTAGGTGCGTGGGTTTCCAGGGCAGTCTTTGGTTTCGCACCCAAAGTTTCCAAGACCAGGAATCCAACTTCGCGTGCTTTTGCTCCAATGTTCGTCATTATCCGGGTCACCATCCCAGCCGCTGCACTGTGTGCATGGGTAGGGGTCTAGCCAGGATTGAACTGATCCGTCATCCTCCTGGTAGCCGCTACCTTCGCATGCATCACAGATGTTTATCGGTTGATTGCAATCGTCGCAAAGGTTGGGATCTGGAAAATCCATAATTAGGCCGCTTTCACTGGAGTAGTGCCGCCGAACATTGGCCCTAAAAGTCCACCAAGGTGCTGCGCTTCTTTAACCAGACCGTCAAGTAAGCCGGTCATGTCCTTCACATGCTCACAACGCATTTCTGCACCGACAACAATCATGTTGTTATCGCACCACACACGAACCCCAACTCGAGTGGTGTTTAAACGGTTGATTTCTCGGAGAAGTTTCACGTTTTGTGTGACGTTGTGGAGGACGGTTGACGTTGCGCGAATAACTGGTTGAGTTCCATCAAATAACTGAAGTCGAACGTTGACGTCTTTGTAGTTTGCTGCGATCAGACCGTTGTCGTGAACAAGGTGAGAGATCTTCTTCTCTTCTAGATACTCGACGACTTGGGGAAAGTAGATGCCTGCTCCATCAAGTCGTCGATCAAAATGAATCGTGAATTCATCTGAACTTACTTCCAGGTATTGCCCAATTTCGGAGTTGAATCGGATAGTGATTTCTGGATCAGAGTTGATTGAAAGTCGGTTCATCATGCCGTCAATCATTAAATGCCCCAAAGTGAAACTGCCACTGCCAGTAGTTTCTGCCGGTTGTTTAACCACCGTGTCGGGACAACCGATGTACGACCAGCTGCGCCTCAGTGTGATCGATTTTTTGTCAACAATGACTTGACCAACAGGGGGTTGTGCGAACACAGCCATAAAATCGTCAAGATCAATTGGCATTTCTCCAAGAACACTGCAAATACGTTGGAAGTCGCGGAATTGAATTTTTGCAGTGACGTTTGGTTCTTCAGAAAATGTTTTGAATTCAGGCGTTTTCGTGCTGACCGCCATTTGAATTTCACCGCCGGATGACGACTTCACCGTCGCGGTATCCGCGTTGATGGTGATGCTGCATGTTCCTCCTGCGCTATTCAGTGAAAATGCGCTAATGAGAAGTCGTCCAGGAATGAGGTATGAACCCTCAAACTGGTGATTTTCTCCGGGGATCGTGATCCATGTGTCGCTGCTGTTCATTTGCCATGTGCGAACACCATTGATACACGTAACCAAAATGCCGCGACCTTTGTCTTCCTCGAGTACTGACATACGAACTGCCGACATAACGAGGTCGAGTTCACTTTCTGGGATATCTCCGATGTTTACTTTCATGCTTCAACCTTTGTTGTGAACTTCTTCAGGACTTTTACCGGTGTGTATCCAGTTGGGATTGTGTGCATCTCTTCAAATAACAATGCAAGGTCGTTGTTCTTCAGGTCTTCAACCTGTGCGGTCGGTGCAACCACCTGAGGTGAATTTGCCTCGGTGAGTTCGGGTGTTGGATTGGTTGCCAACTTCGTTTCGTTGCTCATGGTGTGCTCCTTGCGGGGTCGGTGTGGTCGGTTTTTATCCCACGGGTGGGTCAGAGATATTAGGCGAACACAAGTTCGCTTGCACGGCATTTCGGTGCCATTTCCATAAACGCACACACTTGTTACAAATGTGCCCGAAATGGCCCTATTCCCAGTCCTGGGCCCAATCGTCCCAGTCCACAACGCTGTCAGCATCGACCTGAGAGGCCGCCTCAACGGTGGCCTGGACCAAGCTGGAGACGACGTCAAGCACGACCAGGCCGTTGTTGGGGAGCAGGAAGTCCACCACGCAGGCAGGGGCAATATCCGGCTCTTTCCACCAGTCCAGCAATTGAGAGACTTCGAGTGGCTGCATCACTTTGCACATGATGTCGACAAGAAACGAGCGCTGGTACGTGGTGTCGCCTGGGTTCAACCACAAAGTGATTTTCAACTCGTTGTACAAGTAGTTGGAATGGATTGCCCAAAGCGGGATCGGTTCTGCGGAGTGTGGGTGAATCAAGCTCACCTTGATCATGCTGTGAGCTTCTCCTCCAATGCCCGTCTGAACAATCCCTGTGAGATTTTGCAGAATTGCAAACTGTTCAAATATCGCGGAGAACTCGTCACTACGTGCGTCAAAGAGTACGCGGCAGGTCATCGCGATGTTTTGAATTGCATCGCTCAGCCAATCTGCGCGAGAACGAAGAAGTGGGCCAGGAGTGCTAATTCGCGACTTACGGGAGGCGCTTAGTGAGATCTGCTCAATTGCTTGAGCATGCTGGTGGGTGAGACAAGGGAATTCTTGATCGCAGGAAATACAGCGTGGGTCATCCTTGAGACCATTTGACATATGAATTGCCGCGATCACCCTTGCTAGATCCTGAGCGGAGTAAAAAGCTTCTCGAATGTTCATTGAAACCTCCCATAGAAATAAAAGAGCACGTACTCACCAGGGTGAATACGTGCTTGTGGACAGTTTCAGTATGACAAATGGGTGTCACGGAGTAATCAATACAGTGCGTATCTAGTGGTATGAATACAAAACAACGTACAAAGATTTTTTTCGACAATGACTATGTATTGGATTCGGGTGTAGAAACACGTACGAAGGCAAAACCAATTGCAGACTTCATCATTGCGGAGGAATTGTCTGGCGTGGAGTTGTGTTCACCGAGAAAAGCAACCAGGCAAGAACTTGAAGAAGTTCATAGTCCTAGATATCTGGACAGTTTGTGGAATGGAGATCAAGATTTACTGCGAAGTTTGTTGGCGAGCACTGGCGGTGTTTTGGAGGCAGTGGATCAGGCACTTATTGATGGATTCTCTGGAAGTTTGTCGAGTGGTCTACATCATGCGAAGCGAACTCACGATGAGGGATTCTGTTACATCAACGGATTGGCGTTGGCGGCACTGCGTGCAATACACGTTCATGGTTTGACCGATATTGGGATTCTTGACCTTGACGCGCATTGTGGTGGTGGCACGTGGCAACTTCTTGGCGATGACGCACGAGTGCGTTTGGCGGACGTGAGCACCAACTCGTATGACAGTTGGAAATCAGTCGATTTGCGACATCATCTGAAGGTTGTGCGCGATTCAAACAACTATTTGAATGAAGTAGACAAGGCATTGAAGCACCTCAGTGGCGTTCAACTACTTATCTACAACGCAGGAATGGACCCATTCGAAGGTTGCAGCACTGGTGGTCAACCCGGCATCACACGAGAAGTTCTGCAACGTCGAGAAAAACTGGTTACAGATTGGTGCAGAGAGAACAACGTTCCAGTGTTCTTTGTACTGGCAGGCGGTTACGAAGGCCCGAACTTAGATCTTGAAGGAGTGGCGCGATTGCACCTTCTCACGATCAAGGAATTCGCTCAATAACTACTTTGCAGGTCGCTTCGTGGGCTTGGTTGCGCGGCGGGGGATAATGAGAGGAGGGTCAAGCTTCTCTGCTTTTCCTCGGCGGTACACCTGTGCGGGTTTGCCTGTTCCAGAAGATGAGTGTCGAGTTTTCCCAGGCACTCTTTCGATGAATCCTTCAATCACTTCTGCTTTTCTTGCAAAGTTGGCAGCGTCAAAAGAAAGCTTCATCTTTTCTCGTGCCGACTTTTCGCCTGTTGTAGAGACTCGTGAGGCTCTGCGGTATTCCTCTGCGAGCAGGTTTTGCACCTTTGAATAAACGTCCTGATCTCTGGTCATTTTCCGACCACTTGATAGCCCCATACGCATGTCATTCATGGGCATGGTCATCATGAGTTCATTCTTGCTTGATTCCATAAAGGCTTTGGAAAGAACATGAATCTGTTGTTCGGCAGCAAATGAATCCGAACTCGAATCTTCTCGACGAATTCGATCTGCAAATCGAAGTGTTTCTGCGTCTGGGTTATACGCGTGATGGAACATCACTTCGTATACGTGTCGCAAATCGCCAAGTGTGAATTCTTCATCGCAGAATTTCAACGCAATTGGTGTTCGCTCCATGAGTTCGCGAACTCGCGAAATGGCATCGCGAATAATTTGGTTATGGTCAAACTCCAAACGGTTGGGGTCTGCAAGCACCTCAACAACGTCCATGAACTTCGCATTTGCGGCGTCGCTTCCGGCAAACGGCGAAGCGAAGTCAGGGCTAAACGCAACGTAAGCAATTGAAATGGTTCTTCCAGGCCGTGGATCACGGCCAATGTCGCCGTATGCGCCGATCTGTACCAAGTCTTCAGGATTGACGCGAATTGATGTTTCTTCAAAGAGTTCTCGACAAGCTGCTTGGACGAGGTTTTCACCCTGCCATTCGACATGGCCACCGGGTAGGGCGTAATCAAATGGTTCTCTCGGTACGTTTCGCACGATTCCGTTTGATCTGTCCAAAATGCAGGACTGAAGTCCCTTGCGTTGAACTACGGCAACTTGAAGCAGATTCCGCTTAATGGTGAGGGCCACGACATCGACCGCTACGTGGAAGTAGGTCGGGAAGTCGGGGGTTGCGGGCTGCGGGCTGTATTCCATATGTACCTCCATAAACGCACGTTTATGGCTTATGTGTAATTGTACATAAAGGGTCGGGAACAGATCGCTTCACTCTGGAAATCTGATATTTGGCTGGCTACTATCCCGAAGAGAAATAATTGGCTGTTTTTTGGATCCAATAACCGCATGCCATAAATTCGTTACAGGTATTGGGTTTCCTTACTTTGTAACACCCCTTGGGTAAATTGCATTATGACCAAAAAGCAGGCAAGAACTGGTGTTGTGAACAAATATGCGTGTGCTATACTCGCTACCCCGGAAGAAACGAAAAAGGAGAAAATCGCAAAAAAGCAGCAAAACCAGCAATTTCACGATCCACAGACCGTGAGACAGCAAGTTGTCACATTAACAGTTATCCAGTCCGACCCGCCAGCTACTACAACCGCACGTCTCTCGAAAGGGGATTCAATGACCACCAAGCGCAACCACAACAACCCCGGTAACCGCACTGACCAGACTAAAAAGCGTCAAGACGCGTATGTCCTTGGAGTCCACAAGGCACTTGCAGTTCGATTTGGCAACCATGTCACCTACCGGGGGCAGGAGGTTGCAGATGTCATTCAATACACAATTGTTGAACTTCTAGGGCGAATTTCGTACATCATGGGCAAATACCCAGACCCTGCACATTATGTTGGCGCGCGTTTTTCAAACGTAGTCACCGACCATGGTCGACGTCAGGCGGCACAACGTGGGGAAGGTGCGCGATATGAGCGCAAGGTTGCATCAGCAAATGAAGAGCACACCGCACGGAAACTTGAGCAAGTTGTGTGGAGCGACTCTTTGGATATCGCGGACCACCTTGACAAGATCGCACTCGTAAAGAAGGTAAAGGGTGTGTTGTCAGCAGAGCAGCAGCGCATCTTGGATCTGGTTGTCGTGAATGGACTCAGCGTCACAGAGGTGGCGCGGATTGTCGGCAAGCGTCGCGAGACGGTGAGTCGCAATTTGAGCGATGCCAAGAAGCGTGCAAAAAAAGCAATCGGGCCAGCGGCATAACGATTTACTTTTCTGGTTTCACTCGTACCATCTCCACAATTTTTGCGCTGTGGCTAGCAAGGTTGTGGCAGGTGGGCGAGTGAGTTACTCGAAAACGCGATGAACCTGGCTTGGCGCAACCAGCATCTGTTTTACGTGCAAGGCATCAACAGTCTTCGTGAATTTGCTCAGCAATGGAGTCAAGCGAACATCTGTCATTTCACGTAGTGAAATTTCAAGTGGAATGCCATGTGTGATTCCAGAGAGGTCGATTGCCTCGGTAGCGGCAGGTGCCAATTGCATTGATGCAACGTTGTGTGAACGTATGAGGATATTTTCTGCAAGTAATACTCCGTCGTGAATTACCCAGCCTGCGGGAACTCTCACGAGCCAGCGCAGGGAAAGGCGATGGAGTTGCGGGGCAAACTTCCAAATTGCTGCGGTAGCAAGGAACAAAACGACTAATCCGCCCACCCAGAGACTGCTTGCAAAAAGGTTGTCTGCAAGAACAAAGAGTGCGGAAAGCACAACCCAAGTGATGAGGCTAGGGAGCACCAAACTGACAGGAATTCGAAGAAGAAATCGGCGTTCATTGCCATAGGCCCCGGCCTGTACTTGGAGCATCCCAAAATCAGACGTATATATAAGGAGTAAAGTCGCGAGAGCTGCGGTTGTGATCGCAACTGGAAGGACCCCGAATTTTTCATTTGGCAGTTGGGTAATGAGGGCGATGAATACCACGGGGCTGCTCATTCGAATTGCGGTGAGGGAGATTGGGTGAAGAATCCAGGTGGCGATTGCCACCACTGTCCACAAAATCCATATTCCAACCGAAAAACTTTGTTGGAACAGTGCAACAAAGATCCACAGCACCCGAACAGGCCAAGCAATGTGCGTAAGGAGGCGCTGAATCACGCCACGAGCCTAGAGCCGTAGTGCAGCCCGCAAGTAATGTTGCACCTATGGCTGGCGGCGCAAAAGTAACAAAGAAAGACCGCGACCGCGCCGGCTTTTTGCGTGAAACCATCAACCTGCATAACGAGCGCTATTTCGCTCATGATGCACCGGAAGTTAGCGACGCGGAATACGACGAACTGAAGCGCGAACTGCAGGCACTTGAAGCCAAGTTCCCTGAACTTGTCACGCTCGATTCACCAACACTGCAAGTTGGTGCGCCGGCGATGACCACATTTGCGCCAGTTGCGCATCGCGCGCCAATGACCAGCCTCGACAACGCCATGGGGCCAGATGAGTTGCAAGCCTGGGGCGAGCGCATGGTGAAGGGCCTCGACAACGCAGACATGCAGTTCATCTGCGAATTGAAGATCGATGGCCTTGCAATCAGCATTCGCTACGAAAACGGAGTGTTAGTTCAGGCGGCTACTCGTGGTGACGGAAAAATCGGCGAAGACGTAACTGAGAACATCAAAACGATCAAAGTCATTCCGCACACGTTGACCGCAGCAAAAAGTGGAACTATTCCAGAAGTGTTGGAAGTGCGTGGTGAGGTGTACATGCCAATTGCCGCCTTCGAACAATTCAAAGCCGACAAAGAGCGCGACAACGAACAACGCGTGAAGCAGGGCAAGAAACCAGAGTCTGTTCCTGCAAACCCACGTAACGCAGGTGCAGGAAGTTTGCGCCAGAAAGACCCGGCAATTACTCGCACACGAAACCTCGCGTTTTGGGCGTATCAACTTGGCGAAACACAAGGCGTTCCCGAGTTAACCAGCCATCACGAAACGTTGAATTACTTGCAGCAACTTGGCTTGCCAACCAACCCAGAGCGCAAGTTGGTGAACAGCATGAGCGAAGTGAAGTCATTCTGCGATCACTGGGAAGCGCATCGCCACGACTTGGATTACGAAATTGATGGAGCAGTAGTAAAGCTCGACAGCCTTGCGCAACGCGAACAGCTTGGGTTTACTTCGCGTGCACCTCGTTGGGCCATTGCCTACAAATTTGCGCCAGAAGAACGCAACACCATTTTGAATGACATCCAAGTGTCGGTTGGCAGAACTGGGCGAGTGACTCCGTTTGCTGTGTTGCAGCCAGTGGTTGTAGCCGGCTCAACGGTGGGTATGGCAACCTTGCATAACCGCGAACAAGTTGCGCTGAAAGATGTGCGTCCTGGCGACACCGTGGTGGTGCGCAAAGCAGGCGATGTCATTCCTGAAGTAGTTGGGCCAGTGCTGGAAAAGCGCCCGAAGAATTCAAAGCCGTGGAAGTTTCCAGAAACGTGCCCGTGCGATGTGAAGTCCACGTTGGTGCAAATTGAAGGCGAGTCCGACACGCGTTGTGTCGAACCCTCGTGTCCGTTCCAACGCGATCAGCGCATTATTTACTTCGCGTCGCGTGGCGGAATGGATATTGAAGGTTTGGGCGAAAAAACGGTGTTTGCTCTTTCCGACCTTGAATTAGTAAGCGATGTTGGCGACTTATATGCATTGAACCAAGAGCAGCTTTTGCAAATTGAGGGCTTTGGCGAATTAAGCGCCACCAATTTGTTGGCAGGAATTAACAAGTCGAAATCGAAGCCACTGCCAAAACTACTCACGGCTTTAGGTATTAAACATCTTGGACCTGCTGCTTCAGAGTCTCTTGCGAAAACCTTTGGTTCGCTTGACCGAATAATGGAAGCGACCGAAGAAGAACTCAGCAACATTGATGGTGTGGGTGGAGTTATTGCGCAATCAATCGCAACGTGGTTCAAGCAAAAGCCGAACAAAGCAATTATTGAAAAGCTGCGAAAAGGTGGCGTTGAATTTGGCAATGTGGTCACCAGCGACTTGCCGCAGAATCTTATTGGCAAAGCAATCGTGGTAACGGGAAGCGTGGAAGGGTTTACGCGCGAAGAAGCCGAAGTAGCAATTAAAGACCGCGGTGGAAAATCCCCAGGTTCAGTAAGCGCAAAAACTTATTGCGTAGTTGTGGGCGAAGACCCAGGTGCTTCAAAAGTTACAAAGGCCACCGAATTGGGTGTTCCTATGATTCAGGCCGATGCATTTCAAAAACTGCTCGATACTGGCTCTATTTAAGTAGCTGAGCCAATTCGGCTGCGTGCGTAATTGATACGTATTTGCGTACGTACTCCACCAGTTGTTGCTGAAACTCAGCGCCGTGTCCTTTGTTGGCACAAGCCAAGTGAGCAAGTTCGTGCAACAACAACAGCTGTGTTGGCTTAGCTTTGCGTACAGCAATGCACCATTCGTCGCTAAACGCAAGGCCCAGCAATTCGCTCGACATTTTTTGGCGCACAAGCGCAGGTGGGTCTAAGTCTTCGTTTTCAGCAATGGTGGTAATCCACGCTGTTGCGTCATTCATGTTGAGGGCTCGTGTTGGAGAGCTTTTCTCAAGCGCATCTTCAGCCGCATAAACACGCGTTGCTTCCGAACTAGCCATTTCTGCCAGTACCTAATTGTCGACTGGAGTTTCCAAAACTATTGCGACCACTTGAAAACTGTTGTCCCGCACGGTGGCCCGCACCAAAAGCTTCGCGGTCGCTGCGGTAATTGCTGGTA
>Ga0209297_1001235_pt1 | contig 14894 bp, 12 predicted proteins | sample S_130805_MF_Meta_FD_187322 | JGI IMG/M metagenome (GOLD analysis project Ga0209297, IMG submission 187322) | Freshwater microbial communities from Lake Simoncouche, Canada to study carbon cycling - S_130805_MF_MetaG (SPAdes) (version 2) | ecosystem: Environmental > Aquatic > Freshwater > Lake ... | reverse complement strand
ATTCGTCAATGTATTGCTCTACTTGGGAAAATTCCGTTCCAGGCTTGATTGCTAACCCCGCCTTTGACCCATTAGATTTGATGTTAGAAATCGTTTGTTTAACATTTCTTGCTGCTTCAAAATGAAAGGTTACAGATTCACAACCATTTTCAGCATACTTTGGTGCTATGGCATCAGCATCTTCAACCATAAGGTGAGCATCAACTGGAAGTTTTGAAAATGCAATAATTTCTAAAGCTCGCTTAAAATCAAAAGTGAAATTGGGAACAAATTTATTATCCATTATGTCCAAATGAAGCTGATCAGAGACCTTTGAAACCTTTTCAATTTCAACTTCAAGGTCATCAAAATTTGCATTTAGAATGCTAGGGTTTATGAGAATACGGTTATCCATACCCGTATTTAACCTGCCTTTTCAAAGAGAACCATAAACATTGCGTCCGATTGGTCTTGGTGTGTCCATAGTTGAACTGATCCATCATCTTGAACACCTTGAGCATGAGCCAGAGCGTACGAAGTAATTGGTGCGATCTTCATATCTGGATGAGTGTCTAGGAAATCAATAACCTGACCACGGGTTTCAGCAAGATGTGGTGAACACGTTACATAAGCAATTATTCCACCAGGTGATAATAATTGGTACGCACTAGATAGAAGATCTCTCTGTAAAACTACCAATTCTTTCAAGTCTTTAAGAGATTTACGCCATCTCGATTCTGGTCGCCGTCTAAGGGCACCGAGTCCAGTACAAGGAGCATCAACTAAAATTCGATCAAATAATTCAGCAAAATTACTGGGATCAGTTGCGTCAAAACTTACTACTTGCTGATTGTTAACGACTCGCTTTACTAATTCAGCGCGATGCGGGACTGGCTCATTTGCTAAGAATTTAGCAGAGGGGTCTTGCTCTGTTAATGAATGGAACAAGTATGCAGCTTTGCCACCTGGGCCAGCGCACATATCGAGCCAAGACAAACCTGGCTTTATGGTTGCTAAGAAATTTTCGACAACTAATTGTGAGCCTCTATCTTGCACACCAGCTCTTCGCTCAATAATCGGAGAGAACTCAGATGGAATACCAGGCAAATTCACTCCATTTGGGTAACCGACTATTTTCGTTGCTCCTAGCAGAATCAACTCATTAATATTTGATTTACCAGGCCAAGCAACAATATCTGGCGCTGCCGGAAAATTATTGGCAACAAGTAGTTCTTCGACTTTTGCCCAATCCCTTAATTGATCAAAAAATGATGAGATTATCCATTCTGGGTGACTGTATTTAATAGCTAATCTCTCAATCATTGGCAGTTTCTCTAATTCAGAGAGATCGTTTGAGTCAGCAGCAATTTTCCTTAATATCGCGTTTACGTAGGAAGCTTTAGATTCACCAGTTACCAATTTAGCTACTTCAACTGTTTCTCCAACTGCAGCATGATCGGCAACTCGCATCTGAGTAATCTGATGAGTGCCAATTCTAAGCAGATCAATAATTTTTGCATCAATCTCATTAAATGGGCGATCTATAAACTTTTTAATTATGTAGTCATGCCGACCTTGCATGCGTAGAGTTCCATATGACAGCTCAGTTGTGAAGGCCTTATCAGCGGTATTCATCTTTGATTTTGCCAACAGCTCTGGTAAGCGAATGTTTGCGTAAGCACCCTCATTGTTCACTTGATGAACTAATTCATATGCTGTAAGCCGCGATGGATTTGGATTTGGTTTACCCAAGTTGTAGCCCTGACTTATTTGTTAATCCCCTAATGAACTCTGCAGCGCTCATTTGGGATCTTCCAGCCGGAGTTAAAGTCTTGATCTCAATAACACCATTATTGGCACCAACCAATAAATGCTCATCAGAGATTAGAACTTCAGCAGGTGAGATTTTTTCTACTCGGTTAGAGATCTCTAATGAATCAATTTTTAACCTAAGTTCCCCAAGTAATGTCCAAATTCCAGGATTCCCAGCTAACGCCCTATATCGGTTGAATATTTCATCGGTGTTCTCATGCCAATCTATTTTTCCATCATTTTTAGTAATTTTCGGGGCAAGTGTTACTCCAGAATTAAACTGTGCAACAGGTTTTATACCAGTTTGGATTTTGGAAAGGGATTGAATTGCAAGATCTGCACCAATATTACTTAGCCTGGTAAGCAACATCTCGGTGGTTTCATCTCGTTCAATTGAGACGCTTTCACTTAAATATACTGGTCCCGTATCCATTCCTTTATCCAACTGAAATATTGTTACACCAGTCTCTTTGTCAGCAGAAAGAATTGCCCACTGTACCGGCGCTGCTCCTCGCCATCGAGGCAGGGATGAAAAGTGAACATTTATCCAGCCATATTTTGGTAAATTTAGAAAATCTTCTGGAATTATTTGCCCATAGGCAATCGTTATAACTATTTCGGGATTCAACGTTTTAATTAAATCTTTTAGGTTATCCCGACCTTCTGGCTTTAAAACATTAATACCATTCGACATCCCCCAAGATGCTAGCTCGTTTGGAACTATGTTCATTCCGCGGCCTGTTGCCTTGTCAGGGTTAGTAATCAAGCCAATTAGCTCATGTTCACGACTACTAGAAAGTAAAGAAATTAGTGGCTTTGATACATATGAAGAAGAAGCTATTACTACTTTCAATTTGCTAAAGACCTAAACCAAAAGTTGAATGTGGTGAAACCTTGATAATTGGTGAACTTCCATCTTTCGCTGCCACGCCGAACCACTCTGACTCACGGATCTCTTTCATAGCAATTTTTCTTTGCTCTGATTTCATTCTATCGATAAACAGTACGCCATTAAGATGATCGGTTTCATGCTGAAGACATCGAGCCAATAGTTCAGTGCCTTCGACAATAACTGGTTCGCCATGCATATTGAAACCTTTAGCAATTGCCCTAAATGCTCTTGGAGTTTCATAAACTAAATCTGGAAAAGATAAACATCCCTCTTCACCCTCTTGCATCTCATCGCTTAGATCAAGGGTCGGATTGATTAAATGACCGATTGAATCATCTATGTCCCAAACAAAAACTCGCAATGGAACACCGATCTGCGGTGCGGCCAATCCGGCTCCAGGGGCTGCTTGCATCGTTTGAGTTAAATCTTCAACCAGTTGGCGAAGTTCCTTATCAAAATCAATTACAGGCGTAGCCGGTGTGACTAACACGGGATCGCCGAATAATCGAATTGGTTGAATTGCCATAAGTAAATGATACTTCAGAAGGTAGGGCTATAAATCAAAAGGATCAAACCGAATACTAAAAATTTTCCTACGTTTTAAGGCTTGAACCTTAATTACATCATCTAACAGGTCAACAAGTAGCGAACCCTCAGTCAGTTTAACTCTAATCAATAATTTGCTCTGATAGCTATCGATGGTGATAGGGCCAGTAATCTCGTAGGTTTTATCATTGCGCAAATTCTCCGCAAACTTAGAAATTTCGGGCTTATCCCCTATAACAACCGCTACACGATAAAACGGAGGCAACTTTGCTTTCTCTCTACTGCTTAACTCCGAAGCGGCATTTGCGAGTGAATCTCCTCTTAATAAACATTGAACAGAAGGGTGATGATTTGGAAGGGATACAAAAATCTCCGCAGAGTTACTAGCCTTACTTAATAGAGAAAACCAGTGAAACTTTGCAAGCTCTTCTGCTCTTAAAGAAGGTCGATTAAATATTTTTTCCCCATCAAGCATAACTACGGATGAGTAAACTCCATTTGGTTCAGAGCCAGCAGTTGAGATAACAATATGGCGCCCGCTTGGTAGGGACGAAATTTGTTTATTTCCGGATGAAACTAATATTGCAATTTTAGGAATTGCTCGCCCAATTTCCTCAGCTGTTCTTTCAATTCCCTTGGCAATTACAAATGGACGACTATCCGCACAGAAAGAGCATTTCCAGTTTTTATACTCTGCTTGGCACAAATAACATTTTGGAATCTTCTTTGATCCATCGATTTGTAGTTTGCCGCCACATTCACAATTTGCGGTATTTCGGCATTTAGAGCAGAGGAATAGATTTGCATAACCTTTTTCCGATACTGAAACAAGCACATTACCGTTAGAGATTCCTTTTTTGATCGACGACATATATGAGTTGCCATTTTCATTGGTTAAGAATCTTTGGGTATTTTTCTGCTTATATAACTTCTTTTCAAGCCAACTTATCTCAATTAGCCGAGCAATCTCCAAGGAGTGCGAAGGTGAGATAAATATCAAAGATGTGAAATGATCTCTCAATAATGTGACATCCCGACTGTTCCAGCCCGGAGAGTGCAATTCGTAGTGCGAACTATCCAAATCAGATAAAACAATAACTGTCGCATTCTTTTCCAGCGGCGCAAACACCCCACTTCGGGTGCTTATTATTACCTTAGGAAACATATACCGAGTTTTCAAATAATTTCGATAGCGAAGGTTTTTACTTAAATGTGATCCAAGTTCAATCAATTGATCACCAAAGTGATTGGCAAGTACTGCTGAAAGTGTAGAAATATCCTTTTCGTCTGGGACGATCAGCAAGATTTGACTAACCTGTGCTCTTAATTTAACAATTTCTAAAAGAAACCAATTTGGATCGGTAGCAATAGGAAAATTGATGCCCCACTTAAGTTTTTGTTTGCTAAGCAATTGTCCAAAGTCTGCCCTACCAATTAACTCTCGTAACTCTGGAGAATCATATGAACCTGCCTCATTAATCGAAGCATCGGTTTCAATTATTTTTTCTTCTTTAACAACTCTACTTGGAACAGCTGAATTCAGTACTGCCCAAAAACTGCCCCCGAAACGATTTCTGACCATTTCAATATGACTAATAACTGTTTCACTCACCATCCCACTTGGGGAGGTTAGGTCAAGTATCGGTTTTAACTTCTGAGTTTGATCACTTTTATTTTTTCTTCCTACAACTAAGCCTTCGGCCTTACCAGAGCCGAATTCAACTAAAACTTTAGTCCCAATAACTGCACTTTCATCAAAGATCTCTGGCACTAAATAGTCGTAAATTCCTTCCAAGCTCGAAACTGGAGTATCAACTAAAACTGAGGCTATTGGTAAATTCTTTGAAACATTAGGTAACTTTTGGGGTGCTTTTGCAACTGCTTGCCGTTTTAATTTAAGTGGAGCAGCCACTGTTTATTTAACTAGAGCCTTTAGCGCATTTGCTCGGTCAGTTTTTTCCCAAGAAAAATCTGGTAACTCTCTACCAAAATGGCCATAGGCGGCAGTTTTTGCATAAATTGGGCGTAAAAGATTAAGGTCGCGAATAATTGCAGCTGGTCTTAAATCAAAAACCTCTTTAACTGCGTCACTTATCTTGTTCAAATCAAATTTTTCAGTCCCGAATGTTTCGATAAATAAGCCCACTGGCTGTGCCTTACCAATTGCATAAGCGACTTGAACTTCGCAACGGTCAGCAAGTCCAGCGGCAACTACATTTTTTGCTACCCAGCGCATTGCGTAAGCTGCTGATCGATCAACCTTTGATGGATCTTTACCAGAAAACGCTCCGCCACCATGGCGAGCCATTCCACCATAAGTATCTACAATAATTTTTCGCCCGGTTAAACCAGCATCTCCCATAGGTCCACCGATAACAAATCGGCCTGTTGGATTTATAAGTAATTTAACATTAGAAACATCGATTTTTAGATCTTTTATGATTGGGTCAATTACAAATTTCTTTATTTCGGGCGCTAATTTCTTTTCTAAATCAACGTCAGGCGAATGTTGAGAAGAGATAACAACTGTATTAAGTGCAACCGCATTGTCACCTTGGTATTCGATAGTTACTTGAGTTTTACCATCTGGTCTTAAATAAGGAAGAACTCCATCTTTTCTCACTTTAGTGAGTTGCTGGGATAATTTATGAGCTAGCGAAATTGGCAGTGGCATTAACTCTGGTGTGTCATTGCAGGCGTATCCAAACATTAATCCTTGATCACCAGCTCCTTGCAGATCTAATGGATCAACTGAAGATGAAACTCTGCTTTCAAAAGCATCATTAACGCCTTGAGCAATATCTTGGGATTGTTGGCCAATAGAAATCGACACCCCGCAGCTGTTCCCATCAAAACCTTTATCTGAAGAGTCGTAGCCAATTTCAAGCACAGTGTCACGGACGATATTCATTACATCTGCATAGCCATCAGTTGTTACTTCACCAGCAACGTGAACTTGACCGGTAGTAATTAAAGTTTCCACTGCAACTCGGCTCTTTGCATCTTGTGATAGCAAAGAATCTAAAATTGCATCTGATATCTGGTCCGCGATCTTATCTGGATGACCCTCAGTAACTGATTCAGAGGTAAAAAGCCGATTCTTCATGACCTTAACCTAACTTACTTACTAATTGATCCAGCAATATATCTGAAAGTGTGTCTTTGGATATTTCTGGTACTTTGATCACATTCTTCTGCTTATCAATGATTAAACCCTCAGTCTTGTCGCTTCCAAAGATTGCACCGCCAGAAACATTATTCACATAGATGATATCCAGTGATTTGCTTGATAATTTATCAAATCCACTTTGCTCTAACGCTAAAGCATTACTACTAGTTTCGGCTGCAAAACCTACAATAACTTGGCCAAGTTTCTTACCTTGAGATAACGATTTCAAAATATCAGGATTTTTGTCTAACTCAACCGTACCAAGTGATTCTTTCTTAATCTTTATATCTGAATAATTCAAAACTTTGGCATCTGCTACAGCCGCACTCATAATTAATGCGTCGCAATGCGGAAATTCAATTGCTAAAACCGCTGCCATCTGCTCTGCTGTTTCGACGGCAGTAGTGGTAATTCCTTCGATAATCGGCAGATCAGTATTTGCAGTTACTAAATGAACCTGTGCTCCCCGGCTTGCAGCTGCCATTGCCAAGGCAAAACCCTGCTTACCAGAAGATCTATTACCAATAAATCTAATTGGATCAATCGGTTCTCTAGTACCGCCAGCAGTAATTAATAATCGCTTGCCGGATAAATCAGAAATTTGAATGATTGTTTTGTTGATTATCTCAATGATTTTAGTGGTTTCTGGATATCTGCCAACGCCAAAATCTGAACCCGTCATACGACCCTCGTCTGGCTCAACTACATAAAACCCACGTTCCTTCAATACCTTTACATTTTCTACCGTTGCAGCATTACTCCACATTTCTGGGTGCATAGCTGGTACTAATATCTTTGGTGAAGTAGATGCTAAAACAATATTTGTTAATAGATCATCTGCTCTACCAGATGCTAATTTTGCCAACAGATCAGCGGTGGCAGGAGCTATAACAATTAAGTCACTCTCTTTAGCAAGTGAAATATGTGGAACATTTGTAACATCTGACCAAAGATCTGTAACTACATTACGACCAGATAGTGCTTCCCAAGTTGCCTTACCAACAAAGTTTAGACTTGCGGCAGTTGGAACAACATCAACAATGAAACCTTCATCCTGCAAACGACGAAGAAGGTCACATGATTTATAAGCCGAAATACCTCCGGCTACACCAAGTAGGAGCTTGCGACCACGGGGAAACATGGGCAGTTAATTAGCTGGCTGAATCAGCTGGCTTTGGTTCCAAGTTTTCGATTGTTAACAAGCCTTCATTAATTTCACGAAGTGCAATAGATAATGGTTTCTCATGCACATAGGTCTCAACAAGTGGACCAACATATTCAAGTAAGCCTTCGCCAAGTTGTGAATAGTATGCATTAATCTGACGAGCACGCTTTGCTGCGTAAAGTACCAAGCTATATTTTGATCCAGCTTTTTCAAGAAGTGCATCAATAGGTGGGTTAGTAATACCGTCTAGTGCTTGATTGGTCATAGAAATGCCCCTTTAAATTTTGATGATTTAGCGAAGGGCTAAAGATACCAGTTCAGCCACTGATTGCTCTACCTGATGGTTAATCACTACATGATCAAACTCAGAGGCCGCTTGTAGCTCTTCTTTTGCCCGATCTAGGCGGGCTTGGGTGGAGTGCTCAGATTCAGTCCCTCTATTTATCAACCTTGAAGTCAATTCCTCCCAGGAAGGCGGTTCAATAAAGACCAAAATTGCACTCTTTTTATTTGTTCTAACCTGACGTGCACCATTTAATTCAATCTCTAGAATTACATTCTTGCCGTCCAATAATGCGTCCTCAACTGCTTGTTGTGGTGTTCCATACTTTGCACCAGCAAAACTAGCCCATTCTAGAAATTCATTATTTTTTATCATCTCATCAAATTTTTCATCGCTTACGAAATGATAGTCGACGCCATCTACCTCACCAGTGCGCATTTTTCTCGTGGTAGCAGAAATAGATATCCAAAAGCGATCATCGCTTCTTAATTTATTTGTGATTGTACTTTTTCCTACACCGCTAGGTCCAGAGACAACCAGCAGCTTTCCACTTTTACGAGAGTTTTTCACGAGTAGAAACTCCTGTCTTAGTAGGTCTAGCTGTCGATGTCCAACACCACCAATTCTACGCGATGGTGAGATACCAGTTCTTTTTAAAATCACATCGGCTCTGGATTGGCCGATACCTGGTACTGATTGCAGTAAATCAATTAATTTCATACGTGCAATGGCTTTGCGCTCATCTTTAAATAGGTCAAAGAAATAGATCTCACCCAAAGCAACCTGCTCTTTGACACTTGCTCTCTCCTGGCGCGCGATTACCGCTTTTTCGCCAGCTTTTCTCCGTGACCGACGGCTTAATCTTGGAGGCAACATATCAGCCAAGCGTACTGGCGATTTGTTCTATCTTTTTTCGCATATTTAAATCAGAGCCATCCCACAGAGAGGTAATTGATCTGCCAATCACCACCAGATCAGCGCCGGCAGAAATCGCTTGGCTAGGTGACATTATCCGTGCCTGGTCGCCAGCAGCATCGCCTTCAACTCTAACTCCGGGCGTTATCAAGGTGGCAGTAGTAGATAAGGTACGTAGTGCGGTAACTTCAAACGGAGAGCAAACCAAAGATGTTGCCCCAGATGAGATTGCCATCTGTGCCCAACTTTTTGTTGTTTCTTCAATACTATTTTTTTGGCCCATGGCAGCAAAATCTGGCTCTGAAAAAGATGTTAAAACTGTAACTGCAGTTATTGACCCACCCGGAAGAGCGTCTACGGCTGCCTTAATCATTTTATTGCCGCCAGCAGCGTGAACCGTTAAATATTTTGGCGATAGCGATGCGACAGATTCCACAGCTCCTTTTACGGTATTTGGAATGTCGTACAGCTTAAGATCAAGAAATAATTCAAAATCACTCTCATCTCTTAGCCTTTCAATCCCTTTTGCACCATGACGCAAGTAAAATTCCAATCCGATTTTAAAATGGTTTATAGATTCCTTAGAAGCTTTAATCCAACTGGAAGCTTGGTCAACATCCTTTGTATCGATAGCAAGAATTATCGGTAGTTTCACTAAATACCCCTATGAGCAAAGCCGATTGCATCTCGGAAATCATTAAAGCCATTTTTAGTAAGTAATTGCGATAACTCTTCCTTTATTTGCATAGCTGCATTTGGATTTCCGAAAGTAGCGGTTCCAACAGATACAGCACTTGCTCCAGCAAGAATTAATTCAAATGCATCTCTACCACTTGCCACGCCACCCATGCCAACAATAGGTGTGTTCGGAAATGCTTGATGAACTTGATAAATCGCTCTAACTGCAACTGGCCTGATTGCGGGCCCGGATAATCCCCCAGTTTTACCAGCTAATTTCGGTCTCATTGAGTTTGTATCGATAACCATTCCTAAAAGTGTATTAATTAATGCCAAGCCATCAACACCAGCATTTATCACAGCGCTAGCAATCTCAACTATGTTAGTAACATCCGGAGATAACTTTGCAATTATTGGAAGTTCCCCGCCAATATTTCGCCTTACAGATTCAATAACTGCAACAGCAGTATCTGGATGGCAAGCGAAAACTTGTCCACGATTTTCTACATTCGGACAAGAGATATTTACTTCAACTGCACTAATCCCAGAGAGTGCTCGCAACCTTCGTGCTAGCACGCCATACTCATCAACCGTTTCACCAGCAATTGAAATAATAATTTTTGCCTGTTGTTCAATCAACCAAGGAATATCTCTCTCTAAAAATATATCAATTCCTGGTCCTTGCAAGCCAATTGAATTAAGCATGCCACTTGGCGTTTCCGCCATTCTGGGTGTTGCTCTGCCAGTACGAGGCTTAGTCATAATTGACTTAGTAACTACCGCACCAAGCGAACTTAATGGGAAAAACTGTGACAGTTCTTGTCCAGAGCTTGCGCAGCCACTTGCGGTAAAAATTGGATTCGAAAATCTCTTGCTGCCAATTTTGGTGGAGAAATCTAATGCGCTCATATCTATAACGCATCCAAAACAGTTTTACGATCCCAAATAATTTCCGAGCCATCCATCACCGGTCCATCAATACAGGTACGGACCATCTTTATTCCATCCTCATGTTTAATCGGCACAACACAAGTCATGCAAACACCAATTCCACAAGCCATGGCCTCTTCAACTGCGCATTGATGAGCAAGATCAAATTCATCAGCAATTTTCGCAATTGCCGAAAGCATGCCCATTGGCCCGCAAGAGTAAATTACTTCAGTTCCGAACTCACGAATCAGTCTTGGTATAGCTTCACTGATCTGTCCATGAATGCCAGCAGTGCCATCATCAGTTGTTAAGGTCAAAGAAGAAACACTTCGTTTGCCTTCAAGGGGTGCATAAATTTTGTTTGCAGTGCTTGCTCCAAGCACCATATCTACTCGACAACCACGATTTTTTAGTAGCTCTGCAAGAGCAAAAAGTGGCGCTGAACCATAACCGCCACCGATCAACATTGTGTTTGCATTTGTTGTAGGGATTCCAAACGCAGTTCCTAGCGGACCAATTAAATCTACAAAATCACCAACATTTCTGGCGCACAACCACTTGCTACCTTCGCCATGTGGTGCAACTACTAACTCAATACTGCCCCCCATTGGACCTTTATCAATTGCTCGATAAATTGCAAAGGCTCTTCGTAAAATCAATGCTGAGTGGCTCCCGCCCACTGATATTGCAACGAAGTTACCAGGCCGTGAATGGGCTGCCATATCCCCGACTGCAAAAACCATATGATGATAAGGACCTACTTTTTTATTACTAATTACCTCTGCGTTCATTTGGGTTGCGTGCTTGTTTATCTTCTGTGGAATCATTACTTCATCCACTCTTGTAGTGACTTGATATCGAAATCATCTTTTTGTAAAGCGGATATTCCTGCCACAGCCGCTTTAAAGCCCGGGATAGTAGTGATGCATGAAACAGATCTTGAAACCGCCGCTGTTCTGATCAGAAAACCATCATGACGTGAACCTCGACCTAGTGGCGTGTTTATTACTAGTTGAACCAACCCCTTAGTAATCACATCATTTGCAGATAGTTGGTTTGAATTATTATCTGAATTTTTTCTCACTAACTCTGATGGTACGCCTTTTTCGGAAAGGAATGCATTTGTTCCAGAAGTACTATAAATTTTAAAACCCAAATTGTGCAAGTCTCGTGCTGCTCGCCAACCAGGTTCTTTATCCCGTTCTGATAGTGAGATAAATACAGCGCCTGATTTAGGTAGTGGGCCAAATGCCGCAGTCTGACTTTTTGCAAAAGCTAATCCAAAGTTGCTTGCAATTCCCATCACTTCACCAGTTGATTTCATCTCAGGTCCAAGCACAGTATCAATGCCGGTTCCATCAACTCTTCTAAAGCGATTAAATGGCAACACTGCTTCTTTTACGGAAACACCATTAGCATGGCCGTCACCTGATTTAGGCAAAATTTGATTGATTCTTAATTCTGGTATCGACATACCAGTTGATATCAATGCGGCTGCTTTTGCTAATTGAACCCCAGTTGCTTTTGCTACAAACGGAACAGTTCTAGAAGCACGAGGGTTAGCTTCGAGAACATAAAGTTTTTGTGGATTACCGCTGATAGCAAATTGAATATTAATCAGGCCCAATACCCCAACATCTTTAGCAATCTTCTCTGTAGCTTCTCTAATTTGAACTAACAGTTCCTTTTGGAGTGAGATGCTCGGAAGAACACAGGCCGAGTCACCAGAGTGAATTCCAGCCTCTTCAATGTGTTCCATAACTCCAGCCAAATAAAGTTCTTTGCCGTCATATAAGGCGTCCACATCAATCTCAATTGCATCATCTAAAAACTTGTCAATTAATACTGGGTGATTTGGAGTGACCGCAGTTGCGGCCTCAATAAATCCTCTTAGAGACTCTTCATCATAAACAATCTCCATGCCTCTACCGCCCAACACATAAGAAGGTCTAACTAAAACTGGGTAACCAATACCGTTTGCAATCTGCGCAGCCTCTTCATATGAATTCGCCATTCCATATTTAGGTGCCAATAAATTGTTCTTTTTCAATATTTCACCAAAAGCTCCACGTTCTTCAGCTAAATCAATTGCATCAGGAGATGTTCCAAGAATTTTTACTCCAGCCTCCATTAATCCTCTCGCTAAGCCCAGTGGAGTTTGTCCTCCTAATTGAGCGATCACGCCTTTAACTGGCCCAGCTGCTGATTCAGCGGCAATAATCTCCAATACATCTTCAAGAGTTAGTGGTTCAAAGTAAAGTCGATCTGAGGTGTCATAATCTGTTGAAACAGTTTCAGGATTACAATTAACCATAATTGTTTCATACCCGGCTTTACGTAGCGCAAATGATGCGTGCACACATGAATAATCGAATTCAATTCCTTGGCCAATCCGGTTTGGTCCACTTCCTAAAATAATTACTGCTTCTTTAGTTCGAGGAAGAACTTCGCTCTCTTCATCATAAGCTGAGTAGTAATAAGGAGTAAGTGCTGCAAATTCACCGGCACAGGTATCAACAGTTTTATAAACCGGATGCAGATTAAAACCAATACGAGTTTGTTTGATTTGAGATTCCAGCACGTTTCTTAAACTGGCAATCTGTAAATCTGAAAAACCCATTATTTTTGAGGATTTAAGCAGATCTTTGGTTAGCTCTCCTGAGTTAGCAATTTGATTTGCCTGCAGATTAATCTGATTAATCTGTTCTAAAAACCATGGATCAATTTTAGTAGCGGCAAAAACCTCTTTAACCGTTGCGCCTAAATGCATTGCCAATTGAGCCTTTTGTAATCTGAATTCAGTTGGAGTCTGCATCTTTTCCATTAAATCTGAGAGATTCCCCTCTTTCCAACTAAAACTTGCTCCATTTTTTTCCAGAGAGCGGAGCGCCTTTTGCAAAGCTTCTGGGAAGCTGCGACCAATGGCCATTGCTTCTCCAACACTCTTCATCGTGGTGGTAAGCCTTGGATCGGCTTCTGCAAATTTTTCAAATGCAAATCTTGGAACCTTAACGACAACATAATCTAGTGACGGCTCAAATGAAGCTGGAGTTGATTTTGTAATATCGTTTTGAATCTCATCTAATGTGTAACCGATTGCTAGCTTTGTAGCAATCTTTGCAATTGGAAATCCAGTTGCTTTTGAGGCAAGGGCAGATGATCTCGAAACTCTTGGGTTCATTTCGATAACAATTATTCGACCATCGGCTGGATTTACTGCAAATTGGATATTGCACCCACCGGTTGCTACCCCAACCTCTCTGATAATTAAAATTGATAGATCGCGTAACCTTTGGTACTCAACATCGGTAAGTGTCATGGCAGGTGCCACTGTTATTGAGTCTCCGGTGTGTACACCCATTGGATCAATATTCTCAATGCTACAAACGATCACAACATTGTCCTTATGATCGCGCATAACCTCGAGCTCATACTCTTTCCAACCAATTATTGACTCTTCTAATAGAACTTCAGTAGTTGGACTATGTCGCAACCCTGCACCAGCAATTTGATGAAGATCAGATTCGTTGTATGCAATTCCAGATCCAAGTCCTCCCATAGTGAATGAGGGGCGAACAACTACTGGATATTTAAGTTCTTTAACAGCAGCTAAGCAATCATCCATGGAGTGACAAATTTTTGATTTAGCCGACTCTCCCCCAATAGTTTCTACAATTTTCTTAAATACTTCTCTATCTTCACCACGTTTAATTGCCTCGACATCAGCGCCTATTAACTTGGTTCCATATCTCTCAAATGACCCACGCTCATACAAGGCCATTGCGGCGTTCAGAGCGGTCTGCCCACCAAGTGTGGCTAAAACTGCACTTGGTTTTTCTTTTTCTAATATTTTCTCAATTACTTCAGGTGTGATCGGTTCGATATATGTCGCATCTGCAAACTCTGGATCAGTCATAATTGTTGCTGGGTTAGAGTTAATTAAAATAACTCTAATTCCTTCACTGCGTAGCACCCGGCAAGCTTGTGTTCCAGAGTAATCAAACTCGCATGCTTGACCAATAACAATCGGGCCACTGCCAATTACTAAAACACTAGTTATCGAATTATCTCTAGGCATTTTTTTCCTTTAGACCTAATTTTGGAGATTGCATTAACTGCACAAATCTTTCAAACAAATACGCAGCATCATGTGGGCCAGCAGCGGACTCTGGGTGATATTGAACTGAAAAAGCTGGAACTGAGATCATTTCCAATCCTTCAATTACAGAATCATTCAGCGATATATGAGTTACCCGGCCACTGCCGTAAACAGTGTGGAACTCATTTTCCTTTGGCGCAGCTACTGCAAAACCATGGTTATGAGCTGTGATCTCAACTTTTCCAGTTGTTAAATCAATTACTGGTTGATTAATACCGCGATGGCCAAAAGGAAGTTTATAAGTTTCAAAACCTAATGCGCGTCCAAGTATTTGATGACCAAAACAGATCCCGAAAAATGGAATCTCATCAAGCAAAACTTTTCTGACTAGCTCCACAATATCTACCATTGCAGCAGGATCGCCCG
>Ga0209297_1001233_pt1 | contig 14915 bp, 10 predicted proteins | sample S_130805_MF_Meta_FD_187322 | JGI IMG/M metagenome (GOLD analysis project Ga0209297, IMG submission 187322) | Freshwater microbial communities from Lake Simoncouche, Canada to study carbon cycling - S_130805_MF_MetaG (SPAdes) (version 2) | ecosystem: Environmental > Aquatic > Freshwater > Lake ... | reverse complement strand
TCTTGTTGTTTAAAATTGTAATGAGGTTAAAGAGTAGAAGTATTTTTGTGATTTCATTATTCTTGCTTCCGTATTCCAAAACACTGATGTCATAGTTTACTTGCTTTTTTATTTTGCTTCTCAAGTAAGCCAGAAAATCTGTTTTGGTTTTGTCTTGTGATTCATCTTTCAAATCCGAAATACTAACTCCACAAGAAATCAGATACCCGACTAAATGATACAATTCTCTTTCAGTAAACCATTCTTCAAAAGTCAAAAAATATTTTTTTATCTCTTCCCAAACTTTTTCAACTGTTTCGTTTTTACCTTGGTTGAATTTGTCATTGAAAAAACGAAATGTAAAGTAATCATCGTCTTTAGCTGTCTTGCCAGCAATTAAATCAAAAATGAATTCAATTCTTGTTGGCATTTGGTTTTCATTTTTATTTATGAAAAGCCAAAATTCATCATTCTGTAAAGCATATTCTATCCTGTCCCACTCACCTGCAATTTCAAGTTGTTTCAATCTTATTTTATCTTTCTCTTTGTCCGTCCCAAAATTGTTGCTCTTTAAAAAAAGTGCTTTTATTAGTTCTGAATTTGTCAAAGGAATTTTGCCAATATTTATTCGTGTGAAAATATCCCTTGAATCACTTCCGTCATTAACCTGATACCAAATAACTTTTGTAAATTTTCCAAGCGATATGTTGAACTCATCTTTTATTGTGTATTCAGAATCTATGTTTTCCTTGTCTTCAAACCACTTTTTTACAACGCTGTATGCTTTGCTGATGTGAAAGAAATCAATGTTTGTTTCATCAATCGCATCACTAATATTGATAAGAAAATCTTTGCTTTTGTCTCTTGTTTCAAATTCAATTTCAAACTTTCGCTTTTGCAGATAAGACAAAATAATATAAATGGTTGTCAATCTTTGCTGCCCGTCAATCAGTTCCCATTGTCCTTTTCTATCTTTTACAACCACTGGTTGTAAGCAATAAATATCGGCTTCGTGTTTTATAGGTCTTTGTGAAAACTCGTAAATGTCATTTAGCAAATCTTCAACTTGTCTGTCAGTCCACCTATACCCACGCTGATATGATGGAATGAAAAATTTATGGTTCAAGATTTCATTTATAGATTTTAGTGAAATGTTGTTTTCTGTCATGCTGCTAATTGTTTTGGTGCAGTGGTTTTAAAAATTGAATTGTGTCAGTTGATTCCATTGTTAAGTAAATTTTCGTTTGTCAATAATATTTTTTGTTCTTCAATTATTCTGTCGGTTTGAATTAAAGTTGTTACAATAGATTTTTCTCTGTCGTTAAGGTGTTGCAAACAATTATAGTTGTTCCAAATACTGCGATGGCGTTTCACTTCATCCCGTTTTTCCATTAGTGATTCAAGGTCAGTAGGAATGAAAGCTGTCAATGTTGGAAAATAGTTTTGTTTGATATGATTGTAAATATTTACTCCGTCAAAGTCCCAGTCAAATAGATAGAAAATAGGTTTTGTCTGTTTAGGAATGAATTGAAGTTGATGTGTGTTGTGTCCGCCTGCATACCAAAACTCAATGAAAGGATGTCTCAAACCTCTCAATTTATTTTTGTTTTCACAAAGGAAAACAAATCGTGTTTCGCCTGTCGGATAAAGTATTGAAACATACTGTTGGTCTTTGCTGTCCTCTGCAAACTCGTCTAACTTTAAGATTGTCTTTATAGCATTTGCAAGATTGCTGTTTGTCTGTGTATGCTTTGAACTTTTAAAATACTTGGAAAGTATTTCTTGTAAGGTCAAGTCGGCTGGTTTTTCATTATCAATTAAAATGAGGTTGTCCAAATCACCAATGGAGTAGTGGCTTTCAATGTTTTCAATTTGATGGTGCTTAATAAATGAATCGTATTTCTGAAATGTTGGGGAAATTTCTTTTGAAAATATTTCTTTAAACTTTTCAGTCGTTGCGAACTTGCTTTTATTTTCATTTGGTTCATCAAGGAACTCTCTATCCATAAGATGAATGATGAATTTATCACTCTCATAGTTTTTCTGTAAAACCTTATCGTTAGAAAGTTTTACTAAATACTTTATTACTTTATATGGAGTATCTGTTGGAATCATTCATTGACAGATTCTAAAGTGAAAATTGAATTTGAGAAGTGAGTTTCAATGTCAGCTATCAAATTGTCTTTTGAAAAACATGCTTGTATTCCTTCGTTGTATTCAAAAAGTTTCTCGTCTGAATTTTTTATAAACTCGTAATAAATCTGTTTACCATTTTCAAATGATAAGTCATTTGCAGCAACTGTCATTGTGAAAATCTGATAGTCCAATCTTTGGGCAATGTCATAAAGCATATCAAAGTTTTCTCCCAAACCTGCAACCTCATCAATTGGCAAAATTCTTATGCCGGGTTCTATCTTGTCAAAAATATTTCTCGTCTTGCCTTCCACAATTGAAAGTTTAGCTATGCACAACAAAGCAAGCATACCATAATTCTGTCCTGAACTTCCTGGACTTGGATTATCATTTGGGTCTGCAATAATTGCTGATGCTTCATAGTAATTGAAAGGGTTAAGAATTTCATTCGCCTTTGCATCTGTTTTTGTTGGGCAATATTTTTTGAAGGTTGCCTCTAATAATTCTTGGGCACTGATTTTTGTTTTCTCTCCAAATAAGTTGTCTGTAAAATTCAAACTTTCAATGTCTTTGTTTAAAGCATCAATCCATTTCAAATTGAAGTCAGAAGAATAACTCCAATTCAAAAGAACTTTGTGATATGTCGCCAAACGAAAATCTTTCAACAGGGCTTTTACTAAATCTAAAAATGTTGTTTGCTGCTCAACAATCTTTTTTAAATCTCTAACAGTGTTATGAATCTTTTTTGCTTCTTCCTTATTCAGTTCTTTAATTTGTTGATGGAGTTTTGCCAACTTATCTTCAATGTCTGTTTGTAAAGATTCTTCGGGATTTTCTTTATTGCTGATTATTTCGTGTGGTATCAATTCAAGTATGAGTGTATTCAAATCATGTTGGTGATTTCTCATTTTTGGATTGTCCTTTAAATCTTCTTTGAAGATTTCTAATGCTTCATCATACTTATTTTCATAAGCCGTCTTTGTTCTTGTTTCATTTCCTTTAACCGATTCAAGCAATTCATTTGTAATTTCTTCAATGAGAGTTTCAGAATTAAAAACAAGTTTGAAGTATTTATCAAACTCTTTTTTCTTGTTTGAATAGTTGTCTTTAAGAGTAGGTAGAATCAAATTTATTCCTTTGATGTCTCCTTCAAGCGAACCTGATTTTCGGCTTAGGTCAACCAAAGTATTTGTTAGTTCTCCTTCTTCCTTTTGAGCTTTATATTTCAGCTTGTATTGCTTGAAAAGTTCTTCTTCCTTTTCGTGAATTGAATTTGTTGGCTGTGCTTTCCATGCAATCAATTTTGTTTCTATTGCTACCAATTCTGTGTTTTGAAGAAAAATAATTCTCTTGCCTTTCTTCTCAATATCTGGTGTAAGTGAATCAATTTGAATTTTAGCTTGCGTTTGCAATCCTGATTGAGTGATTTTGTTTTGCTCACTTATATTCCGTTGTCCAAGTTTTTGTTCGTATAAGTTTTGTTTAACCAAATACAAAGCATTTACTTTTTGAGGTTCTTTTAAAACAATATCCTGTTTATAGATTTCAATAATCTCTGTAAACTGTTGTTGTGTCAAACTCAAAGTTGAATCTGAAACGAAAGATTTAATTTCCTCTTTGTTTAGATATGCTGTAAGGTGTTCTTGTGAATAGTTAAACTCTGAAAATATTTTTTCAATGTTATCAATCTTGTCAATCTCCTTTTGAAGATTGGTTAATGCTGCCTGAAAGTCGTTCCCGATTTTTTCTATCTCTGTTTTTAATTTCTTTGGATTACTGAAAATATAATTTTCTCTTTTGGCAATGTGATAATGCAAACCTGAAAGGTCAATGACAAAACCTGTGTCTGTTTTCTTTACTTCACTTTTTAACGCTCCAATAAATTTTTCAGGTTCGGGAATATAATTATCTGTTTTATCTGCTTTTGTTGAAGTGGTTGCAAAATGAAACAAAACAGATTCCTGTAATTCATTCAGTTTTATTTCCTCACTGACTGCCCAACCAGCAAATGAATCGGGGTTTTGTTTTTGAATAATCTCCTTTAGTTTTCTTGTGCTATCAATCTGACTTTCTAAACCTTCTCTTTTGTTTTTATAAAATTCAATCGCTGATTTGATTCCTTTTGAATATTCGGATTCTTCAAATAACGCAACAAGGTTTTTGCTTTGCAAAAAATCATTTAGTGCTTTTAATTTTTCTTTTTGCTCGGTAACTTCCTTTTGTAACTCAAACTTTCTTGTTACTGAATCAACAGAGTTGTAAAGTTTCAACCAATTATCGGCTTGATTGAATTTGTCGTTTTTAGCTTTTAGTTCGTCTCTTTCAATTTCCAGTGTCGGTAAAACAATTTTGATATTTTCTAAATCAGTTTCAATATTACCAAGTTGCTCTTCGGCTTTATCAAAAGCTGATTGTTGTTTAACTAATTCAATTCCTTTATCTTTTTTGTCTTTGTCAAGTTGGTCAATTTCAATTTGAATTTTCCTTTCGTTGATTGCAATTATTTCAAGTTCCGTTTGAAAATATTGCTCTGTTGCTTTCTTTAGCTCTGATTCCTTCAACTGCATTTGTTGAAAGTAGTAAGCGGTTTTTTTTGTAAGTCGTAATTCGTATGCTTCAATTTTTACCTTCTTCAATGAAACTAAGTTTACCATTGAATCTTTCTTTTTTGAAAGTGTATTTTGTGCCTTCCAATCTTCCTCATATTTTCTATGGTCGTCTTCAATTTCTTTTGATTGGTTCTTGAACTTGTTTGCAATCTCATCATCATAATGAAATAGAAATCTTTTGAACTTGTTGCCTGATGTGTCAATGTCTTCGCCTCTTGCAAGTGATTGCAATGTGTGAGCATATTGCCTTTGCAAATTGTCGTCAGCACTTAAATCAAGATGCAAGATTTTGTTTAGGAAAAGTAGTTTGTGGTAAGATGGAATATTATGATAGAAACTCGTTAGGTAAATATCTTGTTCGTCAAAATGTTTTTTAAGATTGTCCATTGATAGAATTTCTCCATTCACTAAAAAATCTTGGTAGCGAATTATTTTATCTAATGGCTTAAACTTGGGATTGTTTTCAGCATGAATGCCGATGTTTGATTGAATGATAAAAGGGTGGAGTTGTTTTGGTCCTCTACGAATCATTACACCGATTACAATAAATTTCCCTTTCATGCATTCCACATTCATAAAAGCATATCCAAAATCTTTAGTTGAAAGTGGAATTGAATTGTAATCTCTTGAAACATAGCCTTTCGGTTTTGTTGCCGACTTGTAGTGTTTTGTTGGAGATAAAATAAGCTGTGGCAAGTCAGCACCAATCAAAGATTTTCCTGTGCCGCTTTGTCCTGTAAAGTCCGTTCTTAAAGGGTGAATTAAGAAATCAGCATTGTTGTGATTCCTAACTCCAACTGTTGAAATGGAATATATTCTTGGATATTTTTTTTCTATTGAATTCATTGTTGCTTAATACTCATTGTTGGTTCTTATTTCGTCAATGTTGTTTATTGCTTCCTGATAAATCATAGCTATTCTTTCAAATGCAGGTAATACTTCAAAGTGTTCGCTATCGTCTGGAAGGAAATAAATCCAACCTAACTTTTCTAAATCTCTTAAACTATCATCAATCCATTTATCAATTGTCTTTTGAGTTGTAAGCGTTTCTTCTGTCTCTGAACCCAAAAACAAACGCTGAATATGAGGTTTGATTTTATGATGAGTATTCAATGCTTCCAACACTTCTTGCTTAGAAAGTGTGGTTGAAAATCTCTTTTCAATTTTGTGAAGTGTGTAAAGGAAAATCGCAAAGAGTGTTGGCTTCGGGTCTAAACTTTTCTTTTTGAGTTTGCTTTTTTGTTCTTCAAAATAATCAAGGAAGTAAAACTTTCCGATGTTGGATTGATGAACACAAAGTTTTGCATGATACAGTTTTTCGTAGAAAGGAAATAGTACAGCAAAGTTATCTTCAATGAAACGAAAGTTTCTACTTTGAGATGTATGTTCTTGTATGTGCATACCTGAACGCAACTGAAAGTCAGTGTCGGCAAACCTGTCAAGGTTGTGTTCTTTTAATTCAAAGAAGGTTTCTTTATCTTGATTTTCCATATTGCATTGTCGGGATATTTTTTATTGATTGAAAATTCAGTTGAAGTTTCTACTCTATATTTTTCTTGTCTTAATCTTTTTAGAATATGCTCTGTGCCTTTTATAGCAAGCTCAATATCGTTTTCTGTCTTTAGCATTTCCATATAGAAAGTTGAGTAATCAACTTCTTCATTTGTTTTTAGTTGCTCTCTTAAATTCTTCAACCAACCTTCTATTTTCCTTGCTTGCTCTTGTCGCTTTCTGCTTTTCTCTGCTGCCGTTTCTAAATTCTTCATGTTACGGTTTACTGTTTCCGCTTTTTGATTCTTTGAAACAACAAAATTTTCGTGGAACTCTGGAAACAAAAAAGTTTCGGGTGTGTCTTTAATAAATTCAATTGGCTTCACCATTTCAGGTAAAATAATTTCAACTGCATAGTAAAGATTATCTTCCTTGTCTGTTCTGTTTGATTTCTTTAGTGAATGTGATTGCTCTAATACTTGGTAGAAAAAAGTTTCAAGTTTTCTATAAAAAGGTTTCTTGTCAATCTTGTCAAACAAGCTGCTTGCTATTCTTTTTATCTGTGAAATTTCGTCTCCTGTTTTTTCTAACTTGTATTTGTAGTGGTCAAGCGTTTCGTTCAAACTACTTTTGATTTGTATGAACTCAACATCACTCAATTTATTGAGTGGTGTGTCTGCAAGTATTCCTGTTATTTCATCTAAGCCGTTAAATGATTTTGTTAGCTTCCTTCGGTTATCAATTACAATTTCCATTTGTTGATTGAAGTAGTCAAGCAATTCCATGAATGGCATTGTTTTAAACCGTTCATTCAAATCACTTTTTAATTCTGCTATTTGATATTCAATAGCAATTGTCTGATTTGCAACTTGCGATTTTAGAACTTTCAAAAATTGGTTGTTATACCAGTGCTTAATGTCCTCAACTGTTTTACTCCTCAATTCAAGAGTGGTCTTTACATCTTCAAGAGTTTTTTCAATTTCGGAAGGATTCAGCATTGGCTGAATCTTTTCAAAAAACAATTTACTCAACTGCAAAGAATAGTCCGTTAGGACTATTCTTCTTTCTTTGTTTCTGTCAATAAATTGTTGTCGTAAAAGTGTTTGCAATCGTTCTTCCACTTTTTGTCTTTGCTCTCTTTCCGTTGCTGTGTCTTGCTTGTGATATTTTTTAATGAGTTCTTTTATTTCCAGTTCGCTGTAAGAAGTTTTGTCAGGGTTTTCTTGAAAGTCAATGAATAGAGAAAACAAAACTCTTGCATCCGTTCTATCTGGAACGATATGCTCAAATTTTTCAGAGAAGATTTTTAATATGTTTTCAAGATTCTCCATTCTACAAATGTAATGTTTGTTCGTTTGTGTTCTGCGGTCTTTGTGTGTCGGGGCAAAAGCAAATGTGGTGCAACCGTGTGTCGGCTTGTGGGTGGGGTTGCACCTCTTTTGATTTTGCTGAAGCGTTGGCTTTTCTGTTCATTTTTTGTCTGTCTGTTTGATGGTTGCACGGTCGTCCTAGAATGACCGATAACGTTTTGCAGCTACCAGCTGTGCGGATTTACTTGCACAAAACTGTCTTAACTGAAAAACTATATTAAATGTACTGAACTTAATCGCAAATGCAAAAAATGTTGCGCGGAGCGCACCTTTAAAAATGCATTTGCAACTTGCAGAAACTCCGCATAGCTGGTAGGTGCTGTTATGCCCAGTGCTTTTGTCCATTCGTTCCAATTATTTTGTTTACTTGTTCAACTGCCTTTTTAAATCTCTCGTCCCAGTCGCCTTTTATTTCTATAATGTCAATGTTGTGGTCTGTCAAAACTTGTCGATGTGAAAGGTCTAATAAATTTCTTTCTGTTTCACTCAATCTTGTTCCGTCTTGCAAATATTCAACATCGTTGTTGAGGTAAAGATAAAGATTTGCTTTATTTGAATTGTAAATGTTAGCACTTATTTCCAGTTCCTTTTCAAAGGTAAATTGGGAATAGGATTTTGTTGTATGTATGTCGGTGTCAATAATTACAAGCGGGCTGTTGGCTAAAATAGTTTTGTCAATTCTCTTTGCATGTTCTGTTGCTACAATATGCAAGTCGTCAAAGGTGAAAGAGTTTGAGTTGGCGATAATATCTCTTCCAGCTTCTAAAACAAAACTACAATTGAAATGCTTTGCAAGCTTTTCTGTCAAAGTTGTCTTGCCAGTGCATTCTGTTCCTAATATTACAACTTTAACAGAAAGGTCGGGTTTCACACTGTCGGGTAAATACTCCCAATTAGTAAAAACATCATTGCGAACAGCAGTAGCCGAAACGGGAAAATGTTTTTTAGGAATGTCGAAAGCAATGTGCTGAATATTCATAAAGGCGGCAACGAAGTTGCCATATTCTTCTGATGTAATCAGAAGCGAATAATCAGGAAATTGCTTTATAAAAATGTCTGCCCAAATTTTTGAAACTGATTCGGAAGATTCTGATGTGTTCGGCAATTCACTTTCCAAATAGTTTAATGTTCTTATTTCAATATTTTTCTCTTTTTCAAATGCCTTTTCAATCCAAGCCTTTCTATAGGTGTCGGGAATACTTTCCTTGGCGCTGCAACAAACCAAAACTGTTAGAAATTCACACTTGCTCAAAGCGAAATTTATCATCGCTTCGTGTCCTTTGTGAAAAGGCAAAAACTTACCAAATACAAATGCTTTAGTCATTGCTCAATTGTTTTTTCCAATGATAAAGTCCGTAAGATGCTAACCCAAGAAAAATAAAATATTCAAGTGATAGAAAGTAAACTCCTTTCTTGAAATATAGAACAACACAAACCAAATCAACGACAATCCACAAATACCAAGTCTCAATTTTCTTTTTTGCAAGTAGAATTGTTGCGACAATACTTGAAACCATTACAAATGAATCAGTGAATGGATAAGCCGCTTGTAAATTGAAATATGCTGGCAGATACAAATGAATGTTGGTAAAAAGAAAACCCGAAATCAATGTCCCGATTAGAATAGCTACTGCAAGAAATATTTTGTTTCTGAAATTTGTTTCAGAGATTTTGGTCTCGGCTGTCTTTGAGTTCCACTTATACCAACCGTAAATTGTAACAACGAAAAAATAAATTTGCAGAAACATGTCTGCATAAAGTTGAACTTGAAAAAACAAAATGAAAAGAAAAACTTCATTAACTATTCCTGTTCCCCAAGTTAGAATGTTTGCCCTTGAGGCAAAGTAAACAGAAATCAAACCGAACAGTGTTCCAATCATCTCAACATAGCTGATTGGATAATCCCAAATTTGAAAGGCGACATTTTTTATTTCAAAGAAGTTCATCAGAAGCTATATTTAATTGAAGCATAAAAATTTGTCGGTGCTTGCACAAAATACTTTTTGCTTCCGTCAAAATCTACATAGCCGTTGTTGAAATATTTTGAATTGGTAATGTTATTTACGAAAACACAAAATTGAAAACCTTTGATTTCATAACTAACTCGTCCATTCAAGAGAAAATAACTTTTGACTGTTGAAGTGTTTGAAAAGTCAATGAATGATTTGTCCTGATACCTTGCAGAAACTGCAACCGAAATACCTTTGTAGAAATAAGCTACTTCTTGATTGATGATTAATGGAGGTGTAAGAATAGGGGTGAACACTTCCTTTTGTTCTTTGATGCGACTGTAATTGAAAGAAGAATTATTGAAGAGTGAAAAATGCTTATTGACTTTGTAAGTAATGCTTAACTCAACTCCCGTTCTGATACTCTGCTCAACTTTGTTTGTAAGAGCTAAGCCATTTGGCCCAAATTTTCCGTCAAGCACGATTTCATTTTTGAAATCCATATAGTAAAGATTCAAATTGAAATTTAGTTTACTTGTTTGGTGTCTGAAACCTAATTCTTGATTGACAACATATTCAGGCGTTTTGATTGAAACAATTGCGTTGCCTAAACTGTCGGCTAATAAATCATCATTTCCTCCAAACATATCGTTTCTTGTCGGTTCTCTGCCTGTACTACCAATGCTGTAATAAATTACTGAATTTTGTTTTACTTCAATACTCAAACCTGCTTTTGGGTTGATAAAATGCCATTGCATTTTATCAAGTGTAACTGTTCCTTTATAGTCAAAGGATGAATAACGATATTGAATGTCGGCAAAGAATGTAAACCACTTGAATGTGTAATCTGCTTTTGTAAAAACACTTGCTTCATTTTTATATCCAGTGTTTTTGTAAAGTTGTCCTAAAGTATTTTCGCTGCCGATGTGTTGACGGTCATAAGTATTTCCGTGTATTCCTGTTGTCCAGTTGAATCGCTTTTTTGAAAATGTGTAATTGCTAAAAAAGCCAATCAAGTTTGATTGAAAAGCATAATTGTAAAGTTCGCTTGTTGTCGGCAATCCTAAAAAGCTGTTCAAATTAAAATCGTAGTTGCCTTTCAAAAAAGTATAGTAAACACTTGATTGAACTGATGAAGAAGTATTTGGCCGCCAATTGTTTTGAAGTTGTACCAGGCATTGAGTGAACTGGTCTTGTTCATTTTTGTTAGCATTTGTTCGTCTGTCAATTGAAATCAAAGAATCCGAAACACCAAGCCAAGCCAATTGGTTTTGTTGGTGACCAGCAAGTAAATTTACTTTCCAAGTTGATTTGTCGTAGAATAAACCGCTACTGATAAAAACAGATTGTGAGTTATTTGAAGAATTGTATTTATAACCGTCAGAATAAATTTGTGATGCTCTTACATAAAGTGCTTTTCTGTTTTTAACTCCGCTGCTGTATTCTCCAAAAGCTCTTAAACTATTAAATGAACCGTAACCCAAACCAAAAGTTGTTTTGGTTGAATCGTAAAGGTTTGGAGAAAAAAGTTGAATGCTACCGCCATAACTTGCAACTCCGTTTTTAGAAGTTCCAACACCTCTTTGGATTTGAATTTTGGTTACTGAATTTAAGATGTCGGGATAGTTTGAGAAATATGCTCCTTGGTCTTCGGGCTCATTTAATGGAACTCCGTCTAGTGTCATGTTAATTCTCGTCTGGTCAATGCCTCTCAATCTGAAGTAGGAATAACCTTGTGAGTTTCCTGCGTCTGAATAGTTGGTGATTGATGGAGTTTCTGAAAGCAAGAATGAAGGTTCTTGTCCTGTTGATTTTGTTTTGAGGTCTTTTGAACTTATGTTCTGAAAAGTTATAGGAGTCAGTTTGTCGGCTTGATAAGTTATGATTACTTCCTTTAATATTTTTGTCGTGTCAAGTCTTAATGTGTCTTGGGCTTTAAGTTGTCGGCTGATTAGAATTGTTAAAAGGAAAAGTATAAAATATTTCGTCATTCTCTATTGTCATTTTATTTGTCTGATGCTGCTCGTTTTAAGCTGTCAGTTTGTTGGTTGCACGGTCGTCATAGCATTGGGCATAACGTTTTCGCGGCTTGTTTTGTTTGGTGTTTGAAACAATGTCTACCATAATATTACTGGTAAAGCTAAATGTTTAATAGACATTTGCAAAGCGAAAATTAAAGAATTGTCTACCGCTTTTGCAAATGCCGAAGCAGGATGCCCAAATAGAACAAGCCGTGTGTTATGCCTTCGTGCTTCTTTTTTCTTAGTTGTCTTTTACCAATATTTTCAAAAACTCTTCAGCCTTTCTTTTTATTTCTAATATTGTATTTGGGTTCTTGTCACTTTCTTTTAAAGCCCAATACTTGTTTTCGTTCCATTCAAATAGTCTTTCATCACCTGAGCCATTTTGTGTAATGAAACCCCAAAACCATAAGTCGTCCCAAACTTCGATTTGTTGTTTATTATATTTTGTTATAAGCAGCTTATTTATCTTTTCAAAATTCCATGTTTTTTCCTTAGTTATTTTTTTGAAAATAGAAATTATTACGGCATCAACAGGCAAATAAAAATTGTCATTTTCAGATATTGAATTTGGAACATCAGACCATATTCTTAATATATTTGAATATTGTCCATTGTGCAAATGGTAGATGTTTTTGGCAAACAATGCTGCAGTTTTATCACCCCAACCATCTTGGCTTTTCATACCGGCATATAGGTTAGCATAATTTATAACTACTGATTCTTGTGAATTGATTTTTGTTACAAAACTCTTGAATGAATTTAAACAATTATTGTCGTTAATAATACTTTTATATGTGTTTGCAAGTTTATCGATTTTGGGTTGACTTTGAGTATTGGCTATATGATAAAGTAGCGATATTACTTTGTCTTCGGTTTTATCAAAAGGCATAACTACTGATTTGTAAAATCGTTCTTGCAAATTTTTGTTGTATTTTCTGTTTAAATTTAGAAAGTCAAAAATTTCTTTTAATTTGTTGTCCATTTTTTTAAAGTATTTAGTTGTTAAGGCATGAGGCATAACGTTTTGCAAATAGACGTAAGGCGGGCTTTTGAAACTTCCTCTGTCTATACGCACAAATGTTTATATCGAAGATAAATGTTTATTAGCGAGGTACATAATAAAAACGCGCTTCAGCGCACAACTATTCCGCACCGAGCGATGACCGATTCCGCCCGCTTACGTTTATTTGCTGTTATGTGATCGTGCGCTTGTATTCTAGATTATTAATTTTAATGCTTAACTATAAATCGCAAGGTCTTATTATCCGATCTGATAAAGTATATTCCGTCTTTTAAATTAACAACATTGATTGTTTCAGACTTTCCATCTGTTTTAATAATCAATTGTCCTAAACCGTCAAAAATCTCAATATTATTAAGGCTTTCAGAAAAGGTTAAATCGTTTGTTGCAGGATTTGGATATAACATGAAATTATTATTTTCTGTTTTAGCGTTTTCGTAAATAGAAGTAGAAGAACACCATGGGTTTGGCAATTCATTAAGAGTAGTGATGCTTGGGTCAGATAATAAAGTATTAATACCATTTTGGTTAACTAGAGAACAATAATAATATCCACCGGTAATTGGAAAATCACTCCACGACATCCAATAACAAGTTGCAGGGAATTTAGATTTCATTTGATTTAAAAAAACGCCATAATTATAGGTAAATTGATTGTTTGAATTATTAATTCTTTTTGGACCAAATTCGCAAATTGCAAATGGTTTGCCAGTTGCCAAAAGGGCGTTGTAACCATTAACAGCGAGGGTGTCATCATATATATCTACCCCAACTACATCAACGTAATTATTTCCCGGGTAAAAGTAATCCTCTGTTTTAAAACGAGAGTTTGGCAATGTAGATGAAACCAAGGCAGAAGGTGAGTAAACCCAGAGTATATTGTGCAAATTTTTTGTAGTAGTTAAATAATTAAATGTATAGATCCATAATTGTTGATATTCTGAAAAGGATGGAGAGGTGCAAACTGTAAATTGCCCTGGATGTTTTTGTGCCCACCATTTGTTGCACTGACCTGTAGGACCAAGGTAGGCTGCGTTCATTTCATGAAAGGGTCTAAATAGAATTGTTACTCCTGAATCTTGCAATTGTTTGAAGCCAACGGCAATACTGTCTAGAATTCTTTTAAAATTTGTGTTTGCTGTGTTTCCGTTTGTATAAACTTCATAAAATCGCGAACATACTCCGTTGGTATCGTTCAAAGAGCCCATGTTCCATGGATTCTTAATGTCGGCCATAATTGTAACAAGTCCATTTTTATTACTGTGACTAATTAATGGAGCATTCATTGTGGAAAAATTGGTTGGATAACCGGCACTGGTATATTTATAATAGTTAATTCCTGCTAATGAAATTTCTGTACTGTATGTTGCCTGAAAAGCTGTGAATAGTTGGCTATAAGATGTACTTGGGCTTGTTGCCCAGTCCAATTCTTGCCCCATAACATGATTTTGATTAGTAGCAGTGGCTCTTGTCGAAAGGTAGTTGTATATACACACTGTTTTGTTGTTTGCCTGATTATCTGCTGTTTGAGATAAAAAAGTAATTGGAAATAAAATTCCAATTAATAATGTTTTAAAAGCTGTCATTTTTATATTTTGGTTTAATAGTGTTTTTTTGCATGTCACATAACGTTTGGGTATTGCCGAAGGCGGGGATTTAGCACTAAAGTTCATAAAAAGTACAAATGTTCAAATTAGTACAAAAGCCTCTAAATATACACTTCAGCCCCGCTTTTGGCAATACCTTGTTAGCGGTTCGGCTTTTTGTTTTCATTTTTTTGTCAACCCATTGGTGTGCAAATTTCAATTAGAAAACCGTCAAGGTCTCGTAAATAAGCAACAACTTGTCCCCACGGTTTTGTTTTCGGATTTTCAACAATTGTCGCACCTGCGTTTATTGCTATCGAAACTGTTTTTTCTACATTGTCTGTTGTAAATCCGATTTCAATTCCAAACGGTTTGTCTGCCAAACTGCTTTCTGTAAAACCGTCAGTCAAGTTTGACTTGGCTAATATTGTCGAAGCAAATGAAAGTGTCGTTTCGCCTACTAAAAGTTCTCCATAGTCATTTTCAGGTGTTATAAATTTTCTCGTTAAGCCAAAAGCGTTTTCGTAAAACTCAACAGCTTTTGTCACGTCTTGAACGTATAGTATTGTGTAAGCAAATTTTATCATTGTGTCAATTGTCTTTTATTAATTGCTAATTTATTTATAAGTTTTGTGTCAGCGGTGTCGTTGGTCAAGCTGACCGCTAACGTTTTGCGTGTAGGCGATGTTGCCTTGTGTTGCGCCTGCGGCAAGGCAATAGTGCTTACACGCTGTTATGTGCTGCCTTTCTTTT
>Ga0209297_1001230_pt1 | contig 14929 bp, 17 predicted proteins | sample S_130805_MF_Meta_FD_187322 | JGI IMG/M metagenome (GOLD analysis project Ga0209297, IMG submission 187322) | Freshwater microbial communities from Lake Simoncouche, Canada to study carbon cycling - S_130805_MF_MetaG (SPAdes) (version 2) | ecosystem: Environmental > Aquatic > Freshwater > Lake ... | reverse complement strand
AACAGATAACTGAGGTATCGCTGCATAAACTCTTTTTGCCTTAACGCTGAGGGTTTAGGAAACAGGACGGTTCATTGTAGCCCTAGTTTGGGCCCCGCTCGGTTCTGAGCCAAAGAGACAGCCCGAATTCCTGTGGGCGACTGATTTAGATCATTCGACATTTCGAATCGTCGCGCGATCCATTACCCGCCTGCAAAGTTCGCAACTTTGGTCCTACTAGTGAGGCAGATCAATGGATCGAAAAGAAAATGCTCTCAGGCAGACGGTTCATAACCCAGAGACTCTGAGAGTATTTGTCTCTGATTGGCCCCCAGAGAGGGGCTGATTTGGCGAGAGTCGCGGTCGGAATTTGAGTCTCCGGAGAGTAGTTGCGACCCGGGAGATTGCAGGAAAATACGAAAAAAGCCGACGTTTTGCTTGTTTGCTAAACGTCGGCTTCTTCGAATAACCTACTGCGGTCAGCTTCCAAACCAAACAGAGAAGTTGCAGCGGCAGGATTCGAGCCGAAGACGTCAAGTTTATGCACAAGTAGTAACATCGATCGATTGCAAGTCGCACCGGTCACCCAAGCCGGTGCTAGTTGGCTTCGAACTAAACAGCCTAATTTACATGGTTCGAGTTCAGTTCGAATTCTATTCACTTCATGGTGCCTTCGCCTTGATAAATCGTTGCAGGAGACATTTTTCGAACCGAGAATTATGGTTACTGACACGAGTGGGCCACATTTTCGATCCCAGCCAAGCTTTTCGTGGACTTACGCTGAGTCGGGGATTGGGAGATTTGTGTTAGGGACATCGAGCCGCTTCAGAACTTGAGTCACGTTGGCTAGGCTTACCCCCAGAAAGCGGGCCAACTCCGCCCGAGTTTTGAACTCGCCGCTATCGAAAACGCCTGCAAAAACCCAACGATTACTTAGGTTTCCGGACTGTTGAATCCGTCCGGTGTCATTCCGGAGAATCACTCAGTTTGTGGCAGAGACATCGTTTGATCGCGAAACCACAACTTGATTCGTTGAGGCTCGCCAGACTACGAACTGAGTACCGAATGGAAATTGGTTCGCGTCATTTCTTGCCGAATTCAATTTTAGTTCGTTTTTGTTAGACTGGTCAACGAAAAGTACGCGAGCCTCCAACCGCGAACGCCAAACGCACCCTCGCAACTCCTTGCTTTCACAAACGCGCACAACACCACAGGAATACCACAATATGAACCGCCGAAGATCGATCACGAAAGCTAAAATCTGCCTCGCTTTCTGCCTATCCTTGACGACTGCAATCCCCATGCTGCCTCAGGCATCGGCATGCACGCGTCTTCTCTATCAAACTGGAAACGGCACTTACATTACTGGGCGAACGATGGATTGGATGGACCCCAATGCGCAGACAGCTTTGTGGGTCTTTCCGAGAGGCATGAAACGCGATGGCGGTATCGGCGCTAATCCGATTAAGTGGACGTCCAAATTCGGATCGATTTCGACGTCGTTCTACGACATCGGCACTGCTGACGGAATGAACGAGAGAGGGCTGGTTATCAATTTGCTCTATTTAAAAGAAACGGATTGGGGCAAGGTCGATGAATCCAACACGAAAACACTCTCAGCGGGCGCTTGGGGCCAGTACTTCCTCGACAACTACGCCACGGTGGAAGAAGCTATCAAAGATATGGCCAATCCTCCGTTTGCGATCCTTGCTCCTGCGTTACCAAACGGGCACGCAGCTGGGATTCACCTGTCGATCTCTGACGCCAGCGGAGACTCAGCTATTCTCGAATACATTGAAGGAAAATTGGTGATTCATCACAGCCGAAAGCACGTTGTGATGACTAATTCGCCGACCTTCGATCAGCAACTAGCACTGAACACCTACTGGGAGAAAATTGGCGGCGACAAATTTTTACCTGGAACCATTAGTGCAGCAGATCGTTTTGTCCGGACTATACATTACCTAAATTTGAGTCCGAAGTACAAAGATCAGGAGCTTGCCGTAGCTTCGGTTTTTTCGCAGATCCGATCTGTGAGCGTTCCATTGGGGATGTCGGATGCAAGCAATCCAAACATCGCGATGACGCTTTGGCGAACCGTGGCGGATCAAAATTCCAAGATCTTCTACTTCGAGTCAGCCATATTCCCGGCTGTATCGTGGATCGACATGAACAAAGTCGACCTTTCAGAAGGTGCCGCTTCGAAGACCATTCGCATCGAGCGAGGAAACCCGTTATCTGGTGAGCTTTCAGCCAAATTAGTCAAAGCAGAGCCATTCAAGTGGCTCGGTGTCAAATAGACCATCATTTCTACTCAACTCTCCTCACACTGAAATCGCATTTGAACTGAGACAACCATGATACGTTTTACTTTTTGGATAACACTCGCGATCGTTGGGGCCGTACCAGCGTATGGCCAAGTTGCGGATAAGGTTTTCCTCGGAGGAAGCATCGTTACAGTCAACGATGCAAAGCCATTTGCAGATGCTGTCGCTATCAAAGATGGAAAGATCTTGGCAGTAGGCTCTAAAGAAGAGATCGCGAAATTCCAGAACGCAAAGACAGAGATTGTCGATCTCGCTGGCCGGGCATTGCTACCTGGCTTTGTGGATGGCCACGGACACTGCTTTGGCACGGGTCTTCAAGCGGCATCTGCGAACCTGCTCGCACCTCCCGACTACACGATCACTGACATTCCAGGAATTATTGCCGAGCTGAAGAAGTACGCAAAATCCGAGACTGCAATGAAGTATGGTCTCATCCTAGGATTTGGATACGACGAAGCTCAATTGAAGGAGCAGCGACCACCCAATCGTCACGAGTTGGATGAGGTGTCCAAGGACATACCTGTATACATCATTCATCAATCGACCCACTTGGGTGCAGGCAATACTAAGGCTTTGGAAATTGCCGGTATCACTGCGGAGACCAAGAACCCGGTCGGCGGGGTGATCCGCCGAGAAAAAGATGGCAAGACGCCTGATGGGGTCCTAGAAGAAACGATTCACTATGCCTCGTTGATGAAAATCATGCCAAAGATGGGGCAGGCTGAGTTCGACGGCCTAGCTAAAGCAGGAATGAAGCTCTACGCAGCCAATGGCTACCGTGATAGTTCCAATGATGTGGAATTCGTTTCGCACAAGTACAGAACCCCCAAATACGCGGTCAGCATCACTTTTTTACTTCACTTCTTCGTCTGGATTAAATGGAAGGCTTTAACGGATTTGCCGACTTTAACGCGCTTGCTGAAGGACAAAGTGAATTGGACTCATGATTCGATCCGCCAACGCGCCAACAGCGATACCCTCCGGCGCTGCAGGAATTGAGAAATGGTTCGCGCCTACTTTGGTTTGAATCGTCGCCTCTGAATTGACGGAGGACTTGGCCTCCAAAGTTCACAAAAGGTGGAACCAACATAATTCACACAGAATTTGAATCATAACTTGCGATCACAAAATCCCGCCGATCCTGCATCAAAACCCGTTCGAGCCAAATTCAACTTTTGGCGATGGTTTTGGATTGCTACTCTCGTAGTTTCTCTCCCTTACGCTTGGTACTGTTTCTACGTTCCCTCCAACAATATTGATTGGGCCGCCAACTATACGTCGGCTCAACAAAAAGCTTCTCAAACTGGTAAGCCCGTCATCCTGTTTTTCACAGGCAAGTGGTGCGTGCCCTGTCGGATAATGAAACGCACAGTCTGGGCGGATGAGCAAGTTACGGCTTCAGTGAATAAGTCATTCATCCCTGTGACGATTGACGTAGATGATTCGGAATCAGCCGCAGTGCGAAGTCATTACAGTGTCGGCGTCACGCCGAGCACAATCATCACTGACTCGAACGGAATTGTCCTACAACATAAAGTAGGGGGCTTGAGCAAAACGGACTTTCTCGAAATGCTCGGAAGTTCGTCCGGCGGGGGGCTTACATTCGAAAAATAATTTCTTACTTGCTGGCTCAAGCGATTGCGAATTCTATTGTCGCGCTCGCGATTGTCGTGATCTCATTCGCTGTGTTTGGGCGCTGGCCGCCGCGCGAGTTGCTTCTGTGTTCGTCGATCGGAGGGGCCATGTCGCCGTTCGCGTGGCGGCTTTACCGTGCCGTTAGCGATTATCTGACCGGGCCTACCGAAAACAATGAAGAGGAATCGCGCACGCCAAGAAACCGCGAGTAGCAAACAATGAAAGTATCAGCGTAGCCCGTTATTCAGGATTAACAGCGAAAAAATTTCGGGCTCCGGTTCGGCATATCCAACCCCGAGCGTGTAACCGCGACTTTTCCTCGAGCGTTGTTTTAGACGTTACAATGTCCTCCAGGACGCCCGTGCAAAGACGCCAATGCAAAGACGCCCGTGCAAAACCAGAAGCAATGCAGCGGGCTCATCGACTACTTAGTCTATGGGCTTGTTGCTTCCACCTTACCTAGAAATCGAACAGAGTGACAAGAGAATGAATTTAACCGAATATTCGAAAGTGATTTTTGGACTTTTGCTTTTCGTTAGCGGCGGAGCACTCTTCGCGTCTGATGTGGACGAGTTACGGGAACGGGCAAAAGCAATGCGGATGAAAGCCGCACTCTTGGCCGAGCAAGGGAACAAGGATCAAGCCTACGAGATCGAAAAGGAATCCACAAAACTGCTGGAAATGGCGGAGCGACTCGAAGCGAAATCCAACGGCAGGGCAGAAAAGCAAGTTGGTTTTGGCATCGACAAAGAAAGACTGAATCTCAAGGACCGGCTGCATGATTTGCTAAACAAAGAGCGAGTCATGCGAGACGAGCGTGCCCCTGAGTCGGAGTTGATGAAAGTTCGAGGAGACATCGCCGACGTCGAACGAGCGCTCAATAAAATCCAGGCTCAACACGCTGAGAGAGGCGAACATAGTCCTGAATTTCGCGCACAGATAGAAAAGCTCGAAAGGGTCGGTCAACGTTTGCATCATCTACGGATTGCAGCCGAACACCTCAAGTTGGCTGAGGAGCATGATCTGGCTCATAAGCTAATGGAAAAGGCCGCAGATATCGAGCGACACGTCCATGCGGCTAAACTGCGATTGGCAGCCGAGATGCACGCAGAATCGGAACATCATGGAGCCGATCGGCCTGATCTTGTCGCGAAGCTGAAAGAAGAGAACGAGCGTTTGAGAGCGGAACTTCGAGAGCTCAAGCAGGACGCAGACAAACGATAGTGAATACCGACAAGACATTTTTTAGCGTAGCCGTCACCCTGGTCATACTAGGCTCGATCTTCTTTGTGATCGAACGGGTCATTGCGCGCGGACGAAATCGAGCTCAGCCGATCATTCGCAAAGGTTGGCTCGTGGACATTGTCTACTGGTTTACAACAATCCTGCTGACCAAGCCATTCGTGCGATTGATGTTGATTCTTCCGTTAAGCGTACTGATCCTTGCGAAGGTGACTTCGCTCGATGTGCTAAAGATGGGCTCATATACAGGATTCGGCCCCCTGAGTCGACAGCCAATTTGGCTACAAGCGATCCAGATTTATCTCATAGTCGATTTCAGCAGCTATTGGAATCATCGCATGTTTCATAGCGGTCGTTGGTGGCCATTTCATGCTGTGCATCACAGTTCGGAAGATCTCGACTGGCTAGGAAGTTTGAGAGTGCACCCAGTAAACGACCTAGTCAACAAGATGGTTCAAGTCACGCCGGTTTTGCTTATGGGTTACAACCCGACAGTAACATTGAGCACAGCACCGATCCTCACGTTTTATGCGATCTTCATTCATGCCAATGTCAATTGGGATTTTGGTCCACTGCGAAGCGTGATTGCGACGCCAGTCTTTCATCGTTGGCATCATTCGCGTGAGCCAGAAGCTTGGGACAAAAACTTTGCTGGATTGCTCCCCGTCTGGGATATCCTGTTCGGTACGTACTACATGCCTAAAGATCGCTGGCCAGAGAATTTTGGCATCAATGAGCCAATGCCCAGCGGCTTCCTCGCTCAGATGTAGGAGCCTTTTAGCCGGTTGATGCGCCGTGATCCAAAGGCCAATGCTGTCGAGTCAACCGAAACTTAGCATCCTGAGAATCTCGATAGGCGTGTGCGTCTGGCTTAGTGAGGCAAAGGCAACGGTTCGACGCTCGTTTGCGCTTCCGGCCCTGAAAAGCCCTGTAGCAGCGAAGGTGGAATCAGTGAAGCTTTTTTTGTAACGCGACACATGCAGAAAAACACCGAATCGGTCTTGGAAACGCTCAACATCCACGCTGGAATGGGTTTAGCGTTAGCAGCTTTCCGAGAAGGTTCTTCATCAGGGTCGGTTCGGGGAGCCTGCGGCCAAACTCGTGAATCTCGCCGCCCAAGCTCATTTACATCAATTCATCGATCATACCCGCGAGGGAAATCATGAGTAACCGCTCTCGATCGATCTTTCCGGTCGGGAAATAAGGTAGTCTCTGCACGAAATGAATTCCTGAAGGAATCATGAACTTTTCGAGCCTCTCGGTGGCTAACTCCAGCAGATCCTCTCGGGATGGAGTTGGCTCGAAACCTTCTCGTATGACAACAAACGCTTCGATTCTACAGACGCCCTCATCTTCCTCGACTCCCACAACCGCAGCCTGCTGAACACCAGGATGAGAAAGAATCACTGTCTCTATTTCGACAGGAGCAACTTTCCAACCATTGATGACGATCATCTCCTTGCGCCGGCCGAGCAAATGCAACCTACCAGATTCATCCATCATGCCGATGTCTCCAGTTGAAATCCAACCTTCTGAATCAAGTACCGAACTAGTCAACTCAGGAAGATTGCAGTACCCATCAAAACTAGAAGAAGTCTTCACATGGATATTTCCTTTTTGGTTGGCAGGCAATTCTCCGCCGGAATCGTCAAGAATCCGGATTTGAGTATCCGGTAATGGAAAGCCTACCAAACCACTCTGCGGATGCTCATTCTCCTCATCTGAGTGCATGACACTGATAAGCCCTACCTCGGTCATACCGTAAGCAACAGAAATATATCTTCCGGAAATCGCAAAACTTCGAGCTTGAATTCGGGGAGTAATAAAGTCACCACCTGCCCAGATTGCCCTCAGTTGTTCCATACCAAAACCTGTCATGTCCTGACTTCGCATCACCTCTGAAAGGATCGCTGGAGCATCAAACAAAAGGGTCTTGGTCGGAGTAGAACCAAATGCTTGGTGATAAGCCTCGACGGGCGCCGATGTAGCTAAATCAATCCTTGCACCAACTACAAGAGCTGGTAACGCTTGAACCATCATACCGATCTGCGCGTAAAGCGCCATGCGCACCAAAACCACATCGTCTGCATCGTAATCAAGTGCTTGAATTGTCCGCTGGATCGCGTTGGCAACAGCTTGACGACGATGTATCACGCCCTTAGGTCGAGCCGTAGTTCCTGATGTAAAAGTGATCGTTGCAATACGTTCTCCATCCGCATCAACGGATCTGATCAAATCGACCATTGAGGTCGCAGATCGGGAACCCGGCGTCTCCATTTCATCAAACCAATCGTTCCTTATCACGCACTCCGGAATGCATTCATGATCAACTGAATCGAGTATTTCCTCAGTCGCAATCAAGCCATGCGTTTGTATTGTTTTCAGGCAATGATGAAGCTGAGGAGGTGGAGCCGTTGGCCTGAGTCGAATCAAGGGAACTCCAGCTAAAAATGCACCTAGGTGGACAATCACCTGTTCTGTGCCATTGTTCAGCGCGGTGGCCAAGCTTCGGTTCTCACCAAAGCCCTGGGAAATCAAGAAGTCAGCAAATTGCGTTACCCTTCCTACCAGCTCTTGATAAGTAAGAGTTTTACCCCGATACAAGATCGCCACTCGTTCACCGTGCGAAGCAATCTTGCAGAGCAATTCGGATAGTTGATCCATAGCTAGATAGGTCGTTTGTTGTAAAAGTGATTCGGCCAGTTTCAGGCATCCGGTCGGCTGAACTCCGACCAGAAGCTCCATCCAACCGCTGGAGTCCCGGTGTTATGATGCTCTTTTTCTCGCAACATTAAAGCCCCCTTATTCAAAGCCCAAGGACTGATCTTCCCTGTTGCCCGGTTCGCGCGTTGTTACCTAACAACCCGGTTGAGTCCGGACCCAGGTAGCAACTGACGACATTTGCGCCGATCGTGCGGGTCGTTGTGCTCATGCTTTCTGTTTCTTGAGCAAGATGCCGCTGTCGTTTCCAGGATTTGAATGACGAAGTCATGGTAGTATTTACGAAGGACAAGAATAAGATTGTGGTGTGCAGCACAATAGATTGATTTCCACAGATTTTTTAAGTCGGTCTATTTCGACAATTAAAGACATATAGGATATTTGCAACTGCAACAACACGACGACTCACTTCCGCATCCAGACTTCTCAACACTACTCGGCTTGCCGGCTTTCCGAACTGGCACCGCTGGCGGTGATGCTTAATGCGTGTGAATCGGCCCCTACCGAGAAGAAGCCCCTATGATTGCACTTTACGCTTTGATTCTGATGACAGTTCTCGGAGCCGACCCACTTGGCCCTGGAGATCACAACCGCACGATTACCGTGGGCAATCTAAATCGCAACTACCTTGTCCATATCCCGGCGAAGTACGACTCAAAGAAGCCGATGCCGGTAGTCCTCGCTTTCCACGGCGGGGGAGCCAATGCCGACAACATGGTTGCGTTCAGCGGCCTCAACATGAAGTCCGATGACGCTGGGTTCATCGTCGTTTATCCCAGCGGGACGGGGCGACTCGACAAGATTTTGACATTCAACAGTGGCAACTGTTGCGGCTACGCCATGAACAACAAGATTGACGACGTGGAGTTTACTGGTAAGTTACTTGACGATCTCGCCATATCCTTCAACATCGACCGTAAGCGCGTCTTCGCCACGGGCATGTCGAACGGCGGGATCATGTCTTATTTACTTGCTTCGGAGCTGTCGGATCGGATTGCGGCCATCGCCCCGGTTGGTGGTCCGATGGGGACTGATACCTGCAAGCCGAATCGTCCCGTGTCCGTCATTCACTTTCACGGCACCGCCGACGAACACGCCCCGTTTAAGGGTGGCAAGGGCAAGGGACCATCCGGCACTGAATTCTACTCCGTTGAACATTCAATTCAGGCTTGGGTGAAGGCCAATGGCTGTGAGAAGGAGCCGGTCGTTACGAAGCTCCCCGATAAGGCCAAAGACGGGACGAGAATTACTCGCAAGACCTACGGATCAGGAAAGGATGGAGCAGAAGTCGTGCTGATCGAAATCGAAGGTGGCGGGCATACATGGCCGGGGCAGGTACCACGGCTCAAGGCATTGGGTAAATCTACCAAAAACATTTCGGCCAACGACTTGATGTGGGAGTTCTTCGAGAAACATCCGATGAAGTGAGGCGAAACAAAACAACTGGTTGGTCGGAGAGTGGTATGAAAATGCGAACGCATCGAGCGAGGCAGCGTCTGCCAAGGCTTGCGGAACGGCATGGTATCGAAGCAGGAGATCATCCCTCATGCTTCTCCGGCAAATTCAGAGGACCTGTTATTGGAATTAGACAAGCGTGTGATGGCAGGGAGTTATTTCCAATCGCCTCGTCGTCTGTGCTTGCTTTTGCTAGCGCGGCATCCCTCCTGATCATTGCTGCTAGCGCAATGCCCCATGAGCAGACTTCGGATCCCTTGGACCATCTATTTCCGATTATTGAGGCGAGACTATGATGAGCCAAATTCCAAATCTATCGAAAACAAAAATGGTTCGAATGTTACTTGCCATCTCACTTCTGGTAAGTGGTATTGGCATCGGTTTGGCAGTAACTCAGTTGTACTCTAAAGAGACGGAGGAAACATCTCAAAATAATGCTAAGGCGATCGCACAGTCACTGCGAGGAAAACGTCGTTTGCAAGACGAGCTAGTCGAAATGGTTGAGCGAACGATTGACCTGAAGGTGAAGGCTCTAGCGGCTATACGAAGCGAACTCAAAACTCGCGTGGCTAATGAACATAAATAAGCTTGCTGACTAAATGCGATTAATCCTGAACGAAAACTATCGGAAATGCCTATGGTTCGCTTTGCGATCTACACCCGCAAGTCGACCGAAGAAGGGCTTGAGCAGGAATGCAACTCGCTCGGTGCCCAAAGAGAAGCAGCAGAGGCCTATATCAAGAGTCATAAGCATACCGGAAAAAATGTGATTTCCTATCTTAAACAGCGGTCCTAAAGTTGGGGCTATGGAAGAAAAAAAGTGGCCAATTTGATTCCGATTGAGGCCCGTTTTCGTGCTCGTGCTCGTGCTCGTGCTCGTGCTCGGGTAACGGGACCAGTTTAGTTGCATTCAGAGGCAGTTCGTGTGCGGAACGAACATAACAGTACTACAGGTTGCTTTCGATTACGAGCACGAGCACCGTTTCACTGAGCACGAGCACGGTTTCATTGAGCACGCGCACGGTTTCATTGAGCACGCGCACGGTTTCATTGAGCACGCGCACGGTTTCATTGAGCACGCGCACGGCGCTACAAAACCGATACAAATCAAAACCGGCCACTAAAATTCTCGAAGAACCGGAATCCGTGTGTGTACAACGAGCCCCTTGGATTCCATTCGGGAATTGCTAAACCGAGAAAAATGGGTAGGAAGCAAAGATCGCGTGCAAGAAAGTGGAAAGTGGCGTTACATACCTTCACCCAGGCTCGTTCGGAGAGCTAAAATCAGCTTTTGCGAATTCATCGGACACTATCAAAGCAGCCTGATTGTTCGTCTAGGACGCATGGCTGTTGACCATCACCTTATGGATGCGAGTGCATGAGTTCGAATCTCAACCAACCTAAACCGAGTCATTTGTCCAGCTTACGGATCAAAGCACAAGTAGTTTAAGCATGTTTGATCGACGATCATTATTGGTTTGCTTATACAGCCTGGTCGGCTCGCTAGCGATTACATACGTGTTCAGCGTGCCCTTTCAAAAGCGTCGCGCCAAGCAGCATCAACTCAAATCTCTGGGTGCATTCTCAGTTGCTTTTGATGAAAATGGATCCGTTTCGTCCGCTCGCTTCCGTCATTTGATTGATCCGGGGTTTTCGGAAGCGTGCGGTCAACTTCAAGTCGTCGATCTCAAAGGGGCGATCGGAATTCGTCAGAGTCTTCAGGTGCTTACCCGTGAAGTGGACCCCATTATTCGGACCACGGGTTTAGATAGAAATCCGTGTGTTTTTTTGAGCCGAAAAAGGCTATGTTTTTGGGATTCCACCAAGGAGGGTGTTTATGCCAAGGAAAAGGCGATCGTTTAGTGCTACCTTCAAGTCGAAGGTAGCCTTAGATGCAATCAAGGGGCTTAAGACTGTTGCCGAGATTGCAAAGTTGCACCAGGTTCATCCCTCTCAAGTAGTGCTCTGGAAGCGTCAACTCCTCGAAGGCGTTGAGTCAGTCTTTGATGGTCCAACGGATCGCAAAGATAAGGCGGCAGATCAACCGCAAACCGCCGAGCTGTACGAGCAGATCGGGAAGCTCAATATGCAGCTCGAGTGGATCAAAAAAAAAGTGGCCGAGAACGGTCTCTGAGAAACGCAAGTGGATCGATTGGCAACACCCGGAGCTTAGCGTTCGTGAGCAGTGTCGGTTGCTCGGTTTGAACCGATCTAATCTCTACTACGAACCAGTTCCGGAGACCCAGGAAAACCTACAGATCATGCGTATGATCGACCAGGAGTACATGCGCCATCCATGCAAAGGCCAGAGGCAAATGGTCAGTTATTTAGAACGCCAAGGAGTTCACGTAAATCGCAAGCGTGTTAAAAGACTCATGAAAAATATGGGGCTCGAGGGTCTTGCGCCAAAACCGCGAACCACAATTCCTTCCAAGGAAAACCGGGTTTATCCGTATCTGTTGCGGGGACTCGAAATCGCGAAACCAGACCATGTCTGGTGCAGTGATATCACCTACATACCGATCAGACAAGGATACCTGTACCTCTGCGCTGTAATGGACTGGCACAGTCGATTCGTGATCTCTTGGAGGCTCTCTAACAGCATGGATACGGAGTTCGTTTTAGAGACATTAAACGAGGCCTTGGAGCAGGGGCGTCCAGAGATATTCAACACCGATCAGGGGTCGCAATTCACGAGCCGCGACTTCACCTCCAAGCTGCTCGATGCATCGATCGAGGTCAGCATGGACGGTCGTGGACGCGCGACAGACAACGTGTTCATTGAGAGGCTTTGGAGGACAGTCAAATACGAAGAAGTTTATCTCAAGGAATACGCTTCGGGAGTCGAAACATACAGTAGCCTAAAACGCTTCTTTGAATACTACGATTACGACAGGCCGCATCAAGCTCTAGGTAATCAAACACCCTGGGAAGTCTATCGCCCACGGGGTCGAAAACGACCGGCGGCCGCTATCTAACGCGGGGCCGCCCGTGGTCCGAATAATGGGGTCCACTTCACCCGTTTAGAATCATTGCGCATGATTGTTCTAAGTATCAGCGATGTAAGAGATGAAGACATACAGCTCCTCCACGAATCCCTGGGTTAAAACATATTTGGATGACGAATACCAAGTTGACGGATCAGTGTGTGGACGATCTAGCCCGAATTGAACGGCTTGAAATCATCAAGCTCGACGGAACCGAGATTAGCGCTGAAGGGATTGAACGTTTGAAGCTATTGAAGCCAAAGGTGAAGATCGAAGGAGTCACTCGTGCGAAATAGTTTTTTCAACGATGGGAAATGGAGCATAGGGTCGGTTTTTACAAGTCAAAGAGTCTTGTGGGACCTGTTCTTGGTGTTGTGTGTCTTTACAGCGACATGCTGCCTGACTTTGCATCGAGCGGGGCTAAACGAATTCAACACTCCCATCAGTATTGAGCATGCGGAAGGTAATCGGCTTGCGCTCCTTTTCTTTTGTTCGTCGCTAAGTTTGACAATTGTTACCGGATTGTTGTACCGATGTTTCGGGCAATGGACAGCAGCCCTTTTATCGCTCTTGGTACAGCTGTTTCTCATTACGGTTGTAGCATCATTGCCACATTCTATCATTCACTTTTATGCGTTCTATGGAACATTGTTCGGCGCATTTCTTGCGCCGCTGTGCGCTGTATGGAAACAGAAGTCGTGGGTACGCCTTCTGGGCCTAAATACGGTTTTGTTCTCCGCAATCATGTTTTTCTATTGGGCTGGTACGAAGAACTTGGATATAGCAGGTTTCGGAATTGTACAGCGTGCTGGGTTCATGATTGCTTGGATTTTTAACTTATACGTGCTCAACGACTGTCGGAATATGTTGAAGGCTTGAAGGGTAAAGTGCAGAGGGCGATTCATGTCGGTTCCCATGTGCGGCCTATTGGTAGTCTTCCTTGGTCTCGGTGAGCATGAGTGTTCTTGATGGCTTGCCACAGTGCTCAAGCGTGCTTTACACGCTTCGAGTACTGGTAATTCACATTCCCAATACACGTGTGCGATTAGAGACTATGTGCGTTGGGGAGAGAAGTACATCGCCGGAACCAAAGCTTCGAAAAATGCTCCGCGTGACATTTAGCACGAACTCAGCTCTCAAGTGATTCTAATGCGTCCGCGCAGCGGTTCGGAACTGGGATTCGGTTCGATTTCTTCCCGTGGCTTCAAAAGCAGCCCCTTTCTATAGGGTCTAAGGACGCCCTCTCGTACGCAATCAAAGCCTGATATATTGGCGATTTTCCGAAAACTCATTCCGCTGCTCCTAGGAATTGGAACGCAAGTTGGAAGCCTATGGCTTGTCCAGCAAAATGGAATTCGAATTTTAGAAGGGGCCGGTGGATGTCCGTTGAAACAGCAGGGGGAAATTGCGTCAAATGAGCGAATATCAAATCGTCATGTTCCGAGCCATCGATCGGCCATTAACTGATAATCAGCTTGCTTTCATGGACCGTCAATCATCGAGAGCTGCATTCAGCAAGTTGGAATTCAATGTTGAGTATCGTTACAGTTCGTTTCGTGGCGACATCGATGGAATGCTGAGAAACGGCTATGACATCTTTTTGAATTACACCAGCTATCGCTACCGCGAGATTCGAATACGGTTGCCTAGCGGGTTGCTCTTTTCCCAAGAGCGTCTGGTCTAAGTACATAGGTACCGAAGGCCTAACGTGGAGCGCCGATAAGAGAGGGAAGGGTGGTATACTTCGCTTAGTGCCATGTCTCGAAGATTCGTGCGATCCAATCTGGGCGTTCGATGACTATTTGGATGCAACCGCAAAAATTAGAAAAATGCTGATCGATGGTGATCTTCGCGTTCTCTATGTTCTTTGGTTATGCAGCGCGATGCTTCCCCGTCATGACAACGGGGAAGAAATGGAGCCACCTGTACCTCACGGTCTCGGAGATCTTCCAAGTGGAGTCGCTGACATATTGGCCTATTTTGAAACTGATCGATTGCTTGTTGATGCTACTGCCATTGGTATCCCAAGGTATAGCGATCAACGTTCACGAGGTGATTCGATAAAAGCTTGGTTAGCGGGAGTTTCCGATTCGCGACGGAATGAGATCATTGAGCGGTTAGCATCCGAGGACCCCGTCGACTTGAAAGCTGAGTTGCTATCTGAAATTCGAGATAGCCAACAAACACAGAGTTGGCCAGTCGAACCGCCGACTCGCACCGTGGCACAACTGATTCAACTGTACGAGTCGCTACGTGAGCAAGTAGACGCGAAGGAGAAAAAGCAAGCTGCTGCGAAAGCCAAACGCGAAGCCGATAAGGCGGAAAAGCAGCGTCTAGCGCGAATGCTGGAGATGCAGTCAGATCCTGATTCGTGGTTAGCGAAAGCATCAAAGCTTGTAGAGAATCGGGGTGCTGAGAACTACCGCGAAGCGGCTAGAATTCTCGCCGATTTGCGAGATGCAGTGGGAGGCGAGCAAGGGAACAAGATTGCTCGCGAGCATGCAGCACAACTTGTAAAGAAATACCCAACGCTCAACGTGCTGAAGTCATCGCTTCGTAAGCAGCAGTTATGGGGCTGAAATG
>Ga0209297_1001221_pt1 | contig 14981 bp, 16 predicted proteins | sample S_130805_MF_Meta_FD_187322 | JGI IMG/M metagenome (GOLD analysis project Ga0209297, IMG submission 187322) | Freshwater microbial communities from Lake Simoncouche, Canada to study carbon cycling - S_130805_MF_MetaG (SPAdes) (version 2) | ecosystem: Environmental > Aquatic > Freshwater > Lake ... | reverse complement strand
GCCTTCAATGCGCGAAATCGGCCATGCCGCCGGCCTCACCTCCCCAGCCAGCGTGAAGTATCAGCTCGAAGCCCTCGAGAAGAAGGGCTTTATCCGCCGCGATCCCACACGTGGTCGCGCTCTTGAAGTTCTCTTGCCCGGCGAAGAATCAACTCTGCAAGTTCATACCGATGCCACTCGTATGGTTCCACTCGTCGGTCGTATTGCCGCCGGTGGTCCCATTCTTGCTGAGCAATCGATTGAAGAGACTATGCCGCTTCCTGAATCACTTGTCGGCAAGGGTGAACTCTTCATGCTTAAAGTTGTTGGCGAATCCATGATCGATGCTGCAATTTGCGATGGTGACTTTGTTGTTATTCGCGCGCAGAAAGAGTGCAATAACGGCGAGATTGTTGCCGCACTTATCGATGGCGAAGCAACTGTCAAGACTTTCTCACGCAAGGGCGGCCACATCTGGTTGCTACCAGCCAATGATAATTTCGAACCCATCAATGGCGACACCTGCGAGATCTTAGGCAAAGTCACTGCGGTTATGCGCAGCGTTCGTTAACACCTACCCGCAATTATTTGGTTAGTTAAAGGCAAGCGGAGCAACAACTGTAGTTAGTTCAGAATATGCCTGATCTATCTCCTTTTGGAGCTCCTTACTAATTGCAAATCCTACTGGGCCACGTTGGCGAGCAGAAGTGAAAACGCCTTGCTTTACTAAGAGGTATTTCTCTACCGCTACATATCCATCTAACGTTGTTTGGAATGAAACCAGCTTGGCAAGTGGTGCATGAATTTCACCTGCGCGTGCTGTATCTCCCGAAACCAATGACTTCCATAGTTCAACAAGTGCCCATGGAACTTCTGCTCCAGGCATGCTTCCCACGACATCTAATGGGAATGTTCCAAGAAGATCGATACCACCTTGTCCTTCAAATACTCGAGCTCGATTACCGCTTGCTTCATTGAGTAATTTCAAACGATCGACAACAGGTTTGGCTTCAGGTTTAAATTGAACTCTCGTATTGCCATAAGTATCGAGTAATTGGACATACATTCCAATGTCTAGTGGTTTGCCCAAGTAATTACTGGCATCTTGAATAATCACTGGTATCTCTACGGCTTCAATTAAGGCTACGTAGTACTTAAGAATCTCTTCATCGGTGGCAGCAAATGCACTTGGTGGCGTTGCCATCAAAGCCGAGGCACCATCTTCTTGCGCCGCTTTAGCCAAGCTGCATGAAATTGCCGTGCTCTCAGAGCCAACACTTGTCACAACTGGAACTCGTCCAGCAACACTTTTAATCACTGATTGCCATTGCTCACGTCGCTCCTGCGCCGAAAAGCGCAGTACTTCGGAAACCATTGCCAGCACTAAGCCATTAGTACCGCAGCGCAGCAACCATTCAATTTCACCAGCAAGAGTTGAGTGATCTATCTGATCGTTATCGAGAAGCGGCGTGGAAATGACATTAAATACTCCACTTAATTCCTGCTTCATTCCACAAATCGTAGACCCTATTGACGCATATTTTGCACGCCCTTAGCATTCATTCATCATTACTACGAGATTGGTTAATCCATGACGCTAGGTCAGTTGCGCACCGCCGTTGGTCAGTATCCAAAAGTGACCAAAGAATATTTAGATTTTGCAGTTGCACTTGGCTGCGATGGAGTCTCATTTAATGTTCCCGAAATCAAAGGTGATGTCCGTTGGGATACCAAGGATGTTGCAGAATTCATCAAACCAGTTCTTGAAGCAGGTCTTGCTGTCGAATCATTTGAAAATGTTCCTAACCACTTCTACGACAAGGTGATGCTTGGCCTACCAGGACGCGATGAGCAGATTGAAAATATGCGCCACACCATTAAATCAATGGGAGCCGCTGGCGTTCGCATCTTGGGTCTGCACTGGATGCCACAAATTGTTTGGCGCACTGACATGAATTACACCGGTCGCGGAAATTCCTACATCTCAGTTTACGATCACTCAGTAATCCTTGATCGCTCACGCGACCAAGAGATCTGGGTTGCTCGTCGCGATCTTCGCGATCCTAATATCAAGGACACATTTACTCGTGGAAATTTCGTACCCCTCGGTCGCGAATCACTTTCAGTCGATGAGATGTGGGCTAACTTTGAATACTTTGTTAAAGGTGTCATTAGTGCATGTGAAGAAGCCGATGTTGTTCTCTGCTTCCACCCTGATGATCCACCAGCACAAGAACTTCATGGCATCGGTCGCATTCTTACTAGCGTCGATAATCTCGATCGCGCAGTTCACATCGTTGATAGCAAGCACTTGAAATTAGAACTCTGCCTCGGCACCGTTTCTGAAATGGGCGGGGCGGGTACTGTGATGGATGCCGTTAATCGCTTTGCACCTATTAATAAAATCGCATACATCCACCTGCGCGATGTACAAGGAACCATGCCATTCTTTAAAGAGTGTTTCCTGGGCGAAGGAAATTACAAACCAGCTGAAGTCATTAAGGCGCTCAAGAAGCACAACTTCACTGGCTTCCTTCTCGATGACCACACCCCCGCGCTGACTGGCGATGACCCATACGGTTACCGCGGTCGCGCTCATGCAATCGGATATATGCAGGCTTTGATCGAAGCGGTATCCGCTTAGAATAAAGACATGGAACTACAGAAGGTCATTCTCTTTTACGGATTTGCTCCCGTAAAAGATCCGACGGCTCTTCGCCTGTGGCAGACCACTCTCTGTAATTCGCTCGGACTTAAAGGTCGCATTCTTATCTCCGAACATGGAATCAATGGAACCCTCGGCGGAGATATGTCTGCGCTGAAAAAATATGTTCGCCAGACTAAGGAATTCCCAGGTTTTCGCAAAATAGATTTCAAGTGGTCCAGCGGCACAGGCAATGAATTTCCACGCTTGAGTGTTCGCGTTAAAGAAGAGCTCGTAGCCTTTGGCGCACCTAATGAAATTTCAGTTGATGAGAATGGCGTCATCGGTGGCGGCATTCACCTTCGCCCCGAACAAGTCAACCAGCTAGTCAAAGAACGTGGCGATGAAGTTGTCTTCTTCGATGGCCGCAACGCTTATGAAGCCAAGATCGGTAAATTTAAAAATGCCGTGATTCCAGATGTAAATACCACTCATGAATTCGTCGCTGAAATTGAAAGCGGCAAATATGACCACCTCAAAGATAAACCAGTTGTCACCTACTGCACCGGAGGAATTCGTTGCGAGGTCCTCTCCTCCGTTATGAAGAAGCGTGGCTTCCAAGAGGTTTATCAAATTGCCGGTGGCATCGTTAAATATGGTGAGAAGTTTGGCGATAAAGGTCTCTGGGAAGGCTCGCTCTACACCTTCGATGCCCGCTTAGCGATTGATTTCTCGACCCAAAGTAAAGTGATTGGCGAATGTGAAAAATGCGGTGGGAGTACTAAGCAGTTCTATAACTGCAATACCGCTTCCTGTCATTCACTTATTCTGCTCTGCAGTGAATGCGCCGCACTTCCCTCAAACCTTAGCTGTATCCATTCGAATGATCGCCAACGAGATTCCGAAACAATCGGGTAATAATCTCAGCCTAAAGGCTATTTTTTGATTCCAACTTTGGCTTGGCAATGTTTCAAAATTTTCTCTTCTAAGGCGCTGTACTTCACCAGACTTGCCTGCTCGGATTTATGGAATAAATCTTTGCCATTCGCTAGATCTAGACACTCATGAGCATAAGCAACTCGCTTAACAATAATCTCTTGAAGTTCTTTAATGTCTTGTGAAATTCCTGGAAAGAGAATGGCGAGCTCTTCTAACGAATACCAGGCCTTATCTTTCTCTTTTGAAATCTCATGTGGATCTTTTCCCTTTTGAATCGGGTTAATAAGACCATCCACCATCGCCCCAGAAAGACCCATCACTCTTTGCACAGCAATTCGAGAACTAGTGAGCGCTTCTAAGCGATCTTCATCCCAACGACGGGATTCGTTATGCCTTACCGACCAGAAATTAAAAAGAATTGTTCCCAGAATGGTGATTGAAGCTCCGAGAATAATATCCATTTTTTACCAGGCGTGATCTTCCGGTGAAGTTTTAAATCCTGGGAAGATTTCATCTAACTTCGCTAAGTCATCAGCACTGAGATTTACATCAAGTGCACGTACCGATGCATCGAGTTGTTCTTGAGTACGGGGGCCAATAATCGTTGCAGTAACGGAAGGTTGATGCAATAACCAAGCAAGACCAACATCGCCTGGTTCGTGACGAATTTTCTCGCAGAAATTCTCGTATGCCTCGACATTAGGGCGGAGTGCATTAAGTGTTTCAAGAGAGCGTCCTTCGAGACGGCGCTTTCCATCGCGCTCTTTCTTCAATACGCCACCGAGTAAGCCACCATTGAGTGGCGACCAAGGCAGAATGCCAATTCCATAATTCACTGCAGCAGGAATTACTTCGCGCTCAATGTCACGCACTACCAAGTTGTAAATAGATTGCTCTGAAACCAAGCCCATGAAGTTGCGCTTGCCAGCTGCCTCTTGGGCTTGTGCTAAATGCCACCCACCAAAGTTAGAACTTCCAACATAGAGAATCTTTCCCTGTGCAACGAGAACTTCCATCGCCTGCCAGATTTCTTCCCATGGAGTGGTGCGATCGATGTGGTGCATTTGATAGAGATCGATGTAATCGGTCTGCATGCGATGCAAACTCTTCTCAACTGCGCGACGAATGTTGAGGGCTGATAGCCACTTATTGTTTGGCCATGGATCCATCTCGCCATAAAGCTTTGTCGCAAGAACAACCTTCTCGCGTCGTCCGCCACCTTGAGCAAACCAGCGCCCCATGATCTCTTCGGTGTGACCAAACTTCGGCGCACCGTAGCGATTGGCGGTATCGAAGAAGTTAATGCCGTAATCGAGAGCGGAGTCCATAATCTTGTGAGATGCCGCCTCATCAGTCTGCGGGCCAAAGTTCATTGTTCCTAAACAGATGCGACTTACGGAGAGACCAGAACGACCAAGGTTTTTGAATTTCATACTTAGGAGCCTACCCTTGAACTGTGAGTACGCCAATAGCGAAGCCAGTCATCGCAATCGTTGGTAGCGCCATGATTGATTTGGTCTGTTACGTTGATGAAATTCCACATGCTGGACAGACCGTGATGGGCAATGAGTACTTCACTAGTTTTGGTGGTAAAGGTGCAAACCAAGCAGCAATGGCGAAGTTATGTGGCGGGGATATATATTTCATTGGAACACTCGGCACAGATAACTTCGGCGACCAGATTGCTGAGAATTTTCGCCAGCTAGGTATTAACGATTCCTACGTTGAGCGTGGTCAATTAGCAACTGGCGTTGCACATATTTGGGTTGAGCAAAACGGTGAGAATCGAATTGTGGTTGTTCCTGGTGCAAATAATGAGACGAGTGCCGAACGAGCACGCGCAGCAGTTAGCGCAATTCCTGAGCTTTCTATTCTGATTGGGCAATTAGAGATCGATCAAGAAATTACCTTGGCGGCATTTCTTGCAGCCAAAGCGCTTGGCTGCACCACGATTCTCAATCCGGCTCCCTACCAAAAGATTACTCCGTCACTACTGGCCGCAACTGATTGGGTAATTCCCAATGAGAGTGAATTCGCAGATTTTCAGGAAGAAGCCGCTAATACAAATACCATCGTGACACTTGGTGCAGAGGGTGCTGAAATCAGAGTCAAAGGCCAAGCGCCACAAAGAATCCCCACTAAAAAGATAGAAGTCGTTGATTCCACTGGCGCCGGTGATTGCTTCGTAGGAACATTTGCTTATGCACTCGGTGCCGGCAAAGAGATTAGCGAAGCCGTGAAACTTGCCTGCGCAGTTGCTTCAACGAGTGTGACGCGAAAAGGCGCGCAAGTTTCTTACCCACGCTCGAGTGAATTGGCGGCACTCCTAGATGCTTAAATTGGGATATTGCGCGATGCTCGCCTTCACCATCGTCGGCTCATTCTGGCTAGAAATCGTTCTTAAAGTTCGTGTGCTTGCCCGTTTCAAACGTGTGCTTGAAAGTGTCCTACCAATCGCGCTGCTATTTGTGGTTTGGGATGCCTACGCAATTTCACGCGGTCACTGGCACTTTGATACCAAGCAAATCCTTGGAATCTATGGCCCAGCAAACATTCCGCTCGAGGAATACCTCTTCTTCCTAATCGTCCCAATCGCGGCGATCATGACTATCGAAGCGGTGCGCAGTGTGAAAAAAGAGTGGCCGGTTAAAGGAAAGCGCAAATGATCTATACCGAGATTGCGCTCTTCGCCGTACTGGTTGCCATGCTCATTGATCTATTCGTGCTGAAAACACGCTTATTACTTACCGCACTCTTCTGGACTTCTTACGCAATCATTCTGCCATTTCAACTAATAACAAATTGGTGGCTTACTTCGCGCAACATCGTGATGTATGACGCCGATGCCATTATCGGATTGCGTATCGCCGCAGCCCCAGTTGAAGACCTGCTCTTTGGTTTTGCTTTAGTCCTTGCAGTGCTTACGATGTGGATCTCGCGCGATCCTAATTAATTAAGGCAAAGAGCACAGCGAGAATTCCCAGTCCCAAAGCGGTAATTTTTCCACCGCGGGTAACGAGAAATTCTCTTCCAGATGCAATAAATGTCAGAGCGAGGATAAATACTCCTGGGATGCCGATCAATGCACTATTGCGGATCACATGCGGATGGCCGGTCTGGTAGCGCAAATTCAACAAGCTAAAGGCAACAACAAGATAGCCACCGATTCGAAAATTTGTCATGAAACTCCTCCTGAAAATAAATTGGGGAGTGGCTTGTGAGCCACTCCCCAACCTTACTAATTGACTGACGATTACTTAGTGATCGTCCTTCATGCCTTCAGCAGCTGACTTCAAGCGAGCTACCTTCATAATTGTGAGACCGAATACGCACTTTGCTAGTACGTCAGCAACTGTGTATCCAATCTGACGATTAACGAATGCACCTGGATCAGTTGCACTCTGGCCAAGGATTGGCAACAAGTATGAAATTGGGTAAACGCCCCATGTTGCGATCAAGAGAAGACGTAGGCGGCCGATTGTGGCTGCAACACCATCTGGTTGACGCTCCAATGACTTTCCTAGTTCTACGAAGAGAACATAGAGAATGTAAAGGAATGGAATTGTTGAGAGAACGCCCCAAAGAATCTTGGTTGAGTTCTCAGTTGCGATTTCACCTGGGTAACCCAGTGCGATCATCGCAGCAGATGCTGGTACGAGGCGAGTGATCAGCGAGCTTGAAGCTGCCTTTGCCAATGCAAGCACTGCAACTACCTCAACAAGAAGTAGTGGAACTGTCAAAATCCAGTCAACGTAACGGTAAGCCTCGTTGAATGCGCCCTGTCCGCTACCTACTGTGACAGCGCCCATCTTTGATGCTTCGTTGTATGAATTGAAGATACGGAAGTAATGGTATGCCGCAATAAAGGTAACCATTGATGAGAGAACAAGCGCACTTCGGTACTTTGGAAGTACACGACTTTGTGACACTAGTGTGAAAACGGTGCAAGCGAGCATCGAGATCAAGCCAAATGAGAATACGTTGTACAACGTGCCCCATTGACCGCTAGTTAGGTTAATCATTGAATTAAGCCTCCATGTCGAGAAGTCTGGGACCGGAGATGGTCTCGGACTTACTAACTTCCGCCCAGTCACAAGGGGTTGCGAAGGCAGACGCTTAATTTTCTCAGGAATTGTGATATCTGCAACTGGAAATGCCGACTTTTTTAGAGAAAACCCCAGAATTTCACCCTAGCCTTGCCTAAAAGGGAGCCACATGACCACTCTACTATTCGAGCCTTTCCCGCTGCGCGGGGCTACTGCCCGCAACCGAATTTGGGTCAGCCCGATGTGTCAGTACTCGGCACCCGATGGCCTGATCGGTCCATGGCACATGGTCCACCTCGGATCTTTTGCAGTGGGTGGCGCTGGTTTAGTAATGGTTGAAGCAACTGGCGTTGTGCCGGAAGGTCGCATCTCCGTTGGCTGCGTTGGTCTCTGGCGCGATGATCAAGCCGAAGCATTTCGTCCCATTGCAGATTTTGTTCATAGTCAAGGCGCACTTATTGGAATCCAATTAGCGCACGCTGGACGCAAGGGTTCAACAACTCTTCCGGGAAGTGGCCATCCGATTGCAAGTGAAGCAGAGGGTGGTTGGCAGAGTGTTTCTGCATCGGAGATTGCATTCCATGGAATGCCAGTACCACGCGCACTTACCATTGCAGAAATTGCCGCGACAACAAAGGCGTGGGGCGTCGCAGCTAAGCGCGCCATCAATGTCGGCTTTGATCTGATTGAAATACATGCAGCACATGGTTATTTGCTCCACCAATTCTTATCGCCACTCTCCAATCAGCGCAGCGATGAATATGGCGGTTCACTCGAGAATCGCTCTCGCTTCCTCTTAGAAGTTGCAGCAGAAGTTCGCAGATCAATTCCAGAGAGCACTCCGCTCTTTGTTCGTATCTCTGCAACTGATTGGGTAGATGGCGGTTGGTCCATTGATGAATCTGTTGAACTTGCCAAGAAACTTAAGGCAGCAGGTGTAGACCTTATTGATACATCAACCGGTGGACTGGTGCATGATGCCAAGATTCCTGTTGCACCTGGCTTCCAAGTTCAATTTGCCGAACGTATTCGCAAAGAGGCAGGTATTCCTACCTGCGCAGTTGGACTAATTACCGAACCAGAACAAGCGCAAGAGATTCTGACTTCAGGCAAAGCAGATGCAGTGATGCTGGCACGCGAGATGATGCGCAATCCACATTGGGCATTTGAAGCAGCGCACAAACTCGGCGCTCAAGAACCATTCCCACATCAATATTCACGAGCCGCTAAGCGGTAATTACTTCTCGTTACCGCTATCTAATTCACGGACGAGTTTAAATTCGCCACCGCCGAGTTGGCCTTGGTCGCGATATAGCTCCAACTTCGCACGTGTATCTGCAATATCAAGGTTGCGCATGGTGAGTTGGCCGATTCGATCGACTGGGCCAAATGCCGCGCCTTCGGTGCGCTCCATGGATAACTTCTCTGGGTGATAGCTAAATGCTGGCCCAGTGGTATTAATAATGGAGAAATCATCACCGCGGCGAAGGCGAAGGGTTACTTCACCGGTAACTGCAGATGCCACCCAACGTTGCAGCGATTCGCGCAACATCAGTGCTTGTGGGTCGAGCCAACGACCTTCATATAGCAGGCGACCTAAGCGACGACCTTCAGCATGGTAATTCGCAATAGTGTCCTCATTGTGAATTGCAGAAATCAAGCGTTCGTAAGCGATAAAGAGCAGCGCCATTCCTGGTGCTTCATAAATACCACGGCTCTTTGCTTCAATAATTCGGTTTTCAATTTGATCAGACATGCCAAGACCATGGCGCCCGCCAATTTTATTGGCTTCTTGCAACAGAGCGACGCTATCTAATTCCTTGCCATTAATCGCAACTGGGCGACCTTGTACAAAGGTAATGCGTACATCTTCACTGGCAATCTTTACCGATTCATCCCAGAAACGAACGCCCATGATGGGATCGACAATTTCAATGGATGTCTCTAGCAGTTCTAGCGTTTTTGCCTCATGGGTTGCGCCAAGAATGTTGGCATCGGTCGAGTAAGCCTTCTCAGTGCTGTCGCGATAAGGAAGTTTGTTTGCAACTAACCATTCGGACATCTCTTTGCGCCCACCTAATTCGCGAACAAAATCTGCATCAAGCCATGGCTTGTAAATCCGAAGATTAGGATTGGCAAGAAGTCCATAACGATAGAAACGTTCAATGTCATTGCCTTTATAAGTTGAACCATCGCCCCAAATTTCCACTTTATCTTGAAGCATCGCGCGCACTAAAAGCGTTCCAGTAACGGCGCGACCAAGTGGTGTGGTGTTGAAATATTGCTTTCCACCGGAGCGGATATGAAATGCACCGCAGGCAATTGCGGCAAAACCCTCTTCAACAAGTGAGAGTTTGCAATCAACTAACCGTGCGATCTCTGCGCCATATTCCTTTGCGCGATCTGGAACGGTGCTGATGTTGGCTTCATCGTATTGACCAAGATCTGCGGTGTAGGTGCAAGGGATTGCACCCTTGGCTCGCATCCATGCAACAGCAACTGATGTGTCGAGTCCGCCAGAGAAGGCGATTCCCACTCTCTCACCAACTGGAAGGGATGCAAGTACTTTTGACATGGCGCAAGCCTAACCGAGCAGATGGCGGCGATGTGCCTAATTGCGAGTGATTTAACCCTTGAGTGACCCGCTGAGTAAGCCGCGCAAGAAGTAGCGACCAAGGAACATGTAGACCAAGAGCGTTGGAATCGAAACGATCAACGATGCAGTCATATTTGTTCCGTAGTAGATCTGGTTGCCACTGCCAGTGAGGAAGTTCAAAGCAGTCGTTGCGACAGCAAGGTTAGGCGCGCCACCGGTAAGGAAGATCGCAAAGAGGAAGTCATTCCAGGCTGAGGTGAATTGCCAGATCAGAACTACAACAAAGCATGGAATCGAGAGCGGCAAGATAATGGTGCGATAGATGTAGACCATGCTGGCACCATCAACGCGAGCTGCCTCAATAATTTCATCTGGGATTGCTGCGTAGTAGTTACGGAAGATCAGAGTACAAATTGGAATTCCATAAACAACGTGCGCCAAGACCAATGTATAAATCGAGCCGCCAAGGCCCATGCGATTATTGAATTGCACCAGCGGAATCATGATCGCCTGGTATGGAATGAACATACCGAATAGGAAGAGAGTGAAAACTAATTTAGAGCCCTTGAAGCGCCACTTGGCAATCACATAACCATTAATCGATCCGAGAATCGCAGAGATAATCGATGATTGAAGAACGAAGACCAGGGTACGCAGCATTGGCACCTGCAGAACTGCCCATGCCGCTGGCCATGCTTCAAAATTTAACTTTGTCGGAATATTAAAAGCATTCATCTGGTTGACGCCAGTGATGCCCTTAAATGAATTGATTACCATTACATAGATTGGTAATACCGCAAAGCCAAAGAGGAATATCAAACCAATGTAGCGCGCAATTAACCAGGCAGTTCCTTTAAAGCCGAGTTTGCGGCGATTGCGGCTAATGTCTTTGCTAGTAATTACGCGATCGGCAATTGATGATGACATTACTTCATCTCCTCTGACTTATTAACGTAGCGGAGATAAGGGATAACAACGATCGCGATTAAGAGGAGTAAGAAGATTGCGATCGCAGAACCCTTGGCAAAGTTGGTGGCATCGAAGGTAACTTGCCACATGTAGACCGAGAGCACCTTTGTGACATAGCTCTTGCCAGAAATACCCACGATTAAATCGAAGACTTTCATCGAGATGTGACCCAAAATAATTAAAACGGTAAGGAAAGTTGGACTTAACTGTGGAAAGAGAATTTGGCGATAAATTTGAAATTCTGTTGCACCATCGACTCGAGCAGCTTCGCGCATTTCATCTGGGATACCGCGAAAGCCAGCAAGGAAGAGCGCCATTACATAACCGCTTACTTGCCAGACGGCAGGAAGGGCCATTGCATACATAGAGCCAGTGCTCGATGTGAACCAATCATTCTGCAGGAAATCTAAGTGAACTGTTTTAAGAATTAAGTTGAAGCCGCTCGCCTCTTTATCCTTATTGGGACTCATCAACCAACGCCAGACTGTTCCCATCGCAATGAAAGAAATCGCAAGTGGGTATAAATAGAAGGAGCGGAAGAGGCCTTCGCCCTTAATACCCTTCTCAAGGAGGAGCGACATAATCAAACCAGTCAGCAGCGCTCCGAGAATGAAGACAATCGTAAATTTCAGTAAGTTGCCAAATGAGTGCATGAAATCTGTATCGTGGAAGAGCCCGGTGTAATTCTTAATACCGGCCCAACCTAAATTTGTAATGTACGCTGAGGTTCGATTGCTCAATGAGATGCGCAATGTATACGCGATCATTCCGTAAACAAAGATTGCAACCGCGATAATCGAAGGCAGAACGAAGAAGAAGCCACCGAGGCGACTCTTCAAGCGCTTCTGCATCAGTGGGGCCTCACTTCTCTCTCTAAAATTCTATTTTTAAAGTTAAAATGCAAGTTCTGGCGGGCAATCTATCTGCCCGCCAGAACTTGCCTTCGTTATACCTTTATAGAGCTGTGCTTATTAGGCGTTTGGATTAGCTGTGAAAGCATCTGCGAGTTCCATAGCGAAACCTGCATCATCCTTTGCACCACCGTTGTAGTACTTACCAACAACAGTGTTATAGGCAGCCATGAAACCATTGTTCATGTTTACGCCGTGAACTGTTGAGCCAACGAGTGTGTCTTTCTTCCAGTCTGCCATTGCTGACTGTAAGTAAGCATCGTACTTAGTTGGATCTGAGTCGGTACGAACTGCAATTGAACCCTTCAATGGGTTGAATGTGTCTTGACCAGCAAGTGATCCGCAAACCTTCAACCAAGCAAGTGCAGCTTCTTTGTGCTTTGCACCAACTGGAAGTGTGAAGGAGTCAGATAGCCACTGGTAGATACCAACGGTGCCAGGTGCAGCAGCGAATGTGTAATCGGTGCCGAGCTTGAGACCATCAGATTGCCACTGTGCTGATGCCCAGTCGCCCATGATGAAGAAGCCAGCCTTGCCGGAAGTTACAAGCTTTCCAGCTGTTGGCCAATCAAGGCTCTTGTCGCTATTTCCGTAAGAAAGAATCTTCTTGAAGTTAGCGATTGCTGCCTTTACTTCTGGACCTGACCATGAAGTTGTGCCATCCCATAGTCCGTTGAACTTATCTGGACCCATTGATGCAAGGAGTGTGTAATCGAAGAGGTGAGCAATTGCCCAGTCGCCGTTACCTGCAAGTGCGATTCCGTCAATGCCACTCTTCTTGAACTTCTCGAGATCTGCAAAGAGTTCAGCAAGTGTCTTTGGGGCAGCAGTGATGCCGGCCTTCTTGGCAGCAGCTGGATTCCACCAGAGCACGTTAGCGCGGTGAATATTTACAGGAACGCCGTAAATCTTTCCACCAATTGTGAGTGTCTTGATCAGACCTGCTGGGAATACTTTGTCCCAACCTTCTGATGCATAGAGATCAGTGAGATCCTCAAGATTTCCAGCCTTGATGTAGCTAGCAATTTCTTGACCAGCATGTGCTTGGAAAGTATCTGGTGGATTCTTTGCTTCCATACGGCTGATAAGAACAGCCTTTGCGTTTACACCTGCGCCACCGGCGACAGCTGCGTTAACGAACTTTGTCTTTGGATTGTCTTGTGTGAAGACGTCAGTCATTCCCTTAAGACCAGCAGCTTCGCCACCTGATGCCCACCAGGTGAAGATTTCAAGCTGGTTCTTGCTGCCGCAACCGGCAACAACTAGCGCGACAGCCATTACGACTGCAGCTAATTTGTATTGTTTAAAACGCATTCATGAATCCATTCTCTATCGAGTGTCACACGACATACAGGGGGTCAGTAATGTGAACCTCTAGTTTGGTTACTGGGAAGTAAACCCCAGTTTTGTCATCCGAGCAATACGAAACCTCAGCAAAACCTAAGAATTCATGCAAATACGCGGTAGCCCCCTCAACTATGAGTTGAGGGTTTTTCTCAGCCAAAGCCCTAAAGTTGCCCCATGACTTTTAAGCCTAGCTATAAGAGCAAACGCCAACTTCCCGACCTACCCTTTCTCTGGTCGCTGCTGGAATTGCGTCGCCCTCGCTTTCGCAAACCAAGTTCGCAAGTTCTCACTGTGCATGAATTTGCACAGTTAGCAAAGCGCCGTGTTCCAAAAGCGGTCTATGACTATGTCGAGGGCTCTGCCAGCGATGAAATTAGTTATGGCTGGACTCGTGATGCGCTCAATCGCGTGGAATTTAATCCGCAAACTTTGGTCGATGTTTCTCACATTGATACCACGGTAGAAATTCTCGGTAAAAAAATAGATCTACCAATTATGTTTGCGCCAACTGGTTACACCAGATTCATGCACCACACCGGGGAGCCAGCAGTTGCTGAAGTTGCAGCTGCAAATAATTTGGTTTATGGCCTATCCACTATGGGCACAACATCACCTGCCGAATTAGGTGTGGCAGTACCGCAAGCACGTAAGTGGTTTCAAATCTATTTGATGAGGGAGCGCGCAGCCACTCTCGATGTCATTGCACAGGCACGTGAAGGAAAATTTGAAGCGCTCATTCTCACCGTTGACACTCCCCTGGCTGGCCTGCGCATTCGCGACTTGCGCAATGGCCTCACAATTCCGCCGCGAATCAATTGGGGCACACTCTTTCAAGTTATAAAGAAGCCACGTTGGTGGTTCAACATGATTACAACGAAGAAATTAGAGTTCGCAGCATTTCGTGGTTGGAATCGCTCGCTCGTGGAGTTAGCGGGTGTGATCTTTGATCCATCGATTAATACCGATGACATCAAGTGGCTACAGAAGCAATGGAGCGGCCCAATTATCGTTAAGGGAATTCAGAGCGTCGCCGATGCCAAGCGAGTTGCCGCCCTTGGCGTGCAGGGAATTGTGGTTTCCAATCACGGTGGGCGCCAACTCGACCGTGGCACTGTTCCAATTGAAGTACTTCCAGAGATCGCTAAAGCGGTAGGCAAAAAGGTTGATGTCTATCTCGATGGTGGAATTATGTCGGGGCAAGATGTTTATGCCGCAATTGCTATGGGCGCTAAAGCAGTCTTTATTGGCCGCGCTTACCTCTACGGAATCATGGCCGATGGTGGACGTGGTGTGAATCGTGTGATTGAAATTATGAAACGCGATCTTGTCACAACGATGGGGCTAGCTGGCGCGCAAACAATTGTTGACATTCATAAATTAGGGGCGAAACTTCGCCCATAATTTGTACTTAGCCTGAATTTAATTAGCTAGCGGTGGTCGAGCAACAATTCCGGTGGCGCCATGTAATGCCCACTCACCTGCTGAATAAGGAATCACAATTGCATCACCGCGCGTTACTGAAATCTCTGGCGCAGCCGCAAAACTCATCG
>Ga0209297_1001216_pt1 | contig 15012 bp, 15 predicted proteins | sample S_130805_MF_Meta_FD_187322 | JGI IMG/M metagenome (GOLD analysis project Ga0209297, IMG submission 187322) | Freshwater microbial communities from Lake Simoncouche, Canada to study carbon cycling - S_130805_MF_MetaG (SPAdes) (version 2) | ecosystem: Environmental > Aquatic > Freshwater > Lake ... | reverse complement strand
CCTGTGAGAAAGCCGGGTTGGTTAAAAAAGCCGTGATCGATGGCGACATCAAAGCAGCGGCCAGATTTGGAGTTGAAGAGACGGTTGAGGCGGTAGGTTTTCATAAATAAGAATGAGCGAAATTGATTATATGCAATTAAAGTAATCAATCTGTCAAACTGCTTTTGCTGGCATTCGATAGAAGAAGGCCAACCAATACGAACAAGCTACGGAGTGGAGTGTTACCTATGTCCCGGACCCGATCCCAGACAAGCCAGTCAAGTCGGGAGACTCCCCTTCACAGCCCGATAGGACGAGATGAGCGGGAGCTAACATAGCGAGGAGCGTGGAGCGCCTCCAAAACGCGACCCGTTTTTTGTGAGCCTTGACGTCACGCTCATAAAAAACCTGCTGAACAACCCCAAAATCGACCGCTCGCTGCCGAAAATGTGGGGAATCATGAAGGTCGGAAAATAGCCTGCAGAGTCCCTTTAGAAGGGGTTGAGAGGGGGCGCGCCCGGCGGGGATCTAGCTAGCCCGAATACACCGCCGAAAAAATTTTGATATTATTAATATTTTACTTATAAAATTTATGCAAATTTAAATAAAATTTTAACTAAACAAAAATCTTCCCCGTTTTAGCGGGTTGGCGAGTTGTAAATAAAAACCCAATGTCCCTCCGATAGTGACCCCTTCGAGGGGTTAGTTTTTCCGCTTTTGTTCGCAGTGGATCGGGTTTTTGTCTCACCTCCGATTTGTCAGCAAAAGTCAAGCCCGACCGCAAAACCTCACCAGAAAAGGATCCGGCTACCTATTCAAATCCTGTATCGTGCTACTCTTTTCTGAGTTTTTTACGATTCACCTTGGAACCGGAATTCCCGTGTGGATGCGGCTCCAAGGGTCTTTTGGGATGCTGGAATTATGCGAGTTCGAAGCGGTCAAGGTTCATGACCTTGTTCCAAGCTACGACGAAGTCCTGTTCACGGCTGAAATTTGGGACACCAAGGGCCTGGCGGTCCCTACCTTGGGTTACGAAGACGCTGCTTCACAGCTGAAGTTTGGGTCATGCGAGGACGATGAACCCTCCCAAGGTTTTGAATCGCGCTGCCGCGCGGTCCCTTGTAGCGGCGTCTCTATGAGCGCCGCAAGCGTTGCGCGGAGCACCCCCTGCTGTAGGTAGTGTAGATGTCGTAGTCTGGAGGCTATAACATCTACAGCATCGCCATTATCAGCAGGGGAATTTCTCACGCAGGACAGTCTGGGGCGAGTGCGCACGCCGCTTTAAATCTTCTCCCAGATTTCTGAGATGGGTTTGCTTGACGATTATGGTGTCTTTCCAGGGGTCTGGAAAGGAGGTAATCCAATAACCGGATGTCATGGCGCCAAGTTCCGGGCATGCCTAGAGCGTGTCGCTTGAGGATTTGCCTTCTCTCGAGCAGGTGAGGGCGTCCTTGACGAATTCGAGCTTTGCTCATGGGATGTTTTGCAGAGTTGAATTTTCGCAGCAAATCAATGCGTGCCGCCTTCCCAATGGACGCCCTCCTGCCAAGAATTGCCGCAGGCGCCGCCGCCAGAGTTGGCTTCGATCATCACATCTTGGCCCTCGGGCGTTAGCAGGGGGAGATAGAACTTGCTGATGCGCTGCGTGGATTTCGGGACATAGTGGCAGATGAAGGAACGGCGGAAGCGGTCCTTGGAGCGGTTGGGCCCGGATCCGTGGATGGAGTTGCCATTGAAGAAGAGGGTGTCACCCGCCTTCATCTTGCAGGGAACGGCCTTTTTGCCTTTCGGAGTCGGGACGAAGTGGGTGGTGAAAGATACTGTGGCGTCGGCCGTCTCGGGGCAGGCGATTTCCTCGTCGGCCGTGTCGCCGACAAGATACATGCCGCCATTTTCGGGATCGGCGTCGTCGATCGCAGTCCATGCGGCCACGCAGGTCTGTGGTTCGACCAGGAGGTAGAAATTATCTTGGTGCATCGCTTGACCGCGTGAGCCTGGGGGCTTGTAGTAAAACATGCTCTGGGCAGCCAGCACATCGTCCTGCATGAGTTCCCGCAGGCAGGTCATGACGCCCGGATGGACGAGATTTTTCCGCGACACGGCGTCAAACCGGTGAGGGTGCATGACCCGAGGAAATTCCTTCAAGGGATCGCCTGCGGCTTCTTCTTTGGAGAGTTGGTCAAAGTGTCCGGGAATCGGGCCGCTTTCCGCGATGCGGGCGAAGGAGGATTTGATTTCCTCGACTGCGGCATCGGAAAAGAGACCGCGGGCGACAGCGTAGCCGTGCTGCTTGAACGAGGCTTTCATTTCATCCAGATCAACGGTGGAAGGAAGAGTCGGGGAGTATGTGGTGCTCATAGGACTAAAATATTCGCCGTTTATCAGAAAAATGAAAATAGACGAACTTCCCGAAAAGATGGACTATCTTACCGTCAATGAAAACCAAAACGCAGGGTTTCCCGGGCCAGATCATTCATTTCCTGCCTGCCAATTTGCTCCGCCAAATCGGGCGTCACCCGCTCGGTGTTGGCCTGCATATCAAATGCCTCGGCTGGTATCCCAAGGCGCGTTTGCATGGAGTTGGCAGGCCGCACGGCCTTGATGAATCGATTTTGATTTTTTGCACCAAAGGAAAGGGCTGGGTGGAAATGGATGACCGCCGATTCGCTGTTGCAGCCGGTGAAGTGCTTTTCATCCCGGCTAACAAGCCCCACGCCTACGGAGCCGATGATCGTGATCCCTGGTCGATCCACTGGGCCCACTTCGCGGGAACGGCTGCCGCCTCCTACGCGAGTCTGTTGCCAGCCCATGACTATGTCCTCTCGATTCCGTCCACCGATGCCAAAGAAATCGCGCGGATGTTTCGGGAATCCTACCGCTTGGCATCCACCGGCCTCACGGAGCGCACATTGCTGCTGGCATCCCACATTCTGAGATATGTGCTGGGGCTTTTGTTTTTCCAGACTGGCAGAAGCTTGGGCGGCGGCTCGCACACTCTGGCACATGATCTGAGCAAGAGCATCGCATTCATGCGCGCCAATCTCTCGCGTTCACTGACTCTTCAGGAACTCTCACGGCAAGCTGGACTCTCGCCGACCCGCTATTCCTTGCTCTTTCGCGAGCAGACCGGATCCTCACCGGTCGATCACCACATCCGCCTCCGCATGCAAGCCGCATGCCATTATCTCGACACCACGGCACTGAGCATCAAAGAAGTCGCGGCCAAACTCGGCTACGACGACCCGTATTACTTTTCCCGCATCTTCCAGAAAATCCTCGGCTGCTCCCCGCTGGCCTACTGGCGATCGGTGAAGGGATGATGATTGTGCCCGATCGAGAATAATGTTAATGTTTTGTAAAATTCTTTCAAAAAGAATGAAATGCGAAATCAATAAGAATATCGTTGCAGATTCAATACGCGGGAGGAAAACAACCAGCTCGCTGCCAAAGGATACAGCATGGCCCATGAGGCCGTGCTTCAAAGTATCGGCAAGATTTTCAATGGGGAACTCCCTGGAAAGACAGTCGAATCGGATCTCCCCTACTGGTATTCGGAACTCCACAAGCCCTTCGTGCAAATGGGACGACTCTCAATGGGTGATGTGGCGGGGTATCGCGAAAAGCCTGTCTATATCAGGGGATAAAGCCATGTTCCACCTGCGCCGGGGCTTGGTGTGATTGATGGCATGGAGGCTTTGCATGAGGCACTCGCCTCGAAGACGGAAGCCTCCGTGCGGGCGATCCTCGGACATTTCCTCTTTGTCTACATCCATCCTTTTTTCGATGGGAATGGTCGTATCGGAAGATTCCTCATGAATGCCATGTTGGCCTCCGGAGGATATCCATGGACGATTCTGCGTGTCACACGGAGGCAAGCCTACATGGATGCCCTCGAAGTAGCTTCGGTCACACGCAATATCATTCCCTTCACGAAATTCGTAGGCGCAGAAATGGCAGTCGATTGGTCCTTTGAGTTGGCTGAAGCAGAGCGGTTTCAACGATGAGCCGTCTGGAAAAGTCGCTCCCGATCGGGAGCATCGGGGGTCTTTTTTGTGAGCGGTTTCAGACTCATGGGACTAGGGTTATTCTTTGGATTCAGGGCGCCGTTTTCCAAGTCCATCCGATTGACCCAAAATTGTTTTAGGGCTTTTCAGTTTTGGTGGATTTGAAATCTCTCCAAGAAGATTTTTGTTTTCAGGCAGCAGTAGAGAATAGTGGCGTTTGTCCCGAAGTGTCTGAATTCCTTCCTCCCATGCCAGAAGCATATGTTTCCCAAGGTCTCTAAAACCTGGATGTTCGCTGATCGCCTCGCGCACTTTGGGGGCGGAGTCGGTGATGGCTTCGCAGATTGATTCGATCATTGAACCTTGCTCACGAAGTGGGATTCCAAACTCAAGGGCGATAAAGTTTTTAAGGTTTTTTCCGGGCGCCCAAGTTTTTTTTCCCATGAAGGCAATTCCCGGTGGCTGATGCTGATAGCCTGGGTAGACCACTGTGGTCAGCAGATCGTAGGCTGGAGACAGGCGCACATCGGATTTGTTCGAGTAGATCAACGCCAGATTCTTGGCATGGCAGTCTGCATTCCTTAGGGCATGCGTGAGAAGAAGCATGAGCGTAAGCTGTCGGAAGGCTTCACGCTGTGTCGGACCGGGAACATGGTTGCGGATTGCTTTAGCTATGCGCTCCCATGTGGTTTCGTATTTCTTTTCCGGTGAGAGACCGAGAAGGCAGCAGAAGTCCTCCATGCCAAGGCGGGGATGGCCTTGCTCATCGACATCAAAGCGGTGGACGATAAGAGCTCTGCCGTCTCTGGATATCTCGGTTCGTGTTGCTGGAAGGACTTTTGAGGCCACCTGCATGCAGAGGTGTTCATTAAGAGCAGCGAAGGGGAGATTCCTCGAGGACCCTTTGACGATGTATTTTCCGGTAAAGAGGGTGGTTTTGTTGAATGACTCGATGCCGATCGTCATGTTTGTCTCATCGAGGAATTTGGGGATCACACCCGAAACGCCGCTGGTAGCGTGCTCGCGAACAAGTTCCGCAAATGCTTCTTCGGAGTTATCTCCTTCAAGAACTTCCGCGACTTCAAAGGACTGAGGGATGCTGATCAGGTCGGCTCCCGGAGCTGAAACCTGGATGCGGCCGATCATGTGGCGTCCCACCACGGATAGCAGTGTTGTGGGTTCGGATCCGATTATGGGTCCGAACCTTTCCTGCAGCACCTTGAGCAGGTAGCCCTCAGGAAGGTTCATCTGGAAGATGGGATGCAGCGGAGCATCCCAGCGGTAGGATTCTGTTCTCACCGGCATGGTGAGAGAAACGAAATCCCCAGGATCAATCTCTGGATGATAGGTCATCACGGACTTAAAAGCCCCGACTGACTCCAGGGTAGCTACTTCGCGACCGAGTATGTGAACTGAAAGTTTCATGAGCCTCCAAGCTCCTTTCGGAGTTCATCCAGATTACCGGCCGATCCTGCGGGGCGAACATCGAATTCCAGACCGAGCGCTGTCAGAAGCGATGCCAGCTTGCGGACGCCAAATTCTGGGAGGCGACCATTCTCGAGTCGAGAGAGAGAGGCGCTTGGAATTCCAGCCGATGCGGCCAGATCTTTCTGCTTCACCCCTAATTCTTTTCTCCGGCGTGCCAGAAGTTGCCCGAATTCCGCAGTGGTCTTCATAAAATGACAAATAAATCAATGGAAATATTTTTCAACATAAAAAATGATAAATAACTCAAGGAAGTTCAAAATGACTACAGCCTAAAATAGTGACGCGACAGAGGCAGTAGTTGGTTCCAGCGTTGGGAATCCAAGAACACGACATCCCTTTTCGGCACGCCAAGTTACCGAGTTGACCTTAAATACGAGGCATGGCTTCCATCTTCGAGGAGAGGCCAATCTGGAGAGCCTGACCAAGGAGGTGATCGGATCCAGGAAAATGCAGAATTTCTCTTAAATACGCGCCATGAGGAGTTCGCGTTGGAAGATGATTTCTTTTGGCAGTTCGCTGTAGAGTTTGATGAAGAGCTCGTCTTGGAGGAGTAGTTCGCGGTGCCACTCTGTGGTGTCGATTTTTTGAGCTTCGGCAAAAACCTCCGGGGTCACGGTGTTTTCGAGGCCGTTCATGTCGATGTCGGAGTAGTCGGGAAGCCAGCCGATCGCGGTTTCGAGCGCGTGGGCTCCGAGGCGGCAGCGTTCGACCATCCAACGCAGGATGCGGGTGTTTTCGCCAAAGCCGGGCCAGAGGAATTTGCCAGCGGAGTCTTTGCGGAACCAATTCACATGAAAAATGCGGGGCACATATTTGATGTGTTTGCGCATCTCGAGCCAGTGGGTGAAGTAGTCGCCCATGTTGTAGCCGCAGAAGGGCAGCATCGCCATGGGATCGCGGCGGACTTGCCCAACGGCTCCGGCGGCGGCGGCTGTGGTTTCCGACCCCATGGTGGCGCCGAGATACACGCCGTGGACCCAATTGAAGGCCTGAAAAATCAGCGGCATGGTGGTGGAGCGGCGTCCACCGAAGATCATCGCGCTCACAGGCACGCCGGCGGGGTTTTCCCAATCGCTGTCGATGAGCGGGCAGTTCTTCGCAGGTGCGGTGAAACGGCTGTTCGGATGGCTGCTCAGGACCGCCTTGCCTTGGGCGTCTGTTTGCCCTGGCGTCCAGTCGCGACCGAGCCAATCGATGAGGTGTGCGGGCGCCTCCTTTGTCATTCCCTCCCACCAGACATCGCCGTCATCAGTGAGGGCGACATTGGTGAAAATGGTGTCGCGGGTTATCGAATCCATCGCCATCGGATTGCTCGAATACGAGGTGCCCGGTGCGACGCCGAAAAATCCCGCCTCCGGGTTGATGGCGCGCAGGTATCCGTCGGGACCAGGCTTGATCCAGGCGATGTCGTCGCCCACGCAGCTGATTTCCCAGCCCTCTTCGCGCATGTCGGGTGGGGGAACCATCATGGCGAAGTTAGTCTTTCCGCAAGCGCTCGGGAAGGCGGCGGTGACATAGGTTTTCTCTCCATCGGGGGATTTTACGCCGAGGACGAGCATGTGTTCAGCCATCCAACCCTCGTCGCGCGCCATGGCGGAGGCGATGCGTAGGGCGAAGCATTTTTTGCCCAGCAGGGCATTGCCGCCGTAGCCTGACCCAAAGCTCATGATGAGCCGCTCCTCGGGGAAGTGGGTGATGTAGGTATTCTCGGGATTGCAGGGCCAAGTGACATCTTTTGCACCGGGGGTGAGGGGACATCCCACCGAGTGCAGGCACTTCACGAAGACGCCGGACTTTTTGATTTCGCCATACACCGCCGGGCTCAGGCGGGTCATGATCCGCATATTGGCCACCACATACGGGCTGTCGGAAATCTCGATGCCGTATTGCGCGATAGGGGAGCCAACCGGGCCCATGCTGAAGGGGATGACATACATGGTGCGGCCAAGCATGCAGCCTGCGAAAAGGCCGCTCAGCCGCGCTTTCATATGCGCCGGAGCCTCCCAGTTGTTTGTGGGGCCGGCGTCCTTCTTCGAGCGTGAGCAGATAAATGTGCGTTCCTCCACGCGGGCGACATCCCGCTGGTCGCTGCGGACGAGTAGGGAATTTGGCCTCTTCTCCGCGTTCAACCAAAGGCCCGCACCTGAGGCGACGATGGCCTCGCGCATGGAAAGATCCTCGGTCTCGGAACCATCGCACCAATGGATGGCATCGGGTTGGGTGAGGGAGGCGATTTCCTCCACCCAACTGCGAACGGTGGAGGGAACGGCATGTTCGGTGGGCTGCGATGACTCGGTGTTCATAAGCGATTTCACTATGTTGGTTGTATTCAATCGGGCAAGACAAACGCCCGGGTTAGGAAATGCGCAGCGGGCGCGCGGTTTCGATGCCTCCTGCGGAGAAGAGGAATTGGAAAACCTGCAGACTTCTGGCGCGGAACGCTCCCGAGCAGCTCAGCAGATAGAGCCTCCACATTCTCACGAATTCCTCGCCGTAGCGTTGGCGGAATTCCTCCCGCGAGCGCATGAAACCCGCCTCCCACGCGCGCAGCGTTGGCACATAGTAGGGCCCGAGGTTGTGCATATCCTCGTTCACAAAATACGGCTCGGCGGCCTGCAGCACTTGTGCGGCGGTCGGAATGGCTGAATTGGCGAAGATGTAGCGCGAAATGAACCGGTCGCACGCGATGCCTGGCTCGTTCGCCGTGATGGTGTGGCAAAGGAAAAGCCCTCCCGGCTTGAGACAACGGCTGGCGATATCCATGTAGCGCCGGTAGTTTTTTGGGCCCACATGTTCCAGCATTCCCACGCTCGCGATGGCGTCGAATTGCCCTGCCACATCGCGGTAGTCCTGAAGGCGGACTTCCACCGGCAGCCCCTGGCAATGGGCCTCGGCGTATTTTTTCTGCTCTTCGGAGATCGTGAGCCCCACGACTTCGCACCCGTGGTTCTCTGCGGCGAATTTGGCCAACCCACCCCAGCCGCAGCCGATGTCGAGCAGGCGCATGCCGGGCTGAAGCGCGAGTTTTTTGCAGATGAGTTCCATCTTGAGTTCCTGCGCTGCCGCGAGGTCGGTCGTTCCATGGAAATAAGCGCACGAATATTGCATCGAGGGATCCAGCATCGCTCCGAAAAAATCATTGCCGAGGTCGTAGTGTTGATGCGCGACGACATGGGAGCGCGATTTGCTTTGGAGGTTCAATAAAAGCGAGAACGCCACTTCCACCAGCGCGCCCAGACTCGGGCGGATCGAGGTTTCGATTCTACCGTGGATCGCCCGGGCGCACATTTCCTCGATGTCGTCGCAATCCCACCAGCCCTGCATGTAGGACTCGCCGAAGCCCAATGTGCCGTCCTTGAGGATGCGACGGTAGAATCGTTCATCATTCACCTGGATGTCGCAGGGCCGCTCGCCATTGATCTCGATATCCGCCCTCGCGAAGAGTTCCGTCACCAGCTTCTCGGCGCGGGTGGTTCGTTTTTTGCGCGGGTGGACGACAGTGATTTCAGGCCCGGCGGATTGGGCGGGTGCGGTCTGCGTGCTCATGAGCGGCTCTCCCCGTAGAATTCCGAGAGGGCTTCAAGAAGCTCGCGGAGTTTTTCCTCCGATTGCTCACGGAGCCAGTCTGCGAGCGATGCGTCGTCCGATGTCACCGGTGGAAGCGGTTGGTCGGGGACGATGTCGAACATCTCCAATTGGGATGCTGCAGGGTGCGGGTGAATTTCGTTTTGCATAGGCTTCAGACCTAGTCGCAGAGCGCCTCCGCGCGCCATGAGGTGATCACCCTATCGCGGTCGGCGGCGGGGAATGAAATATCTGCCTGCGTGCCACGGCGAGTGCCGTCGGCCTTCAGCAAACCAGAAAAACCAATCTCAAATACACCACCGCAATGGACCAACTCCTCGACCAAGTCACCGAAATCGCTTCCACGGCCGATTCCACCAGCCACCCCTTCCGCATTGTGATCCTCTATGAAAATGTCGTCTCCGCCGCCCGCGCCCTCCGCGCTTGCGAGATTCTTCGCAGCGAGATCCCTCACGATGCCGCCGTGGAGATCAATGTCTGGAAAATGAGCGGACTCGGCATCTCCGAATCCCGCGTCCAATCGGCTTCGGCTGCTGCCCGGGCCGATGTGGTCATTGTTTCAGCCTCCGGTCGCGAGGAGCAACCTGCCTACATGCCGCTCTGGGTCGACGAGTGGCTCAGCCAACATGCCGACTCCGGCACCGCCCTCTTCACCCTCCTCGGCGACCATGCCACGCCCGGCGCCGTCTCATTCGCCTCCTGGCTCCGCGAAAAATCCTCCAGCAACGGCATCGATTTCTTCAGCCATCCCTCGGTGGATGCCACACAATGCGCCCCTCTGAGGGACATTCCCCTCCTCATGCCGCCGAGGGAGCTTCCCCGGGCCGCCACAGTTCCCATCGAAGAATGGCGTCCCGGTTCGGCCTCCGAGCGCATGGAAAGCGCCTTCGACATTATCGAAAACTTCGGTGCCCATCTCCGCGCCCGCTTGCAGGAGGTTCGACTCTACAACGAGTCCACCCCTTATCAGGAAAAACCTGATGCCATATTCTGCTAATCTCCCGACCCGCTCGCTGCTTGACTTCAATAGGGATTGGTAAGTGAATGCGGTCAATGGCCATAAATGCGTATTTTTACCCCCCCCCCTTGCGCCGGACAGGTTTGAGCGGGAAAGGGTTATTCTGAGGCGCCGACTGCTTTTGGAAAAACTTAAATATCACCCATGAACAAGCTTCTCCATAGCCACCTGCCTTATCCGGAATGTGTATCTTGCGGCGAACTGCAATTCCGTATCCTCGCCGAGCAAATGCCAGATGTCGTTCTTCGCATGGATGGCGACGCACGATTTTTGTATGTGAATTCACGCATGCGTGATCTCACTGGCATGGAACCGCAGGCGTTCTTTGGGAAATCCTGCCGCGAAGTGGGATTTCCGGAGCATTGCTCGCTTCTTTGGGAGTCGATTGCGAAAGATGCCTTGGCAAGTGCTTCGGGGATTGATCGTGAGGTGCAAATCGAGTTGATGGGCAAGTTGCGGACTCTCCACATCCGCACTTCGCATGATATTGCAGCAGGCGAAAAAATGGAATTTATTGCCACTGTAAGGGATATCACCGCAACTCGGCGCGACGAGCGTCACATCCAAGAACTCGTCCAGCGTCTCACATACCATATGAACAATACACCTCTTGCTGTGATGGAGTGGGATCCAAAAGGCAGGTGCCTTATCTGGAATGGCGAGGCCGAGGACATGTTCGGCTGGACGCGGCGCGAGTTGAAAACCAGCCATATTGATTGTCTGGACTTGATACATCCGGACGACCGCCCGGGTTTTTCTGTGCTTCTGGAGCGCCTCAAGCTGGGTCAGGTGGCGAGCAGTTTTGTGAAATGCCGCACGCTGCACCAGGATGGGTCGCTTATCTTTTGCGAATGCCACCTCTCCGCACTCCTCGATGCCGATGGCTATGCCAAATCGATCCTCTGGGTGGCAAATAATGTCACCGCCCGCGAGTTGGCCGAGCAGGAAATGCAGCAGTTGAACACTGGCCTTGCCGATAGAGTCCGCGAGCGCACGGCAGAGCTGGAATCCTCAAATCAAGAGCTCCAGCGAGAGATTCTCGCCCGCAAGGAGTTGGAGTCCGAATTGATCTCCATAAGCGAGCGGGAGCACCGCCGTGTCGGGCACGACCTCCACGATGGCGTGTGCCAGGAACTCTCCGGCGTCCGTTTTTCCCTCGAGGCCATCTCCAAGAAACGCAGAAAAGGCACTGTGCTGCGCGATCAGATGGATCACCTCACAGGCGCCATCGAACGCGCCGTGCATCACATACGCCTGCTCTCGCGCGGCCTCGCCCCTCTGGAACTCGAGGGGGGAAACCTCGCAGCCGCTCTCGACGAACTCGCCGCAAACACCAGCGCCCTTTTCCAGGTCAAGTGCACCGTGAAATCCCGAGGTCGCTCCCAGCGGCTTGAAATCGAAAAAGCCATCAACCTCTTCCGCATTGCCCAAGAGGCGATCCAGAACGCCATCAAGCACGGCGACGCGACCCAGATCCGTGTCGATTTGGATTTGATCGAAGGCAAGCTATCCATCACCGACAACGGCAACGGCATTAAGGATGACGATCCCGCCCCCGCGCGCGGCAACGGTATGGGCTTGAAAATCATGCGCCACCGTGCCGATGCGATCCAAGGCAGCGTGGCCGTGGAGCGTATTCCTGCCGGCGGTGTTCGCGTAAACTGTCAATTTCCCAAATGAAAAAAGCGAAGGCCCCTTCCAAAACCAAGAAACCCCGAAAAAAACGCATTCTGATCGTCGATGACCATCCCATGACCCGCATGGGACTTAAAATGATGATCAACGGAGAGTCCGGCCTCGAGGTGTGCGGCGAAGCCGGAGGAGCTGGCGAGGCGCTCGATGCCACCATCCGTCTGCAACCGGATCTCGTGCTCACCGATGTCTCCTTGGCGGGACGCAGCGGGTTTGAGTTGGTGCAGGACATCCTCTCCCGCTGCCCCGACATTCCTGCGCTCGTCATCTCGATGCATGCCGAGACCAGTTACGCCAGGCGGGCGCTGGAGATCGGCGCGCGCGGCTATATCATGAAAAGCGAGCACAGCGACAAGGTTCTTGAGGCCATCAACACCGTCCTTCGCGGTCGCATCTATGTCAGCGAGGCCATCGCCGGCCACTTGCTCGAGTTTCTTTCCCACCGCTCGAAAAACAAGCAGTCCGGCCCTGATTCACTCAGCCCGAGGGAGTTCGAGGTTTTCAAGCTCATCGGCGATGGTGCAAGCACCCAGAATATCGCAAAACGCCTGAACCTCAGCCCCAAGACGGTCGAGACCCACCGCGCACACATCAAGGAAAAGCTCCACGCTACCACCGCCTCGCATCTCATCGCCATGGCAGCTGATTGGATTGCAAGACAAAGTATGGCGGAAAATAATTTTTCGGGTAGCCTGCCATAGATGTCAGGTCCCGCCCAATCAGCTATTGAAAACTCCCCCGATTCGAAAAAATTCCCGATCGCCGTCGTCGGTTGTTCAGCCGGAGGCGTTGAGGCCCTTGGTGCCTTTTTTGCGGAGATCCCCGGCGACCTGCAGGTTGCCTTCGTGGTGGCCAGCCATTTTCCACCCGCAGGCAAGAGCCACCTTGTTGATATCCTCTCGCGCGAGGGCGGCCTGCCTCTTGTGTGGGCCGATCCCGGCACCTGCCTTGAGCCGGGGAAAATCCATGTCCTCCCTCCTGGCCATTTGTTTGGAATCGAAGGCCGCCGCCTAGTTGAAAAAGGTCCACTGCCCGCGCATGGCACGCCCATCCTCATTGACACACTCTTGGAATCCCTCGCCGCTGCCTGCGAACCGGAATCCCTCGCCATCATCCTCTCCGGTGCCGGCAGCGACGGAACACAGGGGGCGCGCGTCTTGAAACAGGCCGGCGGCATTGTCTGCGTGCAGGAACCCGCCTCGGCGGCATTCGGCGGCATGGCTGCCAGTGTGCTTCTGACCGGCACGGCGGATTATGTCCTCCCTCCTGATAAGCTCGCGAACGAGGTGGTGCGGCTTGTGCGCCATCAGATTTCCATTCCACCAGTCGTTGCGGAGTCCCTCGATGAGGACCAGAGTGCCATGCGCCAGCTCACCAGCCTGCTGAGAAGGCACACCGGCTTCGATCTCGGAGCCTACAAAAACGAGACGGTGAACCGCCGCATCGAGCGCCGCATGGGCATTCGCCACATTTCCAACTTCGAGGAGTATGTCGACCTTCTGAAAAAAGACCCCGCCGAGTGCGAGAATCTCGCCAAGGATATGCTCATCAGCGTGACCCGGTTTTTTCGCGATCCCGAAGTCTTCGAGAACCTCCGCAAAAATGTGCTGCCCCGCCTCGTGCGCTCCGCCGGCGGGCGCTCCCTCCGCTTCTGGGTGCCCGGCTGCGCCACAGGCGAGGAGGTTTACTCCATCGGCATCATTCTCGAGGAGGTGCTCCGCGAGTTGGGCGAAATCAACCTGCCCTGCCGCTTCTTCGCCACCGACCTCGATCGCCGCGCCACCGAGATCGCAGGGCAGGGGATCTACCCCGAATCCATCGCTGCCGATATACCCCCCGACCTTCTCGAAAAATACTTCACCCGCCACGGCGATCATTACCAGATTTGCCGCACCGTCCGCGAACGCATCGTCTTCGCCAAGCACAACCTCCTCAAGGATCCACCCTTCACGCGCATCGATTTCGTCAGTTGCCGGAATGTGCTTATCTACCTCCAGCCCGTCGCCCAGCAGCGCGTGCTCTCGATCCTCCACTACGCCCTCCGCCCCGAAGGCGTTCTCGCCCTCGGTCTCAGCGAAAGCCTCGGTGAGCTCCAGAACGACTTCGAGACCCTGGATGCCCGTGATCACCTTTTCCGGAAAAAAAACACCATTCCCAGCGCGCTGCCCGAAGCGTTGCAGTTCGGCATCCTTCGCGCCGCAGCCGACCAACCTGTGAGTGTGCCTGCGTTGCCCAGCCACTCGCTTTCCAACGAGCCCCGCCTCACCGAATCCTTCACCAACCGCATCCTCTCGCGCCTCGGTCGCACCTGCTTCGTGCTCAACGACCAGATGGATATCCTCTACAGCTTTGGAGCTCCGGCGAAGTATGCCGCCTTGGCCGAAGGGCGAACCAGCCTCAAGCTTACCAGTCTCCTCCCGCGCGATTTCGCAGCAAGTCTGACCGCTGCCGTCGGGAAGGTTTTGAACGAGGGACGCCCCTTCAAATACGGCCCCGTCGAAACACCCCAAGGCTCCGTGAATGTCCTTGTCGAATCCTTCCGCTCACCCGGCCAGGACAGGGTTTTTCTTTTGGTCTTTCTTGAAGACATGGAAAAAAATCTCCCCATTGAACACCCGCCCTTCGACCTCAAGGAAAGCATGCTCCGCATCGCCGACCTCGAAGAGGAACTCCGCGCCAGTAAAATGCGGCTCAAGGCTGCCATCGAGGAACTCGAGGCCTCGAACGAGGAACTCCAAACATCCAACGAAGAGCTCCAGGCCTCAAACGAGGAACTTCAAAGCGCCAACGAAGAACTCGAAACCGTCAACGAGGAACTCCAGACCCTCAACAACGAGCACCAAACCAAAATCGCCGACATCACCAAAGCCAACGAGGACCTCGACAACTTCATCGCCAGCACATCCATTGCCACCATCTTCCTCGACAATGGGCTCCGCATCCGGCGATTCACGCCAAGAGCGGCAGAAAAGACCGGCATCCTCCCCCACGATATCGGCCGCGAAATCACCGACCTCGCGCACCCACTCCTCGCCCACGCCGCTGAAGTCGCCCGCCGCATTCTCGCAGGCGAAAAACTCGTCGAAGTCTTCCTCCCCGCACCCGACGGCGAAAAAATCCTCCTCCGCGCCACCCCCTTCCTCAACAAAGACGGCTCCCAGAGCGGAGCCACAGTCAGCATCATCCGCATCAGCAGCCAATAAACGCTGCCCAGGCCCGACCAAAAATTTGGACGATCGTCCAAAT
>Ga0209297_1001214_pt1 | contig 15024 bp, 15 predicted proteins | sample S_130805_MF_Meta_FD_187322 | JGI IMG/M metagenome (GOLD analysis project Ga0209297, IMG submission 187322) | Freshwater microbial communities from Lake Simoncouche, Canada to study carbon cycling - S_130805_MF_MetaG (SPAdes) (version 2) | ecosystem: Environmental > Aquatic > Freshwater > Lake ... | reverse complement strand
GTTCTAAATAGATGTGTTAAAAATCTTTCCCCATCAACTTCAACACCTAAATGTTCTCCGACTAATTCACCTTCAAAAGGAAGACCACTTGCGCGCGCCTCATCAACTGCTGCTGCGCGCGCTAATTCGATCGCGTCACTTAGAAATTGATCTGTAGTTATTTCCATTTTGAATTTAGAAATCCATGTCCCCGCCGCCAGGAGCTGCAGGAGTTGCACTCTTTGGCTCAGGCTTGTCAGCAATTACAGCTTCTGTTGTTAAGAACAGTGCTGCGATTGATGCGGCATTTTGAAGTGCAGAACGAGTTACCTTGGCAGGATCAATAATTCCAGCTTTGATCATGTCAACATATTCACCTGTTGCAGCATTTAATCCAAAACCTGCTTCAAGGTGACTTACTTTCTCGACTACAACTCCGCCTTCCATGCCAGCGTTAATTGCAATCTGCTTTAGTGGTGCTTCAACTGCTAATTCAACAATTTTTGCACCAGTGGCTTCATCGCCAGTTAATTTCAATTTAGCGAATGCAACTTTGGCTGCTTGTAGAAGCGCTACGCCACCACCGGCAACGATTCCTTCTTCAACAGCTGCTTTTGCATTTCGTACGGCATCTTCGATGCGGTGCTTACGCTCTTTTAGCTCAACCTCTGTTGCGGCTCCAGCTTTGATTACTGCAACTCCACCAGCAAGTTTTGCTAAGCGCTCTTGCAACTTCTCGCGATCATAATCTGAATCGCTCTTTTCAATTTCTGCACGAATTTGCGCAACGCGTCCTGCAATTTGCTCTGCATCTCCGGCACCTTCAACAATTGTTGTCTCATCTTTGGTGACCACAATCTTGCGGGCACGTCCAAGAAGATCCATGGTTGTTGCTTCGAGTTTCAATCCAACTTCTTCTGAAACTACTTGAGCACCTGTAAGGATTGCGATGTCTTGCAACATAGCCTTACGACGATCGCCAAATCCTGGAGCTTTAACAGCAACTGAGCGGAATGTTCCGCGAATTTTATTTACAACAAGAGTTGCAAGTGCTTCGCCTTCTACATCTTCAGCGATAATTGCAAGTGGCTTTCCTGATTGCATTACTTTCTCAAGAATTGGCAACATGTCTTTGATGTTGGTGATCTTTGAGTTTGCGATCAAGATGTAAGCATCTTCTAGAACAGTTTCCATACGATCTGTATCAGTTACAAAGTATGGAGAGATATAACCCTTATCAAAACGCATACCTTCGGTTAGTTCTAATTCCAAACCAAATGTGTTGCTTTCTTCAACAGTGATAACGCCTTCTTTGCCGACTTTATCCATTGCCTCAGCAATCATCGCGCCGATAGTTGCATCAGCAGCTGAGATGGACGCTGTTGCAGCAATCTGCTCTTTGGTTTCAACATTTTTAGCCATTTTGCTTAATTCATCAGTTACAGCAATTACAGCTTTTTCAATTCCACGCTTTAGTGCCATTGGATTTGATCCTGCAGCAACGTTGCGAAGACCTTCGCGTACTAATGCTTGAGCAAGAACGGTTGCTGTTGTTGTTCCATCGCCAGCGACATCATCAGTCTTCTTGGCAACTTCTTTAACAAGCTCTGCACCAATTTTTTCGTATGGATCATCAAGTTCAATCTCTTTTGCAATTGAAACACCATCGTTGGTGATTGTTGGGGCGCCCCATTTTTTCTCCAGCACCACATTTCGACCACGAGGTCCGAGTGTTACTTTGACTGCATCTGCGAGCACATTCATTCCGCGCTCTAAGCCGCGACGAGCCTCTTCATTAAAAGCGATGATCTTTGCCACTTTTTACTCCTTGCAAAATTAAGCACATTTACAGCTCTTGGCTGTCACTCTCATCGGGAGAGTGCTAACGCATAATCTACGGCAGGAAGGGTGAGTCGGCCAAACGGAGATTCGGTTTAGTTGGCTCTAGAGGTGCAGTGGGGCGATCGGGGATCGAGCCTGAGTTCGGCTCTCACGCAACCGGCGTAAGCGCCGTACGAGCGTGGGATAAGCGGTTTCAGCCGCGCTGTTATCCAGCAATGCGTTCAATAATTGGTAATAACGAGGGGTGCTAATCGAGAACAGTTCGCGGATTGCAGCCTCTTTTGAGCCCGGGTAGCGCCACCATTGCCGCTCAAACTCCAAAATCTGGAGCTCAAGTTCAGTGAGCGTGCTTGCGCCACTGTTTTGTACCGGTTCACCCATGTTCCTATCGTAGGGCTAAATTACATCGGTGTCATTTACCCCAATTAGTCCAATTTAAAGAGTCGCCAGGATCGCTTGGATATCTGTGATCTTGGTCCATGGATTAACAATGGCAAAGCGCAAGATCGGTACACCTTCATGAGATGAAGGCGTCACGAACCCAATTTGGTCAGCCAATAATTTATCGCTCCACTCTTGATAATCATTTAACTTCCACCCATCGCGCGTAAATGCAACTATAGAAAGTGTTGGTTCGCACAAAAGAGTCAACCGCGGATGTGCTTCTATTAATTCAGTTGCTTCTTTAGTGATTTGTAAAGATTTTTCTATCGCATCTTCATATGCAGCACTTCCATTCGCTGCAAGTGAAAACCAGAATGGTAATCCTCGTGCACGTCTGGTTAATTGAATTGCATAATCCGAGGGATTGAATTCACTCTCGTCTTCTAGTGTTTCTAAATATGGCGCACGTTGGGTGTGTGCAGCCTTGCCGAGTGCGGCGTCTCTATAAATAAGTGCGCAGGCATCAAAAGGAGCGAATAACCATTTATGCGGATCAACAATTAATGAATCAGCGCGTTCTACGCCATTAAATAATTCGCGAACTGATGGTGCTGCCAATGCAGCAAGCCCATATGCACCATCAACATGAAACCAAATTTTTAATTTACTTGCTGCGTCTGCTAATCCGTTTAGATCATCAATAATCCCCAAATTAGTGGTTCCGGCAGTTCCCACTAATGCAAAAACTTTATGATTTGAGTTTCCATTTTCAAATTCTGTGATTGCTTCATATGCATTTGTTCCAGTAAGTTTCCCCACTTCATCAGTTTCGATTGGGAGAATTTCTACATCCATTACATCAGCAGCTGCAGCTATTGAAGAATGCGCATCTGCACTACAAGCTATTACCCAACGTTTGGAAGATCCAAATTCTTTTTTAGCATGAAACCTTGCTGCCACTAATGCGGAAAGATTTCCGACAGTTCCGCCTTGTACAAAAACTCCCCCGGCGGTTTCCGGAAATTTTGCTAAATCACTTATCCACCGCAGAGCTTGATTTTCTGCATAAACAGCACCGGCACCCTCTAACCAAGAGCCGCCGTAAAGTGAAGTTGCAGCAACTACTAAGTCGAAAAGACTTGCATACTCACTTGGCGCGGATGGGATAAAAGCTAAATACCGTGGATGATCTGTGGAAATGCAAGAAGTTGCTAAATATTTCTGGAAAAGCTCAAGAGCATCATGTCCGCCTAGACCATTCTCAGTAATTGTTTGACCCACTAAGGAGTGCAACTCGGCTTCACTTCGTGGATGATCCAATGGTGGATCTATTCGCAAACGATCCAAACTGTAATTAAGGATCTCATGTGCCAAGGCTTCCACTTCAGCGGTAAATTCATGCATGTTAGCCATTCTCTCACGCATCTGAGTAAGGGATACTTAACACGTGTTCTCTAAATTAAAAGCCTTTTTGGCTGCCTCACATTTCCAACCCACGATCTTTGTCACTGCAGTCAGTTTTTTATTAGCCCGAGAACTTTGGTGGGAGGGCCCGGCTTACATAATTGCCGTTGGTGTGTTTTTTGGGCAGCTTGTTGTTGGTTTTACAAATGATTTAAATGATTTTGCAGATGATAAGAAACATCGCCGATTAGAAAAACCATTAGTAGCCGGAACAATCACTGAAAAGCAACTGCGACAAGGAATTTGGGTCGCACTAGTTTTGGCAGTTGTAATTAATTTATTTGGCCCACTTGGAATTAAAGGTGGGTTGATCTACTTATTTGGAATCGGTTGTGGTGTCGCTTATAACTTTTATTTGAAAGCAACTCCGCTATCTCCACTTCCATACTTTTTGGCGTTCGCAGCGTTGCCCGCTTGTATTGTTGTTGCTACTGACAGAACGCCACCACTTTGGTTGATAAGTGCAGGTGCCTTGCTAGGTGTAGGTGCTCATTTTGCAAATGTCATTAAAGATTTAAAAGAAGATGTTGAAAGTGGAATTCGTGGATTACCACAAATCATCGGTGAGAAAAATTCAAGAGCGGCCACAGCATTTATTCTGATCTTGACTACAATAATTTTGACTCAAGTAATTGAGAATGTTTTAACGCTAACTATCGGTCTTGTCGGATCACTATTTTTGCTTTTTGGTGGAAAGCGTTTTGTTTTTCCGGCAATCATGTTGGTCTCTTTGTTAAATGTTTTGTTGCTAATTGCTGCGGTAAGTGTGCAAATTGGTAGTACGACTAACTAAAGTACTCTTTGCGCTTTGCGCTCCGTACAATATTTCGTAACATAATTGGAAAAATAAATGCATGTAATGGCAAAATTGCAAACCAATACAGCTGACCGCCTAAACCACGCGGCGAAAATGTTGCTTCCTGAATAACTTTTACTGTATCGGTATCTTTGATCGGTTCAATCCGAAATTCCAACCAAGCTTTACCTGGCAAAATCATCTCAGCATACAATTTTAAGAAATTTGGACGATTTAATGCCTCCACTCTCCAAAAATCCAACCCATCTCCAACACGCAAAGTTTTTGGATCACGCCGTCCTCGGCGTAGCCCAACACCACCAATTGCACGATCGATCAATCCGCGTAACCACCACAACCAATCTGATCCATACCAACCGGTTTCACCACCGATTTCTTCAATGGTTTCCCAAAGATAATTTGGTTTCGCTTCAGTAACGACTTCACGATGATCTTTAAAGAGCATCTCACCAGCCCAAGCTGGGTCTGATTGTGCTTTTTGCCACGGCAACATTGGTGCGGTGGCATCTGACCAACGTGATTGCACTTGATTCTTATCTATCCGGGTAAGCGCATAAATCATCGCGTTGTCGACGTCTAATAGTCCTTCATTGGGCGGTGGAATTAATTTGTCAATGCTTTTTTCTGGGTCAGCAACAACTTCACTTATCAATGAACCTACTAAAGGTTTTGCTAACGCCGCTGGTAGTGGTGTTACTAAACCAATCCAATGGCTGGCTAACCTTGGAGTTAAAACTGGGACTCTTATAATTAATCTGCGCCTTAAGCCAGATAGTTTGGCAAATTTTTGTAACATTTCAGAATAAGGAAGAACTTCTGGGCCCCCAATATCAAAAACTTCATTTACTGGTGAAGTTAATTGAGCGGCATGACTCAAATACCAAAGCACATCTCTGATTGCGATTGGATGCGTTAAATTCGAAATCCATTTGGGCGTTGTCATTATCGGTAACCGGTGTGTTAAATGTCGGACCATTTCAAATGATGCTGAACCTGAACCAATAATGATTCCCGCTCTTAATTCAAGAGTTGCTACGCCAGTTGATGCTAAGACTTCTCCCACACGAGCTCTTGATGACAGGTGTTTACTTGTGTTCGTATCATTTGCAATACCACCTAAGTAGACAATCTGTTTGACGTCAGCTTCGGCCGCTGCTCGAGCAAAGTTGGCCGCCATTTCACTTTCAATCTCGTCAAACTTTGGACCTAAATTTAGGGAATGCAATAAATAGAACGCTGTGTGGATTCCAGTTAGCGCTTGTCTAGTGCTTTCAAAATCACTCGCATTACCAACAGATACCTCAACTTGGTCGGCCCATGGCTGGTCAGTTACTTTTGATCGATCACGTACAAAGATCCGCACTTCCAGCTCTTCGTTTAGCAAGGCTCGAACTAGTCGGCCACCGACATAACCGGTAGCCCCCGTAATTAGTATTTTTCGAGGTGCGCTCACACTGGGCAACAATAGACTTATAGTTGCGAGTTGGTAATTTGAAAGCTGGGGGTCATGAATAGAGATAAGCCGCGGGTTCTAATTTTGGGCGCCGGGTTTGGCGGCCTAACCGCAGCGATTCAACTAGCCAAAATAGCAAAAGTGACTTTGGTAGACCGACATAATTTCCAAACTTTTTTACCTTTGCTTTATCAAGTATCAACTGCTGGGTTGGCGGCAGATCATGTTGCTTATCCAATTCGAGGCGCACTTCGAGGTTTGCCAATTGAATTTCGGATGGGTTCACCAATTTCGATAAATCACCGAGAAAAATCTGTGAAACTTGATAGCAGCGAAGAGATTTATTTTGACCATCTAATAATTGCACTTGGTTCGGCTACCGCTGATTTTGGAATTCCAGGGGTTGCAGAACATGCATTAGGCATGAAAACAATTCATGAAGCATTAACTATTCGCGCGGAAGTTATGCGCCGATTTGAAGATCTCTGTAGATTTAATGACGATACAAAATTAGGAATAGTGGTTGTTGGTGGCGGGCCCACAGGTGTTGAAATGGCAGGAGCGCTTGCTGAATTGATTCGAGGGCCACTAAAAGGTGATCACTCTCATGCCGCCGCCAATATCAATATTTCGTTAGTCGAAGCTGGTGACAGATTATTGCCAGCGCTACACCCAGCATTGTCCGCTCGCACTTCTCGTGATCTTGAAAAAATGGGTGTGCAAGTTTTAACTAACACCGCAGTGGCCGAAGTTGCACCTCGAATTATTAAATTTAAAGATGGCACTCAAATTGGAGCGGAAATCACAATTTGGGCCGCTGGTGTACGCGGCGTCCCAATTTTAGAAGAATTAAATATTCCTCTTAATAGAGGAAGAATTGATTCTGATCAAACTCTGCAAGTTAAAAATTATCCTTACATTTGGGCAATTGGTGATAACTCTGGATCTGTTGATGAGAATGGCAAGCCTTACCCAATGATTGCTCCAGTTGCTATGCAACAAGCGAAATTTGTAGCACAACAGATTATGCAATTTACACAGGGCAAGGATCTAAAGAAATTTAAATATAGAGACAAAGGTGCGATGGCCACAATTGGCAGACATAAAGCCGTAGTCGAAGTAAAAGGTTTGCGAATTTCCGGCTTTGTCGCATGGAGTATTTGGTTGTTCTTGCATCTATTTTATTTACTTGGTGGGCGCAATAAAATTGGAACAATTGCAGATTGGTCCTGGAACTATTTAACGTTTGATCGAGGCAACCGCCATATTATGGATGCGCTTTAATTTAATTAGCTTGCAAAGCCGCACTTAATTGAATTGCGTGATCATTTATGTGCGAACGAGCTTTTTTGATTAATGCAATCAATACAAACTCATTCCCGTCAGAGGTAATGCCTTTGCGTTGCCAATCTTCATCCTTGAAATTATTAAAAAGAGAAACGCTGGATGCTCTTATGCTTTCAATTAAAGCAATAGAAGCGTGTACGTCACGTTTTTCATAATGCAAAAGTTCTGGATAAACATCTTCGTCAAAAAATTCTGTAGTTGGGATATTTTCAGTTAGCACACGTAAGTATCTAATGTAGAAATGCGCTTCGGCATCTGCCATATGATGAATTATATTTGCCGGAGACCACTCATTATTTTCTGGACTTTTATGCAACTTTTCATTCGATGCACCTTTGGCTATTTCTATAAAGCGTTTCCCTGATTCGCGGAACTCGGCTATAACTTCATTCGACATTTAGATTCCAATCATTAATCAGATAGCAGTTGGCATAATTTATCGAGATCTTCTGAATGTCTAGAGATTACTTCAATACTTGCCTGCTCCAAAGCTTTAATAGTTTCGGGGCGTGCATCATCGATCGCAGATCTCATCCCAGACATCAATGGTTGAACTCTAAAATAATGCCCTTTGCGCAAAATATGATTTAGTTGCCAATCAATTGCATGATTGCTTGCTTGAGAAGTAATATCCAAAATTGGTCTGGCCCAGTTTGCTAATCCCCAGTGGCGAACCTCTTCATATTGCAGAATTCGAGATACAGCGCCGGTACCTAAAGAAATTATTGTCATATCGTCTTCGTCAAATCCCAATGATTGCGCATGAGCAAAAGCACACATGGATGGATTATTTGCAAAAACTGCCCCATCTAGAAAAGCCATGCTTTCTTCATCATTAAATTTTGCCGCTGGCTCGAAATATGTTGGAGCGGCACTTGTGGCTCTAGCCACAAAACTCATTAGGTGATCTTTCTTGGGATTTTCACGTGCTTCACTTCTCAGGAAAAAGTGTGGCTCTCCACTCTCGACCTCAAAAGCAGTGATCAATACTTCAACTAACGCTTCGCTTAGCTTAGCTTCACCGAAAATTTCATTTAGAGCTGTATCTATTCCGTCCGCGGAATATCTCTCGCTTGTTAAACCTTTCAATACATCAAGCACTTTGAAACCAGAGTTATCGAAGATCCGTCCATATGCTTCACGATAAAACGCAGCTAGCTCTGGTGCACTCCATTTAGGTTTTCCATCAGCTCCAGGGGTAGCAAGCGCCAAAGCAATGTGTCCACCGGCAGAAGTTCCAGAGATTAAATCAAACAGTTGGCTGATTGGCTTACCCATACGCTTTTCAATTTCGACGATAACCATGCCAGGGATTAGCCCACGCACGCCACCGCCGTCAATTGAAAGGATTTTCATATATCTACTTTATCGACTGGAGAGTGTTGTTGCTACTAACCTAGAATTTTTACCAGCTTTGTGGCTGCAATTTCAATTTGCTCTGTGCTTACATCCAAATGTGTAACTAATCGCAAATACTTTGGACCCAGCGCACTGGCAAAAATGCCTTCTTCTTTTAGCGCAGCGCTGGCTTGGCTGGCATTTAATCTATGAGATTTCAGATTCAACCCCACAATATTTGAATCAACATGCTTGGGATCGACTACATCTGGAGATACCGAATGGATTGCTTTTGCCAATATTTGGGCGTGATGATGATCTTCTGCCAATCGTGAAATGTTTTTATCAAGTGCGTAATGTGCTGCGGCCGCAAGAATTCCAACTTGGCGCATTCCAGCACCTAATCTTTTTCGCAACACTCGCGCAATTGTGATTTTTTCTTTACTGGAAAGCAAAATTGAACCTATTGGCGCACCAAGGCCTTTTGATAGACAAACACTTATAGTTTCAAAGTATTTTCCATAATCCAATAATGGCGTACCAGTTGCTACGTGTGCATTCCAAATACGAGCGCCATCTAAATGTAATGAGATTCCAACTTCTTTACTTTGTGAATACAACTTTGCAATTTCGCTAATTGGTTGAATAGTTCCACCGCCGAAATTATGGGTGTTCTCGATTGCGATAGCTGTAGTAGAAACTAAATATGCACCGGCATCTGGCCTGGCCAATCGAATCGCTTCATCAGCGTTTAACAATCCGCGTTCTGCGTGCCATGTTCGAGTAGTCACGCCACCTTGCACAGCTCCTGCGCCCAACTCTGCTCGCACTACATGCGCATCCTCTTCGCAAAGTAACTCTTCGCCAGGTTTTACAAGTAGACGAATTCCCAATTGATTAGCCATCGAGCCAGTCGGCGTAAATAGTCCAGCTTCTTTCCCAAACATTTTTGCCACACGCTCTTCAAGTGAGTTAACGGTTGGGTCCTCACCGTAAACATCATCACCAACTTCAGCGCTTGCCATAGCTAAGCGCATTCCCTCTGATGGTTTGGTGAGAGTGTCTGAACGCAGATCAATATTCATGCGGATGAGGTTATCGGTTTTGCCTTAAAACCCAAATGGCCCTGGATCTTCATCCAGAGCCAAAGGGCAATCCCCCACGGAGAGTTAGGGGACTAGATCGTCGCCTCTTCAGGAGTGCGACGAAGATGTCGGTATCCCAGCATTGTCATAAACAACATTAAAGCTCCTGCTAATAAAGCTGCGTATGAAGATAGTTTTGCGATCTGTCCTAACTGCCAAAATGCAAATGCGGTTAACAATGTTCCTCTTAAGCTTTCTCCACGGAACAAAGTTTGTACTTGTCCAGCTAAAGCGGTGTCTGTTGGGTTGGCGCGAGAAAGAGTGCTTACTTCTGAATAAGTCTTTCCACCGGCTATCTTATTTAAATGTTCAGCAATGTAATGATCGGCATACATCTGTGCCTGTTTTCCAGTTGTCATCTGCATACCACCATACTGCTGCAAATCTGGAAAGGTTTCTGCGTCAAATCCTGGTGAGCCCTTTTCTGGAAAATAAATATTTTGAGCAGACAGCTGGGATTTCACGGTGTTATCCGCAAATGAATAACCCCAGTTAAGTAGCCCTGCCGCAACAAATAAAAATATGCTCAAACCTAATCCAACTAGGCTGACCATTGCATCAAATTTTTTTCTTCTCATGGTTACATCTCCCCCTGCATTTAGAAGACTTTTGTCTTCATTGCTATTGAACTACTCGTCAATAGGCAGGAATTACAAATTTGCTGGTGCTACCCCTTAGTGTGAATTGTTGAGTGCTGACACTTAGAGAAAGATCACAATAAAATTAAATTTAAACTAAATGTGTCTGGTACAAACTTGTTTTCCGTCTGGGCCAATTTCAAGATGGCTGCATTCAGTATTTATTTTATCAAATGCAGCATCTCCAAAATGAGAGCGATAGGCAAGAGCTAACAAAACTCTAATGTTTATGTCGGGTGCCGATTTAAGTGCAAATGCTTTTGCTAGACGTGAAATTGTATTTTCAATTACTTTCTCAGTATGTGAGGTTTTCATTGCGATCGCTGCATTAGAAAGGCCGTCGCACATATGTTTACCTACGAGATGCTCGAAAGGCGTTAACTCTCGGGTCAGAATGGTCAAATCCATTGGACTCTCCGTTCATCCGTGAATCATTTATTGAATTATTCGGGCCGAAGAGGGGAATCGAACCCCTAACCGCCCGATTACAAGTCGGGTGCGCTACCAATTGCGCCACTTCGGCAAAACAGGAGTTTGAAAACCCCAACGGGTTAATTATGGCAGGTTTGTCTTCCCTATAGAAATAATCACTTGCTAGGCTCGCCACCATGAAAATCACAATGACTGGCGCATTAGGCCGAATCGGAAAAGTTACCACCCAACTCCTGGTAGATCGTGGCCATGAGGTGGTCGCGGTCGATATTGCAGACGGTCCAGTACCTGCAGGCGTCAAATTGCATGTGGGAGATTTAACAGATCTTGATTTTGCCGACAAAGTAGTCGCCGGCTCAGACGCGGTGATCCACATGGCTGGAATTCCAAGCCCAAGAGATGAACGCCAATACAACGTCTACAAAAACAACGTCAATTCAACTTTTGCGATTTTCAGTGCGGCCGCTAATGCAAAAAGTCGCGTCGTTGCATATGCATCAAGTTGCTCTGCATATGGCCAAGCTTGGTCAGATGAATGGACATCACCACTATATGCACCGATGACAGAACCACATCCACTTATGTGCACCGAGAGTTATTCACTTTGCAAAGAGGCGAATGAACAAGCCGCGTTAATGTGGTCTAAGCGCAGCGATACTACTTTTGTAGGTTTCCGTTTCCCTTACACAAATAATATGGCTGACCTTGAAGAGTTTGCAATTAAATTTAATCATCATGATGCTGAGGCTGCTAAAACTGCAGCGAAAATTGGTTGGGCATATTTAGATGCACGCGATGCCGCTGCTGCTTTAGAACTTACTGTCCGTAGCGATCTAAAGGGTGCACAAGTATTTAACTTGATGGCACCAGACACAATGGCGATTGAAACCACAGATAAGTTGTTAGCTAAATACCATCCAACAACTGAATTGCGCGGAGATTTCTCTGGCTATCAATCAATCTTCAGTTCTGATCACTGGTTAGAGGTGATGGGTTATAAACCCCAACACCTCTTTGACCGTGAAAAAATTAGAAACGCGAAATAATTTAAACGGTTGGCGTTGTGTAAAGAACTTTTCCGCCAACCTTTATCTCTGTTTCAACTAAATACTTTTTAACTGCAGCTAAGTTGATTTCAAGACCGATACCAGGGCGATCTGGAATTGTGATCATTCCATCGCTTTCGACTTCAATCTTATCTACAGTTAATTCAACACAAAGAGATTTTGGTTCCATTGGGTACTCAGTAATCCAAGAATCCTTGAGGCCAGCAAATGGCTGCAATGATGCTGAAAGTGCTGAGTGTGAAGTGAAAGTGTGATTTACAAATTGGACTCCGCGTGCTTTTGCATATTGAGCAACACGATACGCATCGCCAATTCCACCAATATATCCAGTGTCAATTTGCACAAATCCAACGCCACCGTGATCAATTAAATGTTCTGCTTGGTATGGATTATGTGCACCTTCACCGCCGGCTAATTTAACTTTAGGTGTGCGCTTTGATAATTCGCCGTATGAAGCCAAAGCAGCAGCATCAAATGGTTCTTCGTACCATAGGACATTTGCATCAGATAACGCTTGCAATCTTGCGGCAGCAGCTTCTACATCCTCGTGGAAAATAGTTCCGGCATCGATCATTAAATGTGCATCGGCGCCGATGCCCTCACGTGCAGCATGAATATGGTCTGCATCATCTTGCACACTTCCACGACCAAAAGGTCCCCATCCAAATTTAATTGCACTAAAACCAACTTTTCTAATATCGCTGGCTTTCTTCAACGTTTCTTCTGCAGTATCGCCAAATAACACAGAAGCGTATGGAAGTTTGCGAGTTGCTTCTTTATAGCCGAGCAATTTATAAATAGGCTCTTCTTTTACCTGTCCAAGTAAATCCCAAAGTGCAATTTCAATTCCGGAAAGTGTTAAATCACTTTGAATAATTGCATAAAATGAGTTTGCACGTACTTTGCGAGTGATTGCAAAAATGTCTTCTGGCGAATTTAACTGCTCTCCTAAAACTGAATCAATAACTGGGTGACAAGCGCTATGCGACATAGGCGCAATCCAGCTTGCGATCGAAGTTAGTGGTGAAGCTTCAGCTTCTCCCCATCCAACATAACCATCTGCAGTAACGCGCACTAAAAGTGCGTCTTGACTGCCATCACCGATATCTAGTACCTCTGGCATGCGCAAGTAAAAGAGATCTACTGAATCGATTTTCATGGTGAGCCTTTCTGAAGAGTTACGAAAGTCTAATTGGGGCGCTGTGCTTTGCAAACCTGCCATCCCCGGATGAGATGCCCCTTATCCGGCGTGAAATCCACGGAATTAAAAAAGTAGTTATCCATTTAACTTCTATCTGAATACTTTGGACCTTCCCCAATTCTGGGAGGGGTGGCAGTGGTGCATTCCAATTGGGATCAAAATCCGCCCCGATAAGCTCTAATACTGATTCCGCCACTCTGGCATGACCAGCGGGATTCAAATGCAGTCGATCAGCGTCCAAGAATCTGCGTGAGGCAATATCTGGATCTAAATTAGCATCAGCAACAATCGCGCCTACCTCTAAGCCGATCGCTCTGACATTGTTATTAAATCCACTAAACCTTTGCTGCCACAACTCCTGCATTTTTCCCGATTTTGCTACACGCTCAATTGCGGTAAATAAAATTAATTGGGCTCCAGTGGCCGCAAGTTTACGAACTGCTTCTCGATACTGCGGCAGTACAACCTCGGGGTCATATCCAGGGCGTAACACATCATTTGCTCCAGCATGAAAAGAAAGAAGAGTTGATGGGCCCTCTATCCATTTCATCGCTTCTGGAATTTGATCTTCAATTACCTGTGAAACTAATTTTCCACGTATTGCTAAGTTATAAAAAGAAAAATCAGGTTGCTGGTCGGCTAACCGCTCCGCTACGCGATCCGCCCATCCCATGAATTGACCATCGACTTGGATATCCCCGACACCTTCAGTGAAGGAATCACCTAAAGCAATAAATCGGGAATACCTAATCATCTTATTAAATAGCTTTCCTTTTTTCTGAAATTGAGAACAACGCGATTGCTGCAGCGATGCTGGCGTTTAATGATTCCATCTCTGATGACATTGGAATTGAAACTACCAAATCGCAATGCTCGCGAACTAAACGCGATAGTCCTTTACCTTCTCCACCAACAATTAATAACAAAGGTTCTGTTGCGGCCGCTAATTCACCGATCAACGCTTCACCATCTGCATCTAATCCAATTACAAAGTAACCCTCTTTTTGCACTTCTTGAATTGTGGCTACTAAGTTGCGAATTTGAGTGACAGGTGTTCTTGCGGCTGCGCCAGCAGATGCTTTCCAAGCAACGGCACTCATGCCAGCAGAACGTCGCTCTGGAACTACAACACCATGTGCACCAAAAGCACAAGCACTTCGCACAATTGCACCAAGGTTGCGCGGATCGGTCACACCATCAAGTGCAACAAAAAGTGGAACACCTTCTACTTTGCCACGCACATCATCAAACTCTTTATAAACATATGGGGCGATTCGCAATGCGATCCCTTGATGAGCTGGATAAGCATCCAATTCACGTCTTGCACATTCTTCGATTGGAATTTTTTTCTCACGTGCCAACTCAACAATTTCACGAACTCGATCATCGATATCAATTCCACGTGCCATCAAAACTTTACGTGATGGCATTTCTGCACGTAACGCTTCTAGAACTGGATTTCGCCCGACAATAATGTCTTCTTCAAGTGGAGTTTCGCGGCCGGCAGATCTTGGAGTGCGAGCAACAGATTTAGATCTTGCACCATCACCAACACCGCTCTGCTCAGTTGATCTTCTTGAATCTCTAGTTCCTGGTCTTTTAGCGCCAGCTTTTGCTGGTTTACCTTTCTTGGCTGCCGCTTTTTTCCGCTTGGCGGCAGGGTGATAGGTGCGGTCTTCAGCTTTTGGTGTCGGACCTTTTCCAGCTAAACGTCTCTTGTTATTTCCACCAGTACCAACTTTTTTCTTAACCACTTTTGTCTACCTATCCTCACCACGAGTGATGGTCCAACGCGGACCGCTCGAAGTATCTTCGATGGAAATCCCAACTGCAGAGATTGCATCCCGAATGCGATCTGCACTCTGCCAATCTTGACGAATTCTGGCCTCTTCTCGCTCTGCAAGAGCAAGTTTGACC
>Ga0209297_1001210_pt1 | contig 15042 bp, 17 predicted proteins | sample S_130805_MF_Meta_FD_187322 | JGI IMG/M metagenome (GOLD analysis project Ga0209297, IMG submission 187322) | Freshwater microbial communities from Lake Simoncouche, Canada to study carbon cycling - S_130805_MF_MetaG (SPAdes) (version 2) | ecosystem: Environmental > Aquatic > Freshwater > Lake ... | reverse complement strand
GTTTTACAAATAAAGCTTTTGCAGATTGGACAAAAGAACAAGAGAAGCAACGTAACCAAGACTGGGCGGCATGGGACCCTGCACCTTTTTTGGAACAAGTAAAAACTTTAACGGCTAAGGATGCAAGAGAAACAAACACGTATTTAAAGACTAATAAAGAAACGTTTAAGAAACGTTTATATGAATGTTTATATGACAACTACTTTGAATTTGTAGGTGAAAATCAATTGACCCCAGAAGAATACTATGAAGAATTTAAGCGGGTAATAGAAGATGAACTCAAACGCACCAACAAAGAACACGGTTTTGCTGAAGAGATGCACTCAATGTTTTTTAAAGATACCCTTCCCCAACCAATTATATTCTGATGGAAGAAGAACAAATTATTAAGTGGAGAAAAGTTAAGGCCGCCTTAGAGGCGGCTGGTAAAACTGACTGTTACTTTTATCAGAAAGCCTGCGCTGGTATCCAGGGTAAAGACCTTGATGTTTTTAAAGGTGGCTTAATGGCTGATACAAACAACTAGCCAGCACCTACGCTAAATAAAACAGTGGCTGCGGTGCCACCAGACTCTGATACAAATATAGGTTGAACATATAACAACGGATGATTGACAAGATTATAATGCGTAGTGCCATTAGAGGTAATTGTTTGATTAGTAATTACTTTTGACCAATTGGTTCCATCAATAGAACCATTTAATGCAACAACAACATTTGTATTAATAGATGCAACTGTAACAAAAAGTACATAGTTTCGTGCAACAATAGCTTCACCTCGCTGAACTAACATTACCTCACCAGAAGCAGGAGCTGTTAACACAGGATAGTTGTTAAACAAATTCTGAGAAGAAGACATAACAAACTCTTTTTTATTATTCTAATTTAAGATTTTTAAAATAAGGTTTGATAGACTATACATATTGATAAAGACTTATGTATACCTCTGGTCAGCCCCCTGTACAATATGTTCCTGCGCCCCAGGTGGAGCCTAAGGTTGTAGAACCTAAAGCTAAGAAGACTAAAGCTGTAGTAGCCAAGCCTGATATCCCTACCTTTATTCAACAATTAATTGGCCATGCTTCTTACGCAAACCAGCTTTATACCCAAGCTCATTTAAATCACCTTAACTATGAAGCTAGTAACTTCTTTTCTATTCATGAGTTCTTAAAAGAACAGTACGAAGCACATATTGAACAGTTTGATAAGCTGGCTGAGTTTACACGTAGCATGGATTACCTCATGCCAATGTGTGCATGTGGATTAAGAGACGCACATCCTGACTTTGACAATGTTACCAGTTATGACGGCAGGTCAATGCTGATGACATATCTTAAAAACCTAGAAGACTTTGCTATGAAATCCAAAGATCTTGCTGTGGCTGCCAGGGAAATTGAAGCTATTGATATTGAAAACTACGCAGCAGAACTAGCAGGAGAAACTTTTAAAGCCACTTGGTTCTTAAAAGCTACACTAAGGCATAACTAACATGATTCCTTTAGCTGGACAAAATAGAGTTGTTAATTTCTTTTTAACCAATCCTTTGGGAGAAGAAATTGGTGAGGGTGTTATGGGAGGTGCCATAGCAGGTATGTCTCAAGTTGGTACTGATAGTACACCTCAAGAAATAGCTTTAAAAACAGTAGGCGCAATTGCTGGTGGCATAGGTTTAGGAATAGCTGGTAGGCGTCTTGGCGCAGCTATAGGTAAAAAAATTAATCCTAATGCATTAAAAAACCAAGAAGGAATGCTTGCTAGTTTTGGTAGGCTAATGGGTTCTGAATCTACTGTTGAAGGTGCCAAGCATCAAGCGCAAATGATGAAAAGTGTAGTGCAAGAATCTCTTGTTAAAGAAACTTCATCAGCAATGATGGAAGAAGCTCTTAAAAATCCTAATGCATTTGCTGCTAAATACGGGGTAACTGCTGATCAATTTCAACAAGCAATACCATATGTACAACAAGGACGTAAAGCAGCGGCTGCAGCAAAAACATTTGAAGCTTTACCAGAAAAAGAACGGCATGAATTAGTGCACAACGTTATGAATACATATAAACAAGTTGAAGAAGCTGTTACCACAAATGCCGCTAATAGCATAGATGAAAGTATTAAAAGAATGGCTAATAACCCTAATGCAAAAAATATGACAATACCAGGGACAAATAAAACAATGTCAAGTATGTTTGAAAGTTTACTAAACACTGCTCCTCCTATTACAGGTGAACATGTAGGTAGAGCTATAGGTAGATTTGCTGGTGATGAAATAGGAGTAATAGCTGGGTTGGCTGGTGCTAGTGCTTTGGCTGGACCATTAGGTATACAAAGCCCTAAAGATATAAAAATTAAAGAGCTAGAACAACAATTAAAACAAAGGAATAGCTAATGCCAAATCCATTTGAAGCTCTTTTAAATGCAGCTGGTCGTAATTACCAACAAGCTGATAAAGCTTTAGGTGGTTGGTTGCCAGGTGGAGGTACTGCTTCTCCTTTGACACGGGCAAAACAAGAAGGAGAACAAAGAATGGCTGAACAAATTCGTCGCCATTCTGAACAATACGTAGGTCAACCAGGACGTTTTGCTGGGCAGGGGCAATTATTTAATGCAATTATGGCGACAACACAAGCAGGTACTAATCCAGTTTCAGTTGCTTTAGGTGATAAAAAAGCAATTGAAAAAGTAAGTAAATACTATTCACAGTATCCAGGGATGCAAAATGAATATGATTTAAATACTAATATGTTTTTACGTTATCTTTCTGGAACCGGAGCAGAAGGTTTAAAGATTGCACCTGAAGTAGGTAAACAACTTTATTCAGATATTCAACAACAAGAACAAAAATTCATGGATCCTCAATATCGAGAGGCTGTGATTAATAATCCAGGAAATCCTGCTTACGTAAAAAAAGGTCTTCTTGCCGGACGTACTCCTGTTTATTATGGAGGCTCTTCTGAAGCAATTGCCCCAGCCAAAACAAGTTTGCCTACAGATAAAGGTGAGCGTTGGCAGCTTGATAATTCATTGGGAAGTTATTGGGCTGAACCTATTGATAATGGATACACAATTAAAAATGAACGATATAACTTTATGTATGCACCTGTTAATAAGGATGGTGTAAAAGGACTGTCAGATATTAGAACTATTCCAGGGAGTATTGCTGATATTGGAAGAAATATTGTAAGACAAGGATTTGGTAGACCTTTTGAATATAGTTTAAATGTAGACCAATCAGGTGCCGTACAAAGTTATCCTTGGTAAACATAAAGTTACAAGATACTAAATATTAAAAGGACCACACATCTTGTGATCCTCCATTTTATTCATAAATTCATCAATGGTTTCTAGGGCATCAAGCTTGAGTAGAATCTCAGCTAGGCCTTGGATAATGATGGGGTGCTCACCACGGGCGGCAAAAGACAGGGCATTACGCAAGCTTGCGCCTGCTTCTTGTACAGAATCCTTGACTTGCTTTGATAATGCCATTTCAGATTCCTTTGGTTTCCTTAGTATACGGTAGATGTGCACAAAACAATTGCTAGTGTTAATAGTATGACACAAAGGATGTCAGCTGAGCGGACACCCTTTGATTAGGTACCGGCTTATTTAGATTTGGTTACCGTCCAGATTAGATCGTCATACCTACCCTTAGTTCGACGTACGTCAAATGAACGTACATCTTCTTGGTAGCGATCTTCCAGGTGAGCCGTCAAGATATTCAGATGACTACTATCTTGGATGTCTTCGATAATCAAAATACCGTCAGGCTTGAGCATTGGGAAATAGAAGTCAACAGCAAAGACTTGACTCTCTACGGTATGGGGACCATCATCAATAATGACATCAAACCCATCGGGTACTTCTTCTTTAAACTTCTGTACTGTTGTATCGGTATACCCATCAATATTGTAGAAAGTATGACGATCTGGATTCATGCTATCCCAGATTTTACTGGGTGCAATATCAGCAATGTCTACCAGGTGTAGTTGAAAGTTGGGAAGGTAGTCATGCCACAGCAAAGAAGATCCGCCGTGCTGCACGCCTAGTTCTAGGAGGGTGCCGGCCTTTTCTCGATAGTGCTCTAGAACATGGGCATAGATACCCGTGTAATTATGAATGGTGTTTTTGTCAGTGCCGCCAGGGGATTCAAAGCCGTTAACATCAAACTTGTTAAGGATAGAGATGATCTCTTCCGAGGGGAAGTACCAGGGGTGGCTCATTCTGCTGTGTGATTTCTTTTATCATTGTACATGTCAATCTCGATAGTGGGTAGCATCGTAATAATTCTTCCTTGGTACGTATCACGAAGACTTCTGATAATGTAATCACTAAAGTTATGGGCCAGAATAATGAGGTTATCAGGCTTGTGTACGTGAAGATGATGGCGATCTACAACTTGCATACCCGTACCAGGTACGTATAAGCCTTGTTTGCTTACTGTATCGTCAACAACATAACTACTAGGGTCAGTGACACTACTGACTTCTAAGGCATTCAAGTAGACACATCCTTTGGCTGCTGCCCCAAAGAAAGCAGTAGTCCCATCTAGTTTATTCAGGAAAACTGTGTCCTGCAGAATTTTGGCGGTGATCTTATCTCGGTAGGAAACAAAGTCAAACTCTGTTTCTTTTTTTATGAACCCAAGGTGGGCATTACTAGAAGCAAAGGTTGTTTTATTAGTGATCCAGAGGCGCATCGTGCCTCCATGAATAGGGAGTTCTTGGGCATGGAAGATGCTTAGACCATATTCTTTGAAGAGTTTTTCTAGGGGGGAGACTAGCCAGTAGTAGTAGTGCTCATGGTAGAACTGATCAAATTGTAAAGTTTTAAGGGTATTTAAACTGTAAGGAAATTCTAGAATCCAGATGCCATCAAGGTGTTGTTTGATGCCAGCAACAAATTTATGTGCGTCTTGTGTGTGTTGGAATACATTGGTAGAGACGATGACATCAGCCTTGGGTAGATCCAGGTCCTTGTTGAAATATGCATTGACATATTCAATGTTAGAAGCACGGTTTGTTTCCGCGAAAGATTCACTGGCATCTACGTTAATGAGACGTAGCTCTTCTTTTGTTTGTGATTGGAAAGCTTTAAGGAGAGTGCCGTCATTACCCCCAATATCAATGATGGTCTTGTGGTTGAGATGTCTGATCTCATGCCAAAGAAGTCGGCAGTGGTTAATAAAAGGCCTGCTAACCCCCGAGCTATATAAGTAATTCTTATATAAGATATCAGGAGGTATTGCTGTATCAAGTTTGATTACTAGGTCTTTATTAATAGTCGCCTTCAGTCGGTACTGTTCAACAGATAGAGCCAGCTCTTGGGTGCTGCACAAGTTGTTGACTAGGGGTTGGTAGCCTAAATCAACTAAGACTTCCTCAGATCCAGCGGAGGCGTTGGCTTCGAGCTGGATCGTATCTCCAGTAATCGATTGGATAATTTCTGTTGAAAGGGGTGACATACGTTTCTCGACTGGGGGGACCTCCCCATTTATCTATATAATACTGGTAATTCTCTTGGAATGAAACATTGTTTTTTTGTTTGAATTCATCTGAACTATTCAGTGTACTACTGGTGGCGTGTTCATTGATAAGAGGGATAGAGGTAATCTTGGTATTGGTAAGTTTTATTCGATAACGGTAGTCATTGTCTTCAAAATAACCAGGGAAGAAATTCTCGTCAAAGTATCCTACTCGATCTAGAAGAAGAGGTGTAAATACAATTCCACACATCTCGTCATTGCCTGTACCAAGGGTGGCTCCGAAGGGAATAGAGGTGATCTGGTTGACTACTTTTTGCCATTCACCAGGGGTGGGCCACCAGTCAAATCCATTTATGATCCAGTGCTTACAGTCAGTGTTCTGACGTATGATCCAGTTAACTGCCCCAGGGAAGCCGGTGTTTTGGGCGACAGAACAGACTACAACCTGATCAATGTAATCTGGTTTCCAGTGAGTGATTTGTCTAATGGCCTCATCCACGGATGTATCTTTGCCCATGGAATTATCTAAGATGAAATACCTGTGAAGAGGTACGTCAATTGTTTTAAAATGACGCAGTAGTTTGTCACCGTCAACCATGACGGGGACTGCGATGAGATCAAGCTTTGTCATAGGTCTACACGAAGATAGTCCGAGTCAGCCGCCTTAAGCTTTTCTTCATATGTATCTGCCTCATCAGTTGAAATATCTGCGACAAAACCTTCACATTCATCTGCGTCTGTACAGATATAAAAGCGAGAAATACTACAGATCATTTGTGATACCTGACTTGAGTAGAGGCTGTGCCCCAGGTTGATGCTATCACGGGGATGAGAGAATAAAATAAAGTAACACAGACGAGGATATGGCGTTCAAATATAAAGAAATTGTTAAAAGGGTTATAAGATCCATGGAAGATTTTGGGGTAGACTATACTTTAAATAAGTTTAAACCCTGTAATGTCTGTCTCACCAAGCAGGGAAGAACGGATTAATTCCGATCATAGTGCGGATTTTGAGCATTTAAATCAGCTGCCCTCCAGGGTTACAATCAATGGTAAGCGCCATTATCATACTCCTTTTCTTACCGGACCAGCGCCTTCAGTAACCACAATACTTTCTGAGACTGCATCGGAAGCTAATAAGAAAAAATTAGAGATGTGGTCCAAGAATAATCCGGGGGTAGGTGAGGCGGCGGCGCAGCGTGGCACTTCTATTCATGCAGGAATGGAATCATATTGTAAAAAATTGCCTGTTGAAATACCTCCTGAGTATCAAGAGTATTGGGAGGGAATGCCACGGATTCTGGATCAGTTTGATGAGGTGCTCTGGGCAGAGACGCCCCTGTTGGAAAAACATCAATTTGCTTTGTCAGCCGATGGGGTAGGCAGGGTATGGGGTAAGGACCACGAAGATCGAGCATGGGCTGGATCTCCTGACCTAATTGGGGTAGTCGGTGGAAAACTGACGCTAGCTGACCTAAAGACCAGTGTTAAACCCTATAGTCGACATTGGCCTAAGGATGTGGAAAAGGGGTCGCAAGAATGGCGAGACCTCCTGGGAGGCAACATGAAGTTTAAGAAAACGTTAAAGCAGCTCGCAGCTTATGACTTAGGTATTGAACAGACTCTTGGGATGAAGGTCCAGCAGGCCGCAATCTTGGTATCAACGCCTGTACGTACACAAGTATTTAAGATATCGAGAAGGTTTTTGGATAGCCTAAGGGAAGACTGGTACACACTAGTAGCTGAGTACTATTCCCAGATTGAACGCTGTGGGGTTTACGATCCTGATTTGGTTTAAACTTTTCTTAGTGTTGGGGAAGGAGGGTCAGCAGTAGAATAGAGGACGCCGCCCTGGACCATTGGATATACATGTGAGTACTGGGCACTGGATAGAGTATCTAACTAGGACCATGGTTGAGAATGCTGATACTCCACTATGTTTCCACCTTCCCTCCACGGCTCACGTACATGCTTTCTTAATTGTTAAAGAAGATTTGTACCCTGAAAAGCCTTTTGAATTTAGACTGACAGAAGGGGCTACGACCAAATGACTGATGAATCCAAGGCGTTAAAACCAGGGGAAATTCGCCTGGGTTATATCCCGCTTGACTGGCCTCTTACCCCACTAGGTGCCAAGAAAGATCCTTATCTTTTGGCGTGGCAAAACAAACCGTTAGGCGTCACTGAAATTGAAGAGGAATTTGTAGAAGATAACTGTAAGGCCGTTGGCTTGATGGCTGGCCCAGTTTTTAATCATCCTTACGGATTGGTATGGGTGGATATTGATGGTGCAAGTGTTGATCAACTTGTTGGTGAAATTGCAGGTGTTCCCATAGAAGAAGCCCTACCTAAGACACTGACAATTTGCAGTGGTAAAGAAGGTAGATCACGTAAGTTGTATCAAGTACGCAAAGAGAATTGGAAACATTTCTTAAGAAACAAATATGTTTGGCATGCTGATACAAGCCGTGAACAACTTGAGGTTCTTTGGACTAAGCACCAGGGGGCTTTGATGGGTTTACATCCAGAGACAGATGGATATTTTACGGCAGAGGGGGAGGGGTTTGAGTGGGCCGACAAATTACCTGAGCTACCTGAGTGGCTGATATGTAGCATTATTAATAAAAATGTACGGCAAGGTAAACCGGCTACAGAATACAATCGTTTTGTGGGCCAGGGGTTTGCTATTAATACTGAGATATCTCTTGAGAGGGATATGAAGCTGGCCCTAGAGGCTATGAATGCATTGCCTTCAGAAGCAGCTGATGACTACGATATTTGGATCACGATTGGACAAAGCCTCCATACACTAGATGAATCTTTGTTAGATGAATGGGATGAATGGTCAAAACAAAGTGACAAATATAAAGAAGGTGAATGCTTACGTCGATGGCGATCCTTTAGTAAGACTGGGGGACGTGGCGTCGGTAGCCTTATTCATATTGCCCAAGAACACGGATGGAAACCTTCTCAGGAGCACAGAGCAATGAGCGTAGATGATCAAACGCTTAACACAGTAGCAACTCTTTTAACTGAATTAGAAAATGATTTTGGTATTCAGATGCTACCTGATGAGCAAGGTGTGCAGCTCGAAGTCCCTGCTATGACTGGGGATTCTACTTCCAGTAGGACCGGGCAAGCGAAGGCACCTACAGAAGGTAAGGGGAAAAAACAGCGGCCACGCAATCCATCAGCAAATGAAATTACAGATTTATTAATTCAGATGTATAAAGGGAAGCTGAGGTTCAGTCAATCCCACTCACAGTTCTTTTTATATGAACTAGAGCATCCCGGACTTTGGTCTCCCCTCACTAAAGTAGAAATGATGCAGGACATAAGACGCGGTCTAGAGTATCTAATAAGACTATTGCCTAATGGATACAGTGCAAATCTCATGAATGATTTATATATGCAGCTGCAGGCTGCACTTAGTTTTAATAAGTGGTACGAAGGTACTACCTATTTGCTGTTTGCGAATGGCGTATTGAATATAGAGACAAAAGAATTGCTGCCATTTGACAGGAGGTTGTATCTTACCCAACGCATGCCTTATGCCTATGATCCGGGGGCTACATGTGACGGAATTGTAAGGTGGCTGAAATTTACACAGCGTAATGACTGGGGGCGAGTACAGGTATTAAGAGCTTGGTTAAGGGCTGTTCTTCTGGGGTGCCATGATATGCAGAAGTTTGTTGAGATTATTGGACCAGGAAAGAGTGGAAAGAGTACGTATGCAAGCTTGGCTGTTGCATTGGTAGGTAAGCATAATACTTATAGTACTGATTTTAATAATTTAGAGACGAATAGGTTTGAGACTATTGCTTTTATGAGTAAAAAACTATTGCTATTCCAGGATATGGATAGGTGGGGCGGTAGTGTTTCTAAGTTGAAAGCAATTACTGGCGGTGACTGGATTCGGGTTGAACGTAAGTATCAAAGTGAAAATCCAGAACCATTTCAATTTCATGGTTTGGTGATGATTACAGCCAACGAGGCCATTCAATCGACGGACTATACGTCGGGACTTGCTCGTCGACGACTTACTATCCCATTTGATAGACCTTTTGAAGGTGGTCCAACGCAACAGCGGGAATTGATTACGTTTGATTCCAAGGGGGAACCAAAGGGGGAGTTTGCTAGTTTGTTGCCTGGGTTGGTGAACTGGTTATTGGACCTTAGTATGGAAGAGATGAGGGAATATCTTATGAGTACAGGGGATAAGGTGAAGTACTTTAAGGAGTATGAGAAGGTGCAAAGTCTGAGATCTAGTCCCATGTTGGATTGGATGGAGCACAAGTTATGCTACGCACCTGGTGAGAAATGTTCGGTGGGCTTTGCTAAGAATGCTGCTCCTGGCGGTAGTGGGTCTTATGTGTTCTGGGATAAGTGGTTGTATGCCAGTTATTGTGAGTTCTGTAAGCAATCTAATGTGAATATTATGTCCAGGAATAGGTTTGAGCCTTTGTTCTTGGATATTTGCCAGCACCAGTTAAAGATGAATATCTTTTACAAGAGGAGTTCTAGGGGTCTGATTGTGTTTAATGTAGCACTCAGGGACAGCGGCCCAGGGATTGAGAAGTATCCGTCAATTGTAGAGGTATCAGCAGACAAAGAAAAGTTTAAGGAATTTTATGGAGAATTATTGGATTCTGGGGAGAGTGCCAATAAAATGGAAGAAGATAATTTAACGGACGAATGAAGCAAGGGCAGCACTTAATCTTAGATCTAGATGGCTGCGACCCAGTGACTCTAGATGATTATGAATTGTTAAGCGTACTACTAGAAAGGGCTTTATGCCTGGCTGGTGCTAACGTGTTGCGTATTATTGGTGAGAGGTTTTTGCCTCAGGGAGTAACGATATTGGCTTTGCTAGCTGAAAGTCATTCATCTATTCATACGTGGCCAGAGCTGGGGTATGCAGCTATTGATCTCTATACCTGTAATGTAAGTTCAACTGATACCCAGAAAGCTGCTGATTATTTAATTGAAGAACTAGGTGCTACCCAAGTGGACAAGAAAGAATTAAGCAGATCTTCTGGTGCAAAGAAGTAGGGTAACGCGATACTAAAGCAGTTTTGTCTCTGCTATATTTTAGGAGAGTTGATTAATTTATTGAATGACTAGCAAGAAACCTAAGCTGCTTTGGTCTGGGGATATTGTTGCAATGACGGGTTTTGCCCGTGTAACAGAGAATATCTTGCAACGGCTTGCTGATAGATATGAAATTGTGGTGCTTGGGAATAATTGGTTTGGGGACCCAAATGCATTGCAAAAGAAGTATAAGCTTTATCCGTCTAGTAATCGACACCAGCTAGAGCCTTTTGGTGTAGATCGCATCCGTGAGGTAGTTGAAACAGAGAAGCCTGACCTTGTCTTTGTGATGAATGATATCTGGATTGCCAATGAATTGTACAAAAGAATTGCTGATCTACATGAGCAAAAGTTGTTTAAGTTCGTGGGTTATTACCCGATGGATTCCTATGGGTGGCTAGGCGCCCTAGGGGATACTGCCAATGCTTGGGACGGCTGTATCTGTTATACAGAATTTGGTGCAAACGAATCAATTCGTGGTGGAATCCAGCGGCCTATTTCTGTTATTCCCCACGGGATTGATGAGACTCAGTTCTATCCAAAAGATAAGGCTGCCTGTCGTAAGGAGTTGGGATTGGCTGACGATTTGTTTATTGTGTTTAATGGAAATAGGAATCAGTTTCGCAAGCGGCAAGACATTACAATCTCGGCGTTTGCAGATTTTGCAATAGATAAGCCTGACGCACGACTGTACCTACACATGGGACTAAAGGATCAGGGGTGGGATCTCTTGCCTTTGTTTGCAAGGGAGATGGGTAAACGTGGACTTGATCCAAATGGAAAGATTATTTTTACAGGGAATACTCCGAACCCACCAAACGTACCAGTGCCGTTTCTGAATACTATTTATAATGCAGTTGATGTGGGTGTCAACACTTGCAAGGGAGAAGGCCATGGCCTTGTTTCTCATGAGCACGCAGCTTGTCGCGTAGCACAGATCGTGCCAAATCACACGTCATGCAAGGAGATTTTTGAGGGGGCTGCCCCACTAATTAGGTGTGACCACGTAGATGTGGATACCAACTATGGGAGAGAGCTACCTTGTCCCAGTGATCACCACCTGACAGACCTACTGAATGAGCTGTACTACGACCGAGACCAGCTGAAGGAGGTCGCTGATAAGTGCTATGAAAGGGCTACAGATGAGCAGTACAACTGGGATAATATCGCTGAACAGTTCCATCAGGAGTTTCAAGAGGTGTTGAAGCCTGCCCCAGTGGAAGAGCTGGAGGATGAGGAGGGGGAAGATTGTGGGTGCCCCACGGGAACGTGTCGAGTATAATGACGATGGTGTGATGGATGAACTGGCCTCTGCTTCGGCAGGGGCTTTTTTATTTGAGTTGAAATGTTAAGGAAAACGGAAGGGAGTAGTGGCAGCAAGGAGTCTTATGATGAGACTAAAGTGCTAGTGCAGAGAATGCAACTTTGGGGGTGGTTTCTACTTAGTAAGAGGTAAATAACAAAATGAATTCATTTTGTCATCTAATGTGACTGGGATGTGACTAGCCGGTAACACTTCAGTCACACTTAATGACAGTTTGCAGTCATTTTGTTATTCGCATCTTATAAAGAAGAGTAAAGGGGTATAGTCGGATAGTCTGCACTTGACCCTGCTTACCCTGTGTCCTATAGTTGAAAAGAATTCTTTTTCTCCCTAGTGCGCACTTACAAGCCAATGCTTCCTCTGTGGTGCGTAGAGACAAAACTCAAGCTTTCCGATGTCTATCCCAGTGGTCTGGAATGGGTAGAAGATGCGTACTACCACAGGATTGGGGATATGGCGGGCAAATGGACTACCCCTGGGGACTACTACCTGGTACGTATGAATGGCGAGCAGTTCCATGCCCACCGCCTTGTGTACTACCTACGTACTGGCACCGATCCAGGTAACGCAGATGTCCTTTACGGCCCCAGTAACAAGGAGAAAGACAACAGGAAAGAGCTAGTCCTACATGTACGTACACCATCAAAACGGTCACGCAAACGCCAGGTAGAGGCAGTGGTGGCTTGATGGCAAACCTTAGATTGAGACCGACCCGTACCCTTAAGACAGCCGTGACTCAGGCTAGTTTTCGCTATGTACCAGGTATAGACTCACTTGAGACTCATGCGTTAGAAGAACAAGGATACTACAGGGGATTTCAGTGTGCCCACAACCATTTCATTAGAGACATTGAGAACCATTGGTGCTACCACTGCGTAGAAAAGATTATTTCCAACAACTGTGGTTTTAATATTAACTTCATGCATGAGGACTACAAAGTCAAGCTGTTGCAACTATGGAAGCGTGTGGATCCAGAAGGGTGGGAAGATTGTTGGATTCCTGAGTCTCATAATAAGACCGGGTTGGGGAGAGTCTGTTTTCCTTCCTATCGTTCTTTTTACAGTAACCAGAAGTCTGAGAATATATCTTTCCATAAAGCAATCTATCAGTGTGCCTGGGGAGATATTGGTAATCTTACTGTTACACGCTTGTGTAACACCAAGGATTGCGTGAATCCACTACACCTGGTCTCTAGCTGGAATCGCAAAAATCCTCCTGCGTCTATCTCTCCATTTGTAACTGAGTTTGATGCAGCCCAGCTTATGTTATTTGGTCAGACCAGGTTAAGGGATAATATTCAAGAGCTTATTCACAAAGACATTAAACCCACAATTGCACACCCTCTGGATGTAGCTGAGAATCCGGAGTACAATGATTAAAATAATACATATAAATGAGTAGAGTATCTCAGACTCAACGTAGACGTACCCAGAAGGATCCTTTGATTCTAGGTACATTCAGTGAAACTTCTTTGCGTGAACTAACAGGTACTCTTGGACCTGTTAGTAAAGTTGTTGGCCGTGCTGATACAAATCAATATTCTAATGGTGGCTTTGGCGGCGGTACATACAATCATTGGTTCCAAGTAAATATTACGACCCCTAGTTGGTTGATTACAAAAAAAGGTGGGCTACGTCCCCAATATATCCAGGTATCTGCTTATGACTTGAATCACAGCCCTATTGAAGGTCGTATGATATTTGACGCAGATAACGTGCGAGATGCTTTTGTTATAGGCGATGGTGTCCACGATTCTTATGGGTATTCTGTCTTGCATTACCCATACAATGATCGTGTAATGGGGGCAGGCTCTGATTTATATAATACATATAATCCTAATAGTCTAGACAAGGGTAATGATTTATATTTCCCCTTGGAGCGAGGAAGCTATCTGATATGCGTATCAACTACACGCAATGAGTTGCTGGATTATACATTGGGATTGGTGATTGAAGTTCCAACTTTTGATATGTTCTTGTTGTTGGAAGATATTGATGGAAGTTTTTTGGCTACTGAAACAACACTGGATTCAAGTAATACAATTATTATTGGACCCCTGTTCAATGTCAACTATTCAATACCTTCAGGAAGTAATGCATTCACATCAAATATCGCCACAATAGAATCAATCAGCATACTAACTGTGCCTATTGGTTCCACTTGGCTTATAGGAGATCTTTTACTAGTGGCAGGTGATTTCTTTATGCTTGAACCATCTGACGCATACGATTACAACTCCACACACGTACATTCACGGGCTGAATGGTTGGCCGCCTGGCGTCGTGAAAGAAGCCCTGAGGATCCGTTGCCCGTCCTGTTTGAGTCTCTTATTACGGGTTCATGAGATACAAAGTTAAGACTTATAAGACAAGTAAGGGAATATTCAAGGTACGCCTTGTGCCCTGGTCAAAAGTAAATCAAAACTATATCTGGTTATTTTCTTTTGGTTGCAGTAAAAGCAAACGGCAGCTAAATGACTGGTTAAATAAAAGACCTAATAAAAGAGCAAAGAAATTATCAAGTCAACTATCTGGTACTTCCGGATTGTTGCCCCATGGATTTGCCATACGTCAATTACGGATATGGATCCAGGAGCTGCCACTGGGTGATAGTATATTCTTTGCTTGTGAATCTAAAGAAAAGATTAAGCAATTTAATAGTTATGTCAAGTGGTTTACCAGACATGAGGCCAGTGGTTGGCATATTGACCACAGCCTTTTGTTATTTCATTACATTAAGCAATAATGCACCAACCTGAGGCAGGCCCATCTACCAACCAACGGGGATTAAAATTTTTATAACTGTAATGCAATTTAGAACCCTTTTCACTTATATAAGTACCAGAGATTAGATCACATTCACCCCATGGATCATTCACCCACCAACCAGTGGAATCATATCCGGTGATACAAAGCCAGTGCCCACCACCACTTGGTGCATTAACAGGGCCGTGATGCAAGAAACCTACGGGTACAGGTTTGTTGTTATCAATTTGTTTCTTAATTAATTCAGGTGTTGCCCTAGTATTAAACCTTGCTTCTATTCCAAAGTGAAACAAGGATTTTAATTGGGCAGTGCTATCAGTGCTATCACCATAGCTAAAGACTACTTTTACGTAGTCATCATCACCAGCAATAGCTTTTGGTTTGA
>Ga0209297_1001208_pt1 | contig 15045 bp, 13 predicted proteins | sample S_130805_MF_Meta_FD_187322 | JGI IMG/M metagenome (GOLD analysis project Ga0209297, IMG submission 187322) | Freshwater microbial communities from Lake Simoncouche, Canada to study carbon cycling - S_130805_MF_MetaG (SPAdes) (version 2) | ecosystem: Environmental > Aquatic > Freshwater > Lake ... | reverse complement strand
GTTGGCAGCGTGGCCTCAACGAGCATACTAACGGCCTTGTAAGACAGTACTTCCCAAAGAAAACAAACCTTGCTATGGTAACTCATGGTAAGGTTGCTAAAGTGCAATGGCTCCTTAACAATAGGCCGCGAAAAATTCTAAACTTTAAAACACCGCTTGAGGTTTTCTACGCTAACCTAAACAACTCAATTCCACCACCTGTTGCACTTCGCTGTTGAATTGGCGAGATTGATTCCATACCCAGCCCAAAATAATAGTCGGCCTCAGAACATACAAACTACAATCAGAAGCAATTCAGTTGGTTCTGCACTAGGACGCACTCCAGAGGAATCAAAGTTTTCAGGCGATTTAAAGAGTTCTCACACACGAGGCAGAAGCGGCTCAGAGGATTCCAATAAAAGCGTTAGGATATCAACACTTTCCATTTAGTATATATCACTTTGTAAATTAAGTGATAAGACGAAAAAACATCCCCGCAAAAGCTGGGATGTTTTTTTATAAGGCGAGTTTTAATAAGCAGTTAGCGCTTTATGAAGATCTTAAATAATGTTGACGACGGTGATGAAAAAGTTTAAGAAATAAATCATTCTCAGTATGTTAATTCTTTCAAATGGTCAAAGGCAGTGACATCAAAACAAACAAATAAAAAACAACATAATGTTTATTGGAACGGCACAAACCCAATGCACCCACCAGAACAATCTCGAATGGTGCAAGGCTCCAGCGCAGTGAGTTATGTATTATCGATTTTATGTTGCCGTTCAATCGAGGCTATAAATCCTAGAGAAAACAATCGTTACAAGCCGTCTATAACTGATTCTAGGAGTAGCATGTTTAGCTAGTCGGTCTAGTTAAAAGAATCGTCAATGTGGAGATTGTTGCAAATCACCAAGTAATTCAGTGTGTTAAGACAAAAAAATATCCCCGCGAAATCGGGGATATTTTTTAATCAGTCTACTTTAAATCAGGATTAATCTTCATAATCCACATTATCATCGCCATATAGCGAATCATCATCTTCTATCGGTGCAGAACCTTGCATTTCTTTCATCAAATCTTCAGCAGCTTCACTAATTTCTTCACCGCTATCCTTAACTTCCTCAACGCCATAAGCATCAAGTTTAACTTTTTCCTGACAGTTCTGGATTAAAAGCTCGCGCAGTGCATTAACATCAACTTTCCTGCCGGCAATTTCGCGAAGTGATACAACGGCATCTTTATCATTATCGCGGCTAACAGCAATCTCGCCGCCGGCAGCTATAAGTTTTGCACGTTGTGCAGCAAGGGCAACAAGCTCAAAACGGCTTGGCACAACTTCAGCGCAATCTTCAACGGTAACTCTTGCCATTTTGTATCTCCTGTTTATATTCGCATTCGCGGTATTTTACTAAAGAACGAAGTAATAACAGATTTTTTTGAAAAAGCAATAAACTACTTCAATTTCTCTTAATAAGGATCAATTAATGATAAACAAACGTATTATAACACTATCAATCGTTGTACTTGCTGCGGTTTATGCCGCCTCTTGCGGGTATTTATATTTTTTCCAGCGTAGCATATTATATCTTCCCGATACTCATCTTGAGCTGCCAGAAAAATACAATCTTCCAGAGGCAAAGGCGATAAAAATCAAAACCATAGATAATGTTGAATTAACCGGATGGTATATTGAGCCAAAACAAAATAAACCAATCTTGGTATATTTTCATGGTAACAGGCTTAACCTTGCAAAAAGAGCTAATAAATTTAAGGATTTTGCAAATGCAGGATTTGGCCTTTTAGCGATTAGCTACCGTGGGTTTGGGGATAGCGGCGGTAGTCCTTCGGAAGATGGGCTTTATAAAGATGCAAGGGCGGCAATCAATTATTTAGAGTCCAAAGGCATAAAGGCAAAAGGCCTTGTGCTTTATGGAGAATCTTTGGGGTCTGGTGTTGCAGTACAAATGGCGCTGGAGAATGATTTTAGGGCAATTATCCTTGAAGCCCCTTATGATTCAATTGGCGCGCGCGCCGCGGAACTTTATCCAATTTTTCCAGTGCAAGCAATTCTAAAAGATAAGTTCAATTCTATTGAAAAAATTGGAAAAATCCATACACCTCTGCTCGTTTTTCATAGCAAGGATGATGATGTTATGCCAATTAATCATGCGATAAAATTATTCGAGGCAGGCGCGGAACCAAAAAAATTAGTTATATTTGAGCATGCTGGGCACGGAGGTTTTGATTATCAGGAACTTAGCAAACTGATGATTAATTTTATTAATAACTAATTGTTGTTTAGCGGATTTTTCGCCTATTCATTGCAATTTATAAAAAATCGTTTATTATGTTATACTAGAAGTAGGTATGTGCAAAAGGCGAATAGCTTTATTAAGTGTTTCAATTGTATTGGCTGTGGTATGATGAGCCCTGGGAGTGGTTAGGTTGTCACAAATTGTGGGTCAGGTAGGCAGGATTGTTGCCAAGGTTAGGCAGTCTTTTCTGTTGTGCGCTACTTTTGTGTTTATTTCTGTCCTTTTTGTCTCCTCGCAAAATGCAATGGCTACAACTTTTAACGACCCACTGGTTGATGCTGCAGATATTGGCGATGTGGGGTTGGTACAGAAATTATTGAAAAATGGCCATCTGCCAGATAGTAAAGGCGATTTTGGCACAGCCGCCCTCATGCGCGCAGCATTTAGAGGGAATACAGATATAATTCAGATTCTTGCAGAAAGTGGTGCTTTTGTAAACGCAGCAGATGTTGGCGGTGAAACCGCCCTACACCTTGCGGCAAAAAATGGCCATGAGGATGCGGTAAAAGCCCTTCTTTATTATGGTGCTTATATTGACGTGCCAGATAAAGAGCAATGGACACCGCTTATGCGGGCAACTCTGGCCAGGCAGCCTGAAATTGTTAAAGACCTCATAGATAAAGGTGCTGATATTACGGCGGTTAACAGTTTGAATGAATCTGTACTTGTCCATGCCGCAATTGCTGGTGTTCCCGATATTGCTTCTATTATATTTGGCAGCCCTAAGGCCAATAAAATTACCAAAGAGCAGGGTGATAAGGCTTTAAGCCTGGCAAAACGCAAGAACCACGATAAAGTAGAAAAGGTGATTTCAGCATTTGTGAATGATAAAAATAATGCACCTGAAAATAAACTGGCGCAGAATGATAAGAACACTGATGCCTTAAAAGAAAACCAGACTGATTTTAAAGATTCAAAGTACAAACTGGATTTATCGGAAAAACCTGTTGAAAAGGTAAATGAAGAAAAGAAAATATCAGACAATTTTAAACCTGCAGAACCAGTATTGCCGCCTAGCCTTACTGATAATAAAAAGCTTGCTGCGCCAGAAAAACCATCTGATACATATATTCCGCAGAAACCAATTGAGCATCTGAAGTCCGCAGAGCAGATAAAACCTATAGAATTCGCAAAACCTCCAGTTCAGGAAACACCGGTAGAGCAGACTAAGTTAATAGCTCTAGATAAGCCTCAAATGCAGGCCAAAACAAAAACTTTGGCTGAGCAGCCAGAGCAGATTGCAAAGGTATCAGATAATTTTCCATTAAAAACAGAATTACCAAAAAATTCTTTAACTTCCGTAGCCGGATCATTCTTTATACAGATAGGTACATTTAACGACAAGCAATCTGCTCAAGATGCTTGGACTAAAGCTCTTGCAAAAAATGCTGATGTGCTTGGTAAGTTGTCCCAAACAATTGTTGAGGCAAACTCATCAGGTGCCAAAAAGGACGCCGAATATCGTTTGCGTGCCGGTGTGATGGGCAATAAAGCTGATGCTGATAATAACTGTAAAACTCTTCGTGAGCGAAATTTGGAGTGTTATGTTATTGAGTCCACAAGTCCTCTTGTTAATGTTGCTGAAGCAAAAACAGCACCACTGGGAGGAAAACTACCGGCAGATACAAAACAAGATGTATTGCAAGATAAGGAAATAAATAAAATTAAGCAGGATGCCATTGGTGGTAATTATCCAAAGCTTGTTCCAGATATTGCAAATAGCGAGGCACCACTTGATATAGCGCCAAAGCCATCCTTAATGAATCCAGCACCGGCGAAGCAATCACTACCAATTAATAATGCCAATATTACTCCTGTAGACGATTTGCCATGGCTTACAGCCCCAGTTGGTGAGATGGCCCCGGAGCAAAAATCAGTTGCAGAAAACACACAGCCTGAGGATTTGTCAGGAAGGCAGGTGAAGGATGCTCCAATATATCCACCAACAAATGTTAACGTTACTACGCTAACACCAGAGGGGAAAGACCTTTCAAATAAATCTTTTGCATCTAATAATAGCCAATCTTATGGTGGTGCTGGTTTGGATAGTAACGATGACAATTTTGCGAAACATAAAGATGAAATACGTAATGAAATTCAAGAAAGAACGCGTGCAGAATATTTTAGTAAGCAGGGTATAACACCACCACAAAGAACAAAAAAAGAGTACGATGATTTTTATAAGCAGATAAAAAAGACACGCAAAGATTCATCAGTATCTGAAGCGGTTATGGTACCTGATGAAACTTATTTTGCTGGTAGCGAACAAGGATCAAATTCTTTTGAAAATTCTTCAAACTGGCTTAATATATATAATCTTCCTGACGAAAATTTTGCTAATGATTATGGCATCAGGATGTTTAAATCGGATGAAAGCCTTGGCAATTTACAGCTTATAGTCAATAAGCCTGATAATGCATCAACAGTTACGATGCGGGTGGGACCAATAGATGCATCGAAGGCCGGGGCTTTATGTAATAATGTCAGGGCAGGTGGCTTTGGTTGTTCTGTAGTTGGTGAGTCAGGCTCCAGCGCTAATAAGGCGATAGCAAAAAGATCTAATATATCTAAGGTGGAAACTCAGGAGGAGAATCCATTTGCTGCCACTAGCACTAATATTTCTGATTCAGCTGGCTCATGGATAAATCTTGGTACATTCCCAAGTAACTCAGAGGCAGAATATTACTGGATGTTTGTTAAGGAAAGTAATGGCGACATATTAAATGCATTGCAGTCTAAAATGATGCAGAATAAGGAGAAGGCTGATAAATCAGTTAAATTGATGGTTGGCCCTTTCAATGCAAAACAACGCGCTTCACAATTATGTAATATAATGCGCTACCGCAACGTTGCCTGCCTTGTTGTGGATTAAGTTACCCAAAGTTAAAATAATTGCGTGATAAATCGAATAATTTGTTGTAAGAAATTACCTCCAATAAATTAACCGATAAAATTCATGAATAATATAAAAAAGCCAATAGTACTATGCATCCTAGATGGTTGGGGACATAGAGAAACAGCCGAGCATAATGCTATTTTAGAGGCTAATGCGCCTTTTTTAAAAAAACTTTATGAATACCCAAATTCACTTCTTGAAACATCAGGCCTCGCGGTTGGCCTTCCTGAGGGGCAGATGGGGAATTCTGAGGTTGGCCACATGAATATCGGTAGCGGCCGGGTTGTAATGCAAAGTCTGCCGATGATAGACCTTGCAATTTCTGATGGCTCGCTTGCCAAAAAACCAGAAATTTTAAAGCAAATTGAATTACTCAAAAATAATGGCAAAACCTGCCATATATTAGGGCTTATTTCCGATGGTGGTGTGCATTCACATCAAGGCCATATTTCGGCGCTTGCTGAAATAGTTTCAAAACATGGCGTGAAAGTTAGGATACACGCATTTACAGATGGGCGTGATACCCAACCTGCAAGCAGCGCAGGTTTTATCCAAAAACTTGAGGCTGATATTGCGGGTTTAGATAATGTAAAGATTGCAACAGTTTCAGGGCGTTATTATGCTATGGATAGGGATAATCGCTGGGATAGGGTTGAGCTGGCTTATAACACTATTGTACAAGCTTCAGGGCAAAATTTTTCCAGTAGCCTTGATGCAATTAAAGCCAGTTATGAAGGTGGCAAGAATGATGAATTTGTACTGCCTTGCGTGATTGCCGATTATGAAGGAATGCACGATGGCGATGGCATAATAATGGCCAATTTCCGTGCCGACCGCGCCCGCCAGACTCTGGCCGCACTGCTTGATCCTGATTTTTCCAGTTTCAAACGCCACAAAGTCGTTAAATTTACATATCCTGTTGGGGTTACGGAATATTCAACAGACCTGAACAAATTCATACATACTATTTTTAAGCCTGTGGCGCTGGATAATATTTTGGGCGAGGTGATTGCAACTTCTGGCCTCACACAACTTCGCATTGCAGAAACTGAGAAATATGCACATGTGACCTTCTTTTTTAATGGCGGCAGGGAAGATGTTTTTAAAGGTGAGGAGCGCATTTTAATTCCATCGCCAAATGTTTCAACCTATGATTTGCAGCCGGAAATGTCAGCAATCGAAATAACTAATAAATTAGTTGCAGCGATTGATTCAGGCAAGTTCGACCTTTTAGTAGTAAATTATGCTAACACTGATATGGTTGGCCACACTGGATTTGAAGATGCGGCGATAAAAGCGGTGGAAACAGTAAGTACATGTCTTGAAAAGGTTGTGGCTTCGGTTGAAAAGCGTGGCGGAAAAATACTTATCACTGCCGATCACGGTAACGCCGAGCAAATGGTTGATGATGATGGCCACACGCCGCACACAGCGCATACGACTAATCCGGTGCCACTAATACTTGCGGGTAGCGGTGTTGCAGAGATTAAATTGAAAAACGGCCGCTTGTGCGATATTGCGCCGACTATACTAAAATTAATGTCGATAAAACAGCCAAGCCAGATGACCGGGGAGAGTTTGATAAAGTGAGAAAAAATCATCACAAACAAGAATCAATCATGGAAATGGTACGCTCGCTAGTAGTAGCAGTGCTACTCGCTATACTTTTCCGTAGCTTACTTTTTGAGCCGTTTTATATTCCTTCAGGCTCAATGAAGTCGACTTTGCTGGTTGGTGATTATGTTTTTGTATCAAAATATTCTTATGGATATAGCAAATTTTCATTCCCGTTTGGATTGCCAATTTTTGAAGGGCGTAAATTTGGCGAAGCTCCGAAAAGGGGTGATGTTATAGTGTTTAAATTGCCAACAAATACAGGGATTAGTTATATAAAACGTCTGATAGGTTTGCCAGGGGATAAAATTCAGGTGAAGGATAGCAGGTTATATATAAATGGTGAAATTGTACCGCGCACTCGTACCAAGAACTTTGTTGATGAAGATGCAAAGGGTAATGCGCAGGAAATCCCTCAATATATAGAAACATTGCCAAATGGTGTGTCCTATATAACGCTTGATCAGGATCCGCATGGGCAGCTTGATAGTACCGAAGTTTATACCGTTCCTGAAAAACATTATTTCTTCATGGGCGATAATCGTGATAATTCGCAAGATAGCCGTGTGCTTGATAAGGTTGGCTTTGTGCCTGAAGAAAATTTGCTTGGGCCAGCGAGGATTATATTCTTCTCATCTAAAGCACAATTGCTGGAGGTATTTAAATGGTTCTCTGGTCTTCGCACCGAGAGATTCTTGCATAAGGTAGCTTATGAGGCATCCGGTGAGTGATGTTGAAGCAATATTGGGTTATGAGTTCAAGAATGCAAATCTTTTGGATGAGGCTTTGACGCACCCTAGTATTTCCATGCAACGTGCTGATAATGAGCCAGTATATAATTATGAGCGGCTGGAATTTCTAGGAGATTCTGTGCTTGCTCTTGTTGTTGCCGAACTGCTCATAAATAAATATCCTAATGAGCGTGAAGGTGCACTGGCAAAGCGTCATTCAGGGCTTGTGCATGGCGAGGCTTTGGCGTGCATAGCTGAAAAACTTGGTATCTCCCTATATATTAAAATGACTTCAGGCGAAGCAACAAGTGGCGGCAGACAGAACCGCAGCAATATGGAAAATACCCTTGAGGCTATCATTGGTGCTATATATATGGATGGTGGTATTGAGGCGGCAAAATCTTTCGTAAAAGCACACTGGGAAAAATCAATCGAGGAAATGACCCACCCCCCAAAAGATGCCAAAACATCGCTTCAGGAATGGGCTCAAGGGCGTGGTTTGCCTATCCCTGTTTATGAAGTTACCAGCACTTCAGGCCCTGCCCATGAGCCACATTTTGTGATTAAGGTTACAGTTCAAGGGTTCGAGCCTGCACAGGCGACGGGCACTTCCAAGAAAAAAGCTGAAAAAGCTGCGGCAGAAATGTTGATTGAACAGTTGGGTAAGAGCTTACAAGCAAATTTATGAGCGGTGTCATCCCCTTAGTTTTTATGGAGCCGACGGCGTAATAAAAACTATAGGGGGATCCAGTTGTTATATGACATTTTTACAAGTAAAAATGACTTTATAGAAACTGGGTGGCCCTATAATTTTACTACGTAAAATTCGGGCCATGACGGCTTCTATACATATCGCAACACTCTCACAATACCAAACATATCCCTTTCAGGCTCTAAAATTTCGTAATTGCAGTTTTCCTATAAAGCACATGATGTTTTAAGGGGTGGCCATCTGGCATTAAAGTTGATGGATGGTAAAAATCATCTTCAGGATTATGGGTCTACCTATTTTTTTTATCACAGCCTGCGATCTTGTATTTATTGTAGCAGTCCATGAAAGAATTTCTTTCAATCCCACAACATCAAACCCATATTTTAAAACTTCATTCGCGCCTTCAGTGGCATAGCCTTTTCCCCAATGTGGGTATGCTAGCCGCCAGCCAATTTCAACACATGGGGTAAAATGTGCTGCGAATGTTGGAATGTTAAGGCCAATAAAACCAGTAAAAGGAGCACCATTCTTCACTTCAACTGACCACAGACCGAAGCCATTTTCACTAAAAGATTTCCTTATTCTAGCAACTAAATTATCTGATTCATGTGGGGTAAGAGTTGCGGGGAAGAATTCCATCACCTTTTTATCGGCATTCATTTTGGCAAATTCTGGTAGGTCACCATCGTGCCAATTGCGTAATATTAGCCGCTCAGTTTCGAGCATTTATAGTGTTTCCTGATAATTACTAACCAAGCTGATTTCCATGGATTGGCCGCCTTACACAAGGTGCCTGTGCGCTATCGCTATCAGCCGATACGCAAGGGCTTTTTAGTTCATATTTTGTTGGGTCGCTCTGGCAGCTTTGCAGAACTATTATGCTAATTACTAAAATTAAAATACGCATGATTTTTATCCTCAGCATTGCCTTATATAACTAAAAAAGGGGATTCATATATATTTGGATTATAAATAAAATACCAGCAAACACAACCGTAATTTAGCTAATTGCTTCTTTTAGCGAAGCTGATGTTTTAACACAAGAGGAAGTGCTCGCTGAAAGCTGGCTTATTATGCTGCTTGTGATTTCATTTGTGCCGCATAAAACGATTTGGCGCCCCTCACGGGCAATGGCCTTTAGCATTGCGCTCAGAGCTACCATGCCTGTCATGTCTATCATGGGAACATTTTCCATATCGATAATTAATTTTTCCACATGGTCGTGTACGAAGTTATAATCTTCAAATGCCTTCTCTACCGTGCCGAAAAATAATGCCCCATTAATTTTATAAACCATCACATTATCGGGTAAATGCAGGTGATGTGTTGAATTCCCCTTGTGAGATAATTCAACTTGTGTGAGTGATGAAATTTTCTGCATAAATAATAATGAAGCCAGCACAATACCCACCGAAACACCAGCTACCATATCTATAAAAGTGGTTAAAATAAAACAGGTTAGCAGCACAATAGCATCGCTTCTTGGCGCGGTTTTTACACTGTGAACAAATTGCTTAACATGCGCCATTTTATAGGCTGTATGTATCATTAGCGCGGCAAGCGCAGCCATGGGAATATAATTTATAAGCGGTACGAAAAGCAGTACATAAACTAAAATAAATAATGCATGGATTATTGCAGCAATTGGAGTTTTAGCTCCGCTATGGATATTTACCGAGGTGCGCGCAATTGCACCAGTTGCCGGGATTCCTGAGGCAAGTCCAGATAAAATATTGGCAATGCCAATGCCGTTTAATTCAGAATTAGGATTATGCTTTGTGCCAGCCATGCTATCTGCGACAGTTGCAGATAGCAGAGATTCTAAGGCACCGAGCGCGGCAATAACTAAAGACGGGACAAGCAAAATCTTAAATTCATTATAATCAGGGAAGCTGAATAATTCTCCCGCATTAAAGGTGGGTAAATGGAAAATAGGTGGGTATGGGGGTATTCCCTGAAACTTTACGCCAGCAATTTCATATGAAAAACGGCTGCCTATAGTGGCAACATCATGGCCATATTTTGACATAATCCAAGCTACAAGAGTTCCAAATGCGATACCAACGATTTGTGAGGGAATTTTACCAGTGACTTTACCAAAAAATATTATAACCAGCAAACTGGCCAAGCCAACCATAAATTCGTAAGGGTTAAAATTGGCCATATTTGAAGCAAGTAAAGTAAGTTTTTCAATATAATCACCCTGAAGTTTTGGGATACCAAGGCCAAAAAAATCATTCAGAGCAAGGGTTGCAATCACAAGGCCAATGCCAGCAGTAAAACCTGTGGTAACTGGATATGGCACATAATTTATATAACGCCCGAGCCTCGCGCTACCCAAAATTATAAGAATTATTCCTGCAAAAATCTGGCACCAGATTATGCCATGTAGGCCATATTTTGCAACAATTGGGGCAACTATAACCACGAAAGCTGCGGTAGGGCCACTCACTTGCGTGCTAGAGCCACCAAGGAGCGCGGCGGCTATTCCTGCAATGATTGCTGTATAAATACCATTTTCCGGAGGCAGGCCAACAGCAATTGAAAGCGCCATTGAAAGTGGTAGCGCAATTAAAGATACTACAAGCCCCGCAATAAAATCCTGCTTAAAAATCATGAGATTATATTTACGCATACTCACGCGCATTGCAGTTGCTAATGGAAAAAGATGTCGCTGTGAGTGCATAAATCCTACTTGGATTAGTTATTAGTTATTAGTTATTAGTTGTTAGTGTTAGTTGTTAGTTGTCTGTTATCAGTATATTCTATATATACTTAAAAAGTAGCTGGAATGTATATAATAAGATATAACTGACAACTAACACTAACAACTAACACTAACAACTAATAAATATGCAACATTTGCGGCTAGGAATTAATATCGACCACATCGCCACAGTGCGAAATGCACGTGGCGGAGAGCACCCTGATCCTGTGAGGGCACTTGAAATACTTGAAAAATTAGGCGCGGATGGAATCACGGCGCACCTTCGGGAGGATAGAAGGCATATTAATGATGGCGATATGCAGCGTATAAAAGAATCAACCAGCCTGCCACTTAACATGGAAATGGCGGCAACCGATGAAATGCTAAAAATTGCCCTTAAAATTAAACCGCATGCATGTTGTATTGTGCCTGAAAAACGCACCGAAATTACAACGGAGGGTGGGCTGAATGTGGTTGGTAAAGACAACACATTAAAACCATTCATCAGCAAATTAAAGGATGCTGGAATACGGGTTTCATTATTTATTGGCGCAGATGAAAAGCAAATCGAGGTTTCTAGTAAAATTGGTGCAGATATTGTGGAGTTGCACACTGGAAGTTATTGCCATGCACAAGGTGAAGCCCAGGAAATAGAATTACAAAAAATTATAGAAGGTGCAAACTTTGCAAATTCATTAGGTTTGGAGTGCCATGCAGGTCATGGTCTTTCATTTGAAACTACACCTGCTATTGCGGCTATAGAAAATATTGTTGAGCTTAACATTGGCCATTTCCTTATAGGAGAGGCTATTTTTGTTGGACTGCATGATGCTGTTAGCAAAATGCGCCGCGTGATGGATGAAGCGAGGAAGTAACACCCCTCCCTCTACCTCTGGGAGAGGGGACTCAAGGAAATACGAAATGATAATTGGCCTTGGCTGCGACATTATAAACATTGAAAGAATTGCCAAATTGCTGGATGATTCGGGTGAGAAATTTCTGGCGCGCACCTTTACGGCTCATGAAATTGAGGCCGCAAAAAAATATTCAAACAAGAAAAAATATTATGCCCATTTTGCAAAGCGTTTTACCGCCAAAGAAGCATTCTCAAAGGCTGTTGGCAGTGGCTTTGGTAAGAATTTAAGTTTTACTGATATTAGCATCATCAATGATGAATCTGGCAAGCCTTCAATTATGTTAAATGAGCGCGCATTGAATCTTGCAAAATCACTGGCAGCTGGGCAGGAAATTCTTTGCCATATCTCACTAAGTGACGATTACCCTTACGCACAGGCAGTTGTTGTTATTGAGTCTATTCAATAACTTCTCCCTTATCAACTCCCCAAATATGTTCGCTCTTTAACCAGCCATCGTGGCCTTCCACTTTAATTTTACACCAGTCGTTCTTACACTCTTTAAGTTCGGCAACTACTCCGTTTTCTACAATAAAAACTTTTGTAGAAGTGTTAAGCGGCAGGCGATAAACCTCCTGCACTCCTTCAGTTTTTATTAGCCCATAGCGTTTATTTGATAACAGAACCTCATGTACCCAGCCAATTTCGCCGTTAATGTCGCTAATTTTTTTCCAGCGCTCAAAACTTGCTGTAACTTGTACCGGCCAGTTGCGGTGTTTATATGTCCATTGTATTGGATAGCGTGCGCTTGGGCCTGTGCGTATATTTGCATCATCACTTTTTATAGATGCATAGTAAGCTGCGCTGGGACCAGCAGAAAATGCCGGTGATGCAAACGATAAGCATATTATCAGTAATGCTAGCAGTTTCTTATTAACAAAATTAATATTGTTATTCCCGAGCAGGCGAGAATCAATATTCCCCAGGAGATGGGTTTTATGAATAAACATCTTAATTGCTAAAAAAATAATCTTCATAGCACCTTTATAAATATCAAACACTCTGCAATATAGATTCCGCACATAGCGCCGGAATGACAATAAAAATTATTCAGCAAAGCAAAAAAGTAGATATAGTTTTATATAAATGATATATACACTTCGTGCATTCTTAAACTCTTTTGATGAATAAATCAAATGGCAGCAAATAATTTTTTTGGTAGTTTCCCACAAACAAGGCTAAGGCGCGCCAGATCCGAAGAATGGCTACGCGGTATGCTGGCTGAAAATAGCATTCGTGTATCAGATTTAATCCTGCCGGTGTTTGTGCAGGAAGGGGGAAATATCCGCACCCCGATCGCTTCCATGCCTGGTGTTGATAGGTTGTCGCTCGATTTACTTGAGGCTTTGGTGGAAAAGGCAGTGGGTCTAGGAATTCCGGCAATTGCACTGTTTCCGGTTGTACCTGCTGAGAAAAAAAACGAATCAGCAAAAGAAGCTTATAACCGCAAAAACTTGGTTTGCCTTGCCACTAAAACCTTGAAAGAAAAATTCCCCGAAATTGGGATAATATGCGATGTTGCGCTCGACCCTTATACCAGCCATGGGCATGATGGAATTTTAAAAGATGGATATGTTGCTAACGATGAAACTGTTGAAGTGCTTTGTAAACAGGCTTTAAGCTTGGCACAAAGCGGCTGTGATGTTGTTGCGCCATCTGATATGATGGACGGCAGGGTAGGGGAAATACGCCGCGCACTGGATAAGGAAAACTTCCAGAATGTGAAGATTCTGGCGTATTCTGCAAAATATGCATCATGTTTTTATGGCCCGTTCCGCGATGCGGTTGGCTCAAGTTTGAATTTAGGCAAGGCCGATAAAAAAACATACCAAATGAATCCGGCAAATAGTGATGAAGCATTGCGGGAAGTGGCGCTGGATATTGCTGAGGGTGCTGACATGGTCATGGTGAAGCCTGGTATGCCATATCTTGATATTATACGCCGTGTGAAGGATAATTTTAATATTCCGGTATTCGCCTATCAGGTGAGTGGTGAATATGCGATGATTAAGGCAGCTAGCCAAAATGGCTGGCTGGATAATGATAATACATTTATGGAAGCGATGCTGGCTTTTAAACGTGCAGGGGCTTCTTGCGTTTTAACATACGCCGCATTGGAAATTGCCGAAATTTTGGGGGATTTATGAGCTGGAAATTGATACTTAAAATATGCATACCCGCCTTTGCATTGCTTTTAACATTCAAAATATATATATGGCTTGATCAAATGCTGGCTAAATCTCCGGAGCAGAATTCTGTACAATCTAGCGGCGAGGCTGCAATCGGCGGAAAATTCATCTTAGTAAATCAGGATGGAAAAATGGTTGCTGATAGTGATTTTAGAGGCAAACTGATGCTGGTTTATTTTGGTTTCACAAGCTGCCCAGATACATGCCCGGTAGATCTTGCCTTAATCACAAATGTTATGAACCAATTGCAAGATGAAGCAAAAAATGTTCAGCCTGTATTTATTTCAGTTGACCCGATGAATGACGTGCCGCAGGTTTTAAAGAAATTTCTTAGCAATTTTTATCCTGGAATTGTTGGCCTTACAGGAACACAAGGACAAATTGCTGAGATTGTTGGCAAATACCATATTTTTGCAAAGAAAGTTGAAACAGCTCAGTCAACAGAGCATGAGCATCATTCGGAAGGAGAGGGAAATTCTGAAGGTGGGCATGAAGGTCATGGCGGATATACTATGGATCACTCATCTTATATTTATTTGATGGGGAAGGATGGTAAATATATTACGCACTTCAATGATAAGCAGGATTCAGCAGAAATTGTAGCAAAAATTAAGGCAAGTTTATAAAATTTAGTTAGACGGTCTTGGATTAGGAGTTTCGGATGAGGCATCATTTGTAACTGCCTGCTCATCTTTAGCGCATTGGATGTTAACTATATAATCCTTCGCTTTGTTTTCCATGTAGCTATCTTCAAACTTATACAAAGTGTTGTCGGTGCGGTAGAAAATATGGTTTTTGTCGAGAAAATGTTTTAAAGTATCAAGGGTTATGGCAACGCTAGAGGTTTTAAGAGGGGCTGTAGTTTTGGGATCTGCGCCTGCAAGATAAAAATTCATTTTTCCAACAATCACTCCAATTACAGTGCCGTTAGTATCAAGCAGTGGGCCACCGCTATTACCTTTTTCCACTGAATCTGTAAATTGTATGC
>Ga0209297_1001206_pt1 | contig 15056 bp, 14 predicted proteins | sample S_130805_MF_Meta_FD_187322 | JGI IMG/M metagenome (GOLD analysis project Ga0209297, IMG submission 187322) | Freshwater microbial communities from Lake Simoncouche, Canada to study carbon cycling - S_130805_MF_MetaG (SPAdes) (version 2) | ecosystem: Environmental > Aquatic > Freshwater > Lake ... | reverse complement strand
AGCGGCTTCGGCGGCAAGAACGGCAAGGGCGAGGATAAGAAGAACCGCGACTGGTGGGGCATCACCATCGGCGACGCCCAATACCACTGGCTTAAGAAGACCCTCGAGACCAGCAAGGCGAAGCATAAGTTCGTCTTCGCCCACCACGTGCTCGGCTCCGGCCGCGGTGGCGTCGACGAAGCCGACCTCTACGAATGGGGCGGACAGGGCAAGAAGGGCGAAGGCACCTTCAAGGAGAAGCGTCCCGGCTGGGAGCTCCCGATTCATCAGCTGATGGTGAAGCACAAGGTCAGCGTCTTCTTCCAGGGCCACGACCACCTCTACTGTCAGCAGGAGAAGGACGGCGTCATCTACCAGGAACTCCCGATGCCGTCGGACCACGGTTACGTCGCCTATAATGAAGAGCGTTACGAGACCGGTAAGAAGCTCCCCAGCGCCGGCTACGTGCGCGTCACCGTCACCCCCGCCTCCGCCAAGGTCGAATATGTCCGCTGCTTCCTCCCCAAGGACGAGTCCCCCGCGACCAAACACGGCATGATCGCGCATGCTTATGAGGTAAAGGCCCGCACCGCCTGACCCTGCCTCGAGGTAGGGACGCGTCGGCGACGCGTCCGCCCTTAACCCTCAGTCCCTCGGTCGCGACACCGTCGCGCCCCTACCTGATAACCCCACCCACCTTAATCACCTTTGCACCTTAACTCCCGCCACCCGAAACGAAATTCATTCCCCATGCCTCTCCTTCGTTCCACTTTTTCACAGGCGCTCCGCGCCGGTTTGCACCTTTGCACCTTTGCACTGTGTCTTCTCGCCGCTGCCATCGCGCCCGCCCGTCAGCCCAATATCGTCCTCATCCTCCTCGATGATATGGGCTATCGGGACGTGGGCTTCGTCGGGAACAAATACATCAGCACGCCGAACATCGACAAGATCGCCAAGTCCGGCGCGGTGTTCTCGCAGTGCTACGCCAGCGCCCCGAACTGCGCGCCCACCCGTGCGTGCCTCCTTACCGGCCAAACCACCCCGCGTCACGGCGTCTACACCGTGGTCGACGACCGTTACGCTCCGGGCCAGCCGCACATGAAGGTGATGTCCACCAAGGGTAGCGACGAGCTACCGCCCCAGACCAAGACCGTCGCCGACGTCCTGAAGTCCAACGGCTACGCCACCGCGCTCATCGGGATGTGGAACATCGGCCGCGGCCGCAACGGCTCGCCGGGTTCGCCCACCGGTCGCGGCTTCGAGGTCTACAAGCGCCCCGACGACGTGAAGTTCGAGAAGGACGCCTACATGGACGGCAAGGGCCGCTACCTTTCCGATGCGCTCTGCGACGAAGCCCTGTCCTGGATCGACCAGAACAAGTCGAAGCCCTTCTTCCTCTACTACGCCGAGCACTCCGTGCACGAGCCGTTCGACCCTAAGCCTGCGCTCGTCGCGAAGTACAAGGCCAAGACGCCGACCGGCCTCGATAAAGGTATCACGCCCGAATACGCCGCCACCGTCGAAGCGGTCGACACCAGCATCGGCCGCATCATGGCCAAGCTCGAAGCCTCCGGCCTCACCAAGGACACCCTCGTCATCTTCACGTCCGATAACGGCGGCCTGCCTTACGTCGTCAACCCGCTCCGCGGCAGCAAAGGCCTTCTCTATGAAGGCGGCATCCGCGTGCCGGGTGCTGTCTCCTGGCCCGGCGTCATTCCCGCCGGCAAGACGTACGACGAGCCCGTCGCCAGCATGGACTTCATGCCCACCATCCTCGAAGCCGCCGGCCTGCCGCTGCCGAAGGATCAGCCCACCGACGGTGTGAGCCTCCTCAAGCAGCTCAAGACCGGCGCCGCCCTGAACCGCAACGCCATCTACTGGCACTTCCCGTGTTACATCGGCAAGGGCGAGCCCATGAGCCTCCTGCGCGCGGGTGACTACAAGCTCATCCAGAAATTCGCCGGCCCCACCTTCGAGCTCTATAACGTGAAGAAGGACCCCAGCGAAGAGCACGACCTCGCCAAGAGCGATCCCGCCAAGGTCGAGGAACTCAAGAAGCTCCTCGTCGCCTGGCAGAAGGACACCGGCGCCTTCCTCGCGGACAAGAAGAACGAAGCCTACGACCCCAACGCCAAAGAACAACGCGGCGGCGGCAAAAAGAAGAAATGAGGTAGGGACAGCACCACGTGCTGTCCTGTGTATCTAGGTAGGGATGCGATGACATCGCATCCGCCCTTGCCCCTCATCCCCTCGGTCGCCCCTACCTTCTGTCTCTGCTTCGCAGCAGTTCACCATGCCAGCAGTTCCCCACGCGGCGCCATGCGCCGCGTATTATATTATAATAATCTAATATAAAATACCCCTTGCCCCCGCCCGCCCGATGTTCACAGTCGGCCGTCATGAACCCCGCCCGCCTGCTCCTTCTGAGCCCGCTCCTCCTCGTCGGCTGCCTCAATCCCCAGGACGTCCATAACAGCGTCAAAGGTGACGATAAGGCCACCATCTCCGTCGGCGCCGCCCAGCGCAGCGTCAAGGTCGGCATGACCAACGCCTCTGTCGCCGAAGCCCTCGGTTCGCCCAACATCCTCTCCACCGACGAAGAAGGCCGCGAAGTCTGGATCTACGACCGCGTGACCTCTTCCGTGCGCGCCACTTCCGCCAATGGCCCCCTGACGCTTTTCGTCGGCGGTTCCGCCGCGGCCGCTGAGCGCTCCCAGAGCACGCTCACCATCATCGTGAAGTTCGATAAAGCCGGCAAGGTCCGCGACCTCGCCTACCACACCTCCAAGTTCTAATCTATGCGCCTGCTCTCTCTCTGCTGCTTGGCCTTCCTCGTCGTCGGTTGCCAGACCGGCATCCCCGAGGACGCCCTCGCCCTGAAGCCCGACTCGCTCGAGCGTCGTCAGCGCGAATCCCGTCGCTTCACCGGCGGTAAGGAAGCCGATATCTTGGCCGCCTGCTCTGGCGTCGGCCAGGACATGGGTTTCACCATCGACGAATCCGAGACCAAACTCGGCGTGCTCGTCGCTTCCAAGACCCGCGAGGCCAGCGATGCTGGCTCCCGCTTCGCCATGGCGCTCCTCTTTGGTGGCAACGCTGCCAACTCGATGGACAAGTCGCAGAAGATTCGTCTCTGCATCATCGTGAAGCCGGTCGCCGGCAAAGAAGGCCAAGAGTGGGTCGTCCGCGCCACTTTCCAGCGCATGGTTTGGAACAGCTACGGCCAGCTCACTCGCCTCGAAGGTCTGAGCGAGCCGGAGCTCTACCAGCAGTTCTTCGAGAAACTCTCGAAGTCCGTCTTCCTCGAAGCCCAGAAAATCTAACCTATGATCACTCGTCTCTGCCTCCTCGCCGCCGCCCTCGTCCTCACCGGCTGCGTCCATAATTCCACCGAATCGGCCCTCGAGGTCGGCTCCAATCAGGTCCAGCTCCGCCAGATTCAGAGCCGAGCCTTCGACACGACCGACAAGACCAAGACCCTCCGCACGGTCATCTCGACCCTGCAGGACCTTGGCTTCGTCATCGACAAGGCTGACCTCGAATTGGGCTCGATCACCGCGACCAAGCTCGACGGCTACGCCCTGCGCATGTCGGTGACCGTCCGCCCGCGTAACGCCAAGCAGCTGCTCGTTCGCGCCAACGCGCAGTACCAGGAAGCCGCCGTCACGGATCCGGCCCCTTACCAGTCCTTCTTCAGCTCGCTGTCGAAGAGCATGTTCCTGACGGCGCAGAACGTCGACTGACCTCCCCGTCAGCTCGTCCTCAGGGCGCGGCATCAGCCGCGCCCTTTGTATTTCCCTCGCTCCCAGATTATTATATTAAAAACCTTCTATAAGATATCGGTTGCAACCCCTCGGACGGGGGTTTCGTTTAGGGGTGCTATGAAACATACCCCCATCCTCCTCCTCACCCTCGTCGCTGCCTCGGCTTCCGCCGCTTCTGGCACTGGTTCGGGTCTCAACTATAACCGCGCCGAGATCGGCTACGTGACCAGCGACGCCGTCAAGGGCTTCAATGTCAGCGCCACCGCTGAGCTCGCCAATTCCGGCGTCCTCGTGTCTGGCTCTTACGCTGATGTCGACGGCAAGGGCGACATCGCCGGTTTCGGCGGCTACATGACCGGCTTCGGTCTCGCCTATAAGTTCAACGTCGGCGCGGGCGATCTCGCCGTCGGCCTCGGTTACCAGCAGGGCCAGTTTGGTGCCTCCAACGGTTTCGCCGTCGCTGAGCAGACGTCCCTCGGCCTCCAGTATCGTCAGGCTCTCGGCAGCAATGCTGAGTTCTCCGTCGGCTACCAGCGCGTCCGCACCAACCTCGGCGCCCTCGTGGTCGTCGGCGGTTTCATCCAGGGTGCCGTCGCTTCCGAGAACGATAATATCTTCAACGTCGGCCTCCGCTATAACCTCACCAAGAACTTCGACCTCTCGCTGACCTACGCCTTCACTGGCACGTCTGCTGGTGGCGACGCTCTCGGTATCTCCGCTGGTTACAGCTTCTAAGCTTCACGGATAGCTTCATACACCTGAGCCCGGCCGCAAGGCCGGGCTCTTTCCGTTTTCGAGGTAGGGATGCGATGACATCGCATCCGCTGTCTCTCTGCCTCTCCCAACCGCTAACCGCCACCACCACGCGACTCCGTCGCGCAGGTAGGGACGCGTCGGCGACGCGTCCGCCTTAACCCTCATCCCCTCGGTCGCGACACCGCGCGCCCCTACCTCCGAAAACAAAAAAGGCCGGCGACCGAGGGATTCATCCCCCAGCCCCCGGCCTGCTCACTTATCCCGGGCTCCCTTTGGGCCCGCCGCGCCTGCTTCGCAGCATGCCAGCCTGCCAGCAGTTCCCCCGTGGCAGCTTAGCTGCCGCGTTACCCCTTCGGCACTTTGACGCGATACAGATTCGCGACATGCAGATTCCTCGTCGCCGGCGCGTAGAAGAAGTCCGCCGCCAGTGCCTCCGTGTCGTTTGAGCGCCAGACCGAGACGGTTCGGTCGACGCGCACGACGAGCCCGCGATGCACGGCGTAGAACGGATTGGTGATCCGCTCGTAACGACGACCTACGGGGTTGGTATCTTTGTACTGGTCCGCGATCGCCGGGGCCTCGAGCGATGCGGTGAGCTTGATCTCGCTGCGGGTGGCGCGATTGGCCGGGAACTCCTTCGGGATCTCGCAGAGGGCTTCCAGCATAAGGTCGAGCAGGTCCCAGGAGGTCTCGACGTCGCCGCCGGACATCTTCAGTTCCGGCCCCGTGCCGACCAGGGTGCCGGCCGGGCAATACCTGAACTCGGGGCCGATCGTGGGCGGGACGGAGAAGGCCTCGTCGATCATCGGCACGTGGAACCGTCCGCGACCACGGCTGACAGGCACTTCCCCGGCGATCTCCATCGCGTTCATCTGGAGCCGCAGGCGTCGCTCGGCCATTTCATGGTCCAGCTCCGGCGTGGTCTCTTGTTTCAGGGTGCCGCCCGCCTCATCGTTCGCCCGACCGCGCAGGTCCTGCAGGTGCATCCGGAAGGCGATGTCCATGGACATGCGCACATCCTTGACGCTCATGTGATGGACCAGTTTCAGGGTATCGGTCGGCACCGGGCGATCGGCTTCGTAATGGAAGCGGAAGACGTTCGCCCGGCGGGCGACGATGCTCAGCTCGTCGACGAGCAGGTGGCCGGCGAAACCGCGGCGCGTCCCGGCTTCCTCGATGGTGATGTTGGTCGAGTTGGCCAGTTCGGCGTGGTCCGCCTCACGGATCGCGCTCAGGCCCTTGTGCGCGTCCGCGTGGAAGACGCACGTGACGGTGAAGTCCTCGCCGGAGTCGGCCACGTTCAACACGCGTAGGAGCACGTTGCCCTCGGCGACATCGGTGCCGTCGTCCGGCTCGACGGACTTCTCGATGCGGCGCAGCGCGGCCGCGATGCCGGCGAGGTGCGGGGCGGCGTTCCGGTCGGACAGCACGCAGATCTCGAGCATGGGCTTCATCCCGAGGCGGGGCGTCTGGCCGAGGATGGCGAGCGACATCAGGAGCTGCGCCTTGCCGATCGTCCAGCGGATGAGCATCGGCGCCTTGCCTTCGTCGGCGTAGACGGTCCAGGAGTCTTCAGGTTTGCCGGTCTCGCCTTTGCCCTCGAGGAGCGAGGCGAGATCGTAACCCATGTGCTCGGCGACCAGGCGGAAGACGGGCGTCACGTCGGCGACAACGCGCGCGCTCTTCCAGGCCCGGGGGTCCATCATGTGGTTGCGCTCCATCTGCATGAGGACCGGGAGGTCTTCGGGCGGGAGATCCATCGGCCCACGGAAGCGCATGCCGCGAGCGGGGTGGAACTCCTTGAGGATCTTTTCGGACGGGATGGCCTTGAGGCCGTAGGTGTTTTTGAGAGGGTTCATACACCTATAGGCTCATCGCCCATGCTATGCTGGTGAGGGCGCTAGCTCCGAACCTGCCTTAGGAGCCCTTTTTGCCCCTTAAGTTCGTCCCAGAAGCCAACAGGCCTTAGGCCGTCCTTGTCGCATGAATGAGCGCTATCGTCTGCTTGCTACGGACCAGCCGTAAGGAAGCAGGTAGCATGTCCGCCGCCACTTTTTAACCCCAGTCCTGTTTTCAGGCCGATTTGGCACGCTCCCCCTTGGCCGGAGTGTAGCCATATTCGATTCTCCCCAACGTCTCCATGCAGTATTGGAGGATGATGCCAGAAGTCGGCCGGCCGGCTTCTTTCTCCGCTCGGAGGCGGACGCCGACTTCGGAGTTCTTCCGGACCATCGCATCTTCGATCTGCGCATGCCAAGCTTTGAACTGTTCGAGCCCGGCGGCGATCAGCTGACGTTCCGTCACGGCGTCGAAGTAGACGCCGTAGTTCTGTTGCACCACGTAATCGATGACGTGCAGGAGCTTCTCTCCGCCCTTCGACTCGTTGTGATAGGTTTCCAGGAAGGCGAGCAGCTCAGGGAAGAGGTGGACCGGAGCTTCCGCGTCCAGCCCGTCCTTAGGTGTGCCGAGCCCGCTGACGGCTGATTGGTAGAATCCTGCGGCCTTCCGGATCTCGCCCCGATTCTTGGTCGGGAGAAGCGTCGCCTGGCTTTGCCATGCGAGCCGTGCCCGGAACATGTCCGTCAGACGTGCTCGTGCCGCGGGCTCACGGGCATACTCTTCTACGACCACCTGTTGCAGGGCGAGTACGGCCGAGGCTCGGTGATAGCGCGGATTGGTCGCGTAGCCAGCGGCGAAGCGCAGGCAGATGGCCCGGAGATCGTCGCGGCCGCGATAGGCGCGGGCGGCTTCGCGTAACAGCTGAAGGGTCAGTTTGCTCGCCCATTCCACGCCCGCAAGCTCCTGCGGAGCGAGGTTGGCGGCGGTCTGATGGATGACCCGGCCTTCGTCGTTGGTCCGTTCAACGATCGCAGTCAGCCATTCGGCTGCGGCAAGCTCGTGTTTGCCAAAGGTCTGCCGGGCCAGCCAGTAGGCACGGCCCGCGGCGAGGCGCCCGCGGTCGGCGGTTTCGCCGCTCGCGTCAGCGCTCAGCCATGCTTGGGCTTCCTGACAGGCCGCGCGTAGGTCTGTCGCGCAGAGGCGGCGGAAGGGGTCGAGCTCGGGCGCTCGGGCGGTCGCCAGCAGCTCGATGCGTTCCCGGAGGAAGGCGGCGGAGGTTTGCGAGCGTCGTTGAGCGAGGGCGACGGCGTGGGCGCGGTCGGAGCCGCCGCGTTGCGGGCCATAATGGAGGGCGAGGACGGCGGGGAAGGCGCCGTTGGTGTCGGCGGCCAGCTTCGCGAACTCCACTCGTAGTTGGCCGCGGAGTTTGGCCGCGGCTTCGACGGAGATCCGCCATTCGGCGCCCTTCTGGGTAAGCAGGCGCCAGAATCCTTCGGTGAGCCGCAGATAAGGGAGCGCGATACGCCGGCCGGCCGCGTCGATGATCAACTCGGCCGAGTTGGGTTTGGCGCCGGTTTCCTGATCAAGCCGACGCAGCAAGGCACCCGTAGCGGCGTCCTTGTCTTCCGCCGGGAGCGTGGCGAGCTGCGTGAGCAGTCCCCAGGCCAGAGCAGGGACGGCGGTCTCGCGGAAAGAGGCTTCGACCTGCGCGGCGAAGTCGGCCTCCGGGTTTTCCGAATGCAGGCCGATGGCGTGGCCCACGAAGCGGGAGATCAGCTGCTCCGTCGGCACGACCGGCGGCCAGCTCGGCGGGCGGTCGAAGTCATAGACATCCTGGGCTTCGGAGAGTTTCCGGAGGGATCGGAGCGTCAGCGTCTCCTGATGGCGCATCTCTTCGGCTTTGATGTAAAGCTTCTTAGCGATACGTTGCTCGCCTTTGGCGAGCTGGCTGGCGGCGAAACCAAGCAGGCCCCCGGAGAACCTGCCTTTGAACCATTTGCGTGCTCTTTGCAGGCCGTCACGGTCTGCGGGCAGCTTCAGGTTGGCGCCGGCCGCCACCTCCCGCTCCAGCTCACGGAGCAAGGTGAGGTAGTTCAGTTCCATGGGCCGGGCCATGGATGCTTTATAGGAGTATACTGGACGCTATATCGAGCGCAGAGTTGGGGGTAGAGGGCCGCCCGGACGATTACAATGAGGAAGGCATTTTATCCGCCGCCCCGGGGGGCAATAATTCGTGCGACACAGGTTTAGCCCTTGTTTTATAGGATAGAAACATGAGTCAGACATTCGTGCGACACGCCGGACCTATGCCGGGGACGGCTACCCGGCGTGATCGCCTTGCGGGCTGAAACTCGGAGGGGACACTGGGGTTTGTTCACCGCACATGAGCACCACCGCCATCAGTCTCAACTACCGCTACGAACTCCCGGGCCGCAGGCTCCTGGAGATCATCCAGCGCACCGCCAAGGAATCCTTCCAGATGGTCGGCACGACCCTGGAGTCTTCCGCGGCTGTCATCACGTTCCTCGCCGACCAGTCGACGATCAACTTCCACCTCGCCTCGGAGCAGCAGCTCTCAGTGCGTGCTTCTTCTCGTCGGGCGAGCGAAGCCATGAAGGTGTGCCGCCGCTTGGTCGGTGGGAACTTCATCCAGCCGCTGCACGAAAAGCTCTCTGCTCCATCGAAGTCAGGTAAGCCCCATCGCCCGGCGCATGAGGTCCTGGCGGAGTACATGACCAAGCCAGATTTCGCCGAGCACATCCTCGTCCTGCCCGAGGCGCTCGCCGAGGCGCCAGAATGCGTCTTCGAGCATGATGGCACCCTGGATCGCTATCTCGCCGGGCTCGTCGCCTTCGCCAAGCTCAAGACCGACCCCGCCAACGACCTGAAACCCGACGACTTCCTGGCCACCCAGGCTGGCCTCAGCCATTTCGGTGCCGACCTCGGCGAGCGCGCCAAGATTCGCTACGCCTCCGACTACAGCGCCACCTATAAGGGCGTGTACCGCCTCTTCCCCTTGCACGTCACCCTCGGGCACGGCCTCAACCCGCGCTCCTGCATGTCCATCTACTTCGACTGGGACCCCGCCGTCCAGAAGCTCATTCTCGCCCGCTTCGGCCGCCACGGCCGCGGTGCGTAACAACACATTAACCTCCAACCATAGAAAGGAGTAACACATGTCCAACCAAGGCAACGGCGGCAACTACCCGAGCACCACCGGCAATCCGTCCGGCGGCGGCCGCGGTAACGGCCCTCGCAAGTAAGCGAGGACCTGATCCCGAGACTCCAGGGGGCCACGAAGTGGCCCCCTGTTTTGTTTACGCTTAAAGAATTGGCTTCTACTGAAAACATTAAGCCATACCTTTCTCTCAAGCATGCCCCGAATCGCGATCATCGGCTATGGCGTCGTGGGACGGGCGCTAGGCGCAGTCTTGGCCGCGAAGGTCCGCGGTGCTGAGGTCGTCGCCCATGACCCGAAAGTCAGGGGCCGATTCATCGGTAAGGTTCGCGTTGCGAAGGCCATGCCGAACGCCCTCAAGGGGGCAGCCTTCATTTTCCTGTGCTTACCCAGTCACCTTAAAGGCGAAGGCGTGGCGGGTGCAGGGTGGAAGGCCTTAGCCAAGCAAATCGCCCAATACGCAGAGCCTTCCGCGGTCATCGTCATAAAGTCGACGCTGGTCCCCGGGGATGCCACGAGGCTCGAACAATTAGCCAACCGCCAAGTCGTGGCCTGCCCCGAGTTCATGTCGGAAGGCACTGCTGAGAGGGATATCCTTAAGCCCCACCGCGTTCTAGTTGGGGGCAAGCACCAGGTCGCCGTCGATTCGGTGGTGAAGCTTTACCGTTCATGGGTGACGGCCTCACGTATCATCCGGATGGACGTCTGGTCAGCACAGCTCGCGAAACTTTTGGCGAATGCCATGCTCGCTCAGCGCGTCAGCTCCATTAATTCGGTGACGGCCTTATGCGAAAAGAGCGGGGGCGATGTCCGCGCTACAGCTAAGGCCGTCGGTATGGATCCCCGCATCGGATCGCACTTTCTTAACGCCTCGCCCGGCTTCGGTGGTTCATGCCTCGAAAAAGACATTCGCTTACTCTGTTTGCTGGCCAAGTCCCTAGGCTACCCCGAGGTGGCCCGCTATTGGCAGTCCGTCATCGATCTGAACGACGCACATATCCGCCGAGTCACTCGAGAGATAAGTCGGGCTGCCGGCCGTGGCGGAAGAGTCGCTGTATTTGGCTTAGCTTTCAAAGGCGGGATAGAAGACGTGCGTTCTTCACCAGCATTGCGCATTGCAGAAGGCCTCGTCGCCGCTGGGCATCCCGTGGTCGCCTACGACCCCCGCGTGAAGTACGCCAAAGGCCTGGTTATTAAGTCTACACCCGAAGCTGCTGCCGCGAATGCCACGGTCATCGCCGTCCTTACGAACGATGCCGCATTTAAGAGGACGGACTGGCAGCGGCTGGGTGCAGAAGGCGTAAAACTGTATGACGCCCACGGGATGATTCCGGTGCAACGGAGCATCAAGCGGCGGATCATAGGCTTAGGGAGGGATGCACGATGAGAATCCTCGTCACTGGCGGAGCCGGATTCATCGGCACGCACCTCGTCAAAAGGCTCTTAGCCGTAGGCCATCAGGTTGTCGCCCTTGATAACTTCAGTTCAGGCCTGCGAGAAAACCTGAAGGGCCTGCCTGTTGAGCTTATCGAAGCAGATGTCGCCGCGCCATTCGATGTGCCATGCGACCAGATTTACCACCTCGCCTGCCCGGCATCGCCGGTCTTTTACCAGAGGGACGGCGTTAGCACCTTGCTCACCGCGTTCAACGGCACCTACCAAGCACTACTGAATGCGGAGAGGCATAAGGCTCGTATCCTGATCGCCTCGACCTCCGAGGTTTATGGCGACCCCGAGGTCTCCCCTCAGCCTGAGAGCTATCACGGCAACGTAAACACCTGGGGGCCCCGGGCATGCTATGATGAAGGCAAGCGTGCGGCCGAGTCGCTTTGCTACGAATTCCAGTCCCAAGGCCGTGCCGAGGTCCGCGTCGCCCGCATCTTCAATACTTACGGCCCGGGTATGCGTCTCGACGACGGCCGCGTCATGACCGAGTTCATCACTGCCGCCCTGGCCGGTCGACCTCTCCGCCTCGACGCCGCCGGCGAGCAGACGCGGTCCTTCTGCTACATCGATGACATGGTCGAGGGACTGATGGCGCTCATGTCTTTCGATGGTAACCCTGGCCCCGTGAATCTTGGAAGCGCCGAGGAGGTAAAGCTCAGCCTGTTAGCCGAACAGGTCGTGGCTTTGGCCGGATCAGCGTCTCAAATTATGCAGGCTCCTCGGCGGCGCGATGACCCTATGCAACGGAAGCCAGACACAGTACGTGCGGCCGCAGCCTTAGGTTGGCGCCCACAGATTAAACTAGCGTTCGGGCTAGAGCTGTTGATTCGTTCCATCCGAAAAGTTTCCACACAATGAACTGCCTTATTATTCCATGCTACATACGGACCGACTGGGATCTGGCCTGTCTGCATCGTTTGCTCGACAGCATCGATGCCCAGTCGCTCAAGCTCGAACGTGTCTATGTGGTAGATGACGCCAGTCCTTTGAAGTACGACATGAAGGACAGAAATGTCGAACATGTCATCTTAGAGAAGAATGGCGGTCCAGCCCGCGCTCGTAATGTCGCGATTACCAAGGCCTTGTCAGCGGGATATAGGCACCTACTCTTTACCGACCATGACTGCATCTTGGATAAGGAATGGGCGGAGCGGATGACCACATTCCTCGATGGCAGCGACTTCGCTGCCGTCGGCGGGATGACCTATTCCTGGGGTAAGACTTTGCTTGATCGCTACCATGACATCAACGGCACCTTGGCTGGAAAATGGCTCCTGCCTGACCGCAAGGAACTCTGGTACATGCCGTCACTCAATTTTGGAATGAAGGCTTTTGCCGCCGAAGAATTCCCCTTCGACGAACGCTTCCCGACCGCGGCGGGTGAGGATGTCGACCTTTGCCTGCGTCTGCGCAGTAAGTATCGAATCGGTTTTTGTCCAGAGGCCAAGCTCAGCCACGACTATGGGTACAAGAACAGCATCACGGGGTTCCGCCGGTTCTTAAAGCTGTTCCAGAAATACAAGAGCTCCAGCGCCACGCTCTACGAGGGCCACACCGTCCTCATGTGGGACTCCTCTGAATCCATCTACGAAGGAAACCTCCGATGAGCCTCATCTATCGCCTCAAGCAAAGTCAGCCGCACTTCACGCACGGCATCCAAGATTACCTCGGCGAGATCATCCCATTCTCCAGACGCATCAAGAATCCGCTCCTGAAGGTCCCGATGGTGGCGCTGAAGTCTCTCGAATGGGCCATCTATCGCTGGCACAAGACGCCGATTCGCCGGTTCTACGGCATTAAGAGTAATGAGCTGATCTATATGATTACCAATGCGTGTAATGACAAATGCCCCAAGTGCGGCATCTGGGAGCGTCCTGAGCCGAAGGAGCAGCACCTGCGCATCCAGCACTTCATCAAATGCCTTAAGCGCCTACACCATAACCTTTATCAGGTCACGCTGACGGGCGGAGAACCTCTGCTATTCAAACGCGACGTCATGCTCATCGCCGAAGAGGCGAAGCTACTTAATGTGCCGATGGTTACGGTCACCAATGGGCGCATGTTGGATGAAGTATTCTTGGCTCGATACAAGGAATTGGGGCACATCCTGGTTATCTCCATCGACTCGGTCAGCCGGGAGAAGTGGAACGAGTTCCGGGGCACGAAGAGTTTCGATATCGTCATGCCAAAGATCATGCTCGCGAAAGAAATCCTCGGCGACCAACTGCGCGTCCAGTCGGTGCTCTCCAAGGAGTCTGCCGAAGAGATTCCAAAGGTCATCGCTTGGTGTAAGGAGCATGGTATCCAGCACAACACTCAGCTCTATCAGGATTTCGGCGCCAAGAACTGGGCAAACCTCGTGACGCATAAGCAGATGGTCGACGATGGAACGCCTTGCGCCGCGCGGAAGAACATCTGCATCTATCCCAACGGCGACGTCGTTAAGTGCTTTGACCATCGCCGGATCCCATTAGCTAAGCAACCGCTGGGTAACATAGGTGAGCAGGACATCATCGAGATTCTCTGCACCAAGCGCTCGACCGAAGTCTCCAAGATCATGAAGACCTGCAACTTCCCGTGCAAGGCCATGTCCTGCAATAAGCCACAAGTCCTCCTCTTTAAATGAGTCTGGTCATCCCGGACGTCATTATTCTGCGAGGGGCGCCCGGAGTCGGTAAGTCGACTCTGGCTAAGGAACTCGCACAACACTTCCCCAAGGGCGTCCGGATTGAAGTCGATACTCTGAGAGGCATGGTTATCTCCGTCGACTGGACGAACCAACAAGAGCATAAGGAACTCTTACAGGTTGCCGCCCAGCTCACACGGCAATTTCTTGGGTTGGGATTTAAGCCTGTCCTCGTCGTCGACACCTTTAGCGGGGATAAAGTTAACGAATTCCTCGATACAGTTAACAATCCAGACCTCGGTCTTCAGGTGAAGGCCTTTGCCTTGCATGCATCTCCAGAAGTACTTGCGAGTCGCCTAGCGGCCCGACCCCAAGACCAGTTCAGGGACTTAGCCGTCTCCAAGAAGCTCAATTCGGATGTGCTGAAGATTCCTCGACCCGCAGACATACTCCTAGATGCCTCGAATCAAACCGCACAGCAATTGGCCGAAGCCTTGATCAACGCCTTGAATGAGGCCGGCAATTCGTCCGGCGGCGGCCGCGGTAACGGCCCTCGCAAGTAAGCGAGGACCTGATCCCGAGACTCCAAGGGGCCACGCAGTGGCCCCCTGTTTTATTTCCACCTGTAGAAGTCTTAGTGCCTTTCCCGTTATGCCAGTGCTTGACCCTCACAGATAGCCTGACTCGCTGAGGCACATGAGTTCCTATCGACATGTCGTGATCTTCAAGTTCAAGGCCGACGCGTCGGCGGAGAAGGTCCGTGGCGTGGTCGAGGCCTTCCAAGCGCTGCCCGGGAAGCTGCCGGCGATCAAGGCCTTCGAATGGGGCACCAACGTGAGCCCGGAGGGCTTGGACCAGGGCTTCACCCATATCTTCACCCTGACCTTCGCTTCGAAGGAAGCGCTGGAGAAGCAGTATCTCCACGAACCCGCGCATCAGGAGTTTGTGGCGATGCTGGGCGACGTGCTGGAGAAGGCGTTGGTCGTGGATTATGTCGCGTAAGCAACACGACTAGCTGGCCGGTTGACAAGTTGAACAGTGGGCAAGGGACCTGCATCCGTTTCAGGTGGCAGCCCCGGGTGGTAGGTGGCGGGATAATTTTTAGGGCTTAGGTCTCGGTGGTCGGGTACCTGGTGCGGGTGCGGGCATATCCATCCAGCCCTCGATTCAGCCCTCGGTGCTTCCACCAGGGGTTCCTAACCGCCAACCGCTAACCGCTACCACCTAGGTTTTAGTATGCCACTCTATGACAGCCGACCCCCTAGACAGGTTTGGTCGGTATTGTATAATACCTATACTATGAGTTATGACCGACGCGAATTCCTGAAAACCCTCACGCTGGGCGGGCTCGCCCTGTTCACCGCTGACTGGGTCAAACTGGTCGATGAGACGAAGGTCGCCACGGCCGGAAAGCTCCTGCCGGCCTTACCTGGCCAGAAGGTCAGCGCGAAGGGCGACCAGATCCGCG
>Ga0209297_1001205_pt1 | contig 15057 bp, 15 predicted proteins | sample S_130805_MF_Meta_FD_187322 | JGI IMG/M metagenome (GOLD analysis project Ga0209297, IMG submission 187322) | Freshwater microbial communities from Lake Simoncouche, Canada to study carbon cycling - S_130805_MF_MetaG (SPAdes) (version 2) | ecosystem: Environmental > Aquatic > Freshwater > Lake ... | reverse complement strand
AACTTAAGGTATTCTATGCTGCCTGACTCCTTTCCTCAATTCCTTTATCCATGTTGCACTTCACTGTTGAATCGGCGAGAACAATACTTTAAATTTGCATTTTCTTCTTTTTTTACATGCTCTACGCCATTTGTAATATATGAATAGGTGACATAACATCTTTCAGGAAATGAAGTCCTAAAAACTCTTTTACGTTCAATATGCTCTGTATGAAGAACTGTAATTTCAATTTCTTTACCGTGGTTTATGAGTATTTTTTCTATAATATAATCGTACATACCCCATGCTAGATATCCTAGAAAAAGAACGGTAGGAAAGAATAGCTTAAGAAATAGCTTCAATTAGTTTCTCCTTAGTTAATTAAAGAGAAGTATAAAAATTTTGAAATATAAATCAATTTATGTTGCTAATAGTGGTGGTTTTTTATTTTCAACTGTCCCGCTAGCGCCCCATATAGCAAAAATGCCCCAGTGGGGCGCTCTTGGAAAAAAGATAATTTATTGATTTATATTTAGAAAATATGGTGCACCCGAAGCGATTCGAACGCCTGACCCTCAGATTCGTAGTCTGATGCTCTATCCAGCTGAGCTACGGGTGCATAAAGTAAAATTCGTAATTTCTTTTTAGTGATTTTAGATTAAAGCTTACTAAATAGCTTGTTATATCAATCTATTATTCGTGCAGCTCTTCCTTTTAATCAGTTTCTTTAGCTTTATAATTCGTACCACAAAACTATCAAAAGCTTAACTCTTACCTTAAAAAGAGCGCGGATGATAATGAATAGTCCGTCTAATTACAAGGTATTTCTGAAATAATTTTCTTATACTACAAAAAATACACCACACTAAGTTGGAATACCGAGCATGTAAGTAAACCTTAACTTTAAGGCTGATATAAAATATTTATGATTCTTAAGATTAAAATCCCATTTGCTTTGCGATGCCTTTTATAAACCCATCTAAAGTTTGCCAGAATTCTGGCTCATCCAGAAGGAATGCGTCGTGACCTTTATCTGTTACCACCTCAACAAAACTTACCCTAGCAACCGAGGCGTTTAGTGCGTGCACAATGTGCTTTGATTCAGATGTTGGGAAAAGCCAATCAGAGGAGAATGAAATAACGCAGAAACGGGTTTTAGTGTTTTTAAAGGCGTTGGCCAGCATGCCGCCGTAATCCGCGTCAAGATCGAAATAATCCATTGCTTTTGTTATATAAAGATATGAATTTGGGTCGAAGCGGTTCACAAAGGATCGGCCCTGATGAAGCAAATAGCTCTCAACCTGGAAATCGGTGTCAAAGCCATAGGTTATGTGTTCTTTATCCTGTAGGCCGCGGCCAAATTTTCGTGCAAGGCCACTTTCCGATAAATATGTTATATGTGCCATCATGCGGCCAACAGCTAGCCCTTTGCTTGGTAGTAAACGTTTTGATGCGTAATTCCCGCCATGCCAATCAGGATCTGCCTTTATTGCCTGCCTGCCTATTTCATGGAATGCGATGTTCTGCGCGGTGTGCCTTGCTGCTGTGGCAATTGGCACTGCGGCATAAACACATTCCGGATATTTTGCAGCCCATTCAAGGGTTAACATTCCTCCCATAGAGCCGCCAATAACCGCAAATAACCGCTTAATACCAAAATATTCAATTAGTAATTTTTGCGCCCGCACCATATCGCTAATAGTCACAACCGGAAAATCCATGTTGTATGGCTTTTTAGTTTTAGGATTTATGCATTTTGGGCCCCATGAACCCATGCATCCGCCAATAACATTGGAGCAGATGATAAAATATTTATTAGTATCAAGGATTTTCCCCTCTCCCACAACATCCTCCCACCAACCCGGCTTACGGGTTACAGGATGCGTGCCGATCAGATACTGATCTCCTGTGAGTCCGTGGCAAATTAGTATGGCGTTGGATTTCTCTTCGTTCAATTTTCCATAGGTTTTATAAGCCATTGGAAATGAAGAAACTTGCTGGCCACAATCGAGCTTTAAAGGTTTATCTTGTGCGAGTATTATAATATCGCCAATTTTTACTTCTTTGTAATTTGGGCCAAATTCTGCTTTGCAAGAAGTTGTGTTTGTTTTTGATAGCTTTGACATGAAAAAATATTTATTTTAAGAATGGCAACAGATTTGCCATATTTGGTGATTTTGTCAATGATTTTTAGTGGTTTGTTATGAAATTAGATACACTTTCTCAGTTAAGAAACAATATAGATGCAATTGATGACAAGATTATCACACTTTTGAAAGAGAGGATGGAGATAGTAAAACATGTTGGCGAGGTAAAAAAAGAAACTTCTGCCAGTCAAAGCTTTATAAGAGCAGGGCGCGAAGCAAGCATGTTACGCAACTTAACCAAAAAAGCTGATGGTATATTCCCAGCTCAGGCTATTGCCACAATATGGCGGATGATAATTTCTACTTCGCTCAACTGCGAGCAGGCAATGTCTATTTATGCCTATAATGATAAGGATCATAGCTGTTATTGGCATGCACGTGAGTATTTCGGTACGTTCCTCAAAATTTATCCAAAAATAAAGGCAGATGAGGTAATTGACGCTGTTGCAAGGAACGCATCGGCTGTTGGGGTGTTGCCGCTTTTAGATAACTCCGAAAACCCCTGGTGGGTGCGGCCGCAAAGTGAAGCGAATAATATTTACGTTTTCGCCCGCATCCCGTTTATTCTTGAAGATTCGCCTTTGTTCCCTCCCGCCCTTGCAATAGCAAATACTAGCCCTGAGGCTACTGAGGAGGATGTTTCACTATTTTCTATAACAACCAAGGCAGGCGAGAAGAAATTGCAGGGCATTTTTGCAGATAACAGGTTGGAGGCTAATATTATTTCCCGAAGTGGCGAAGAAAATTTCCTTATTGAAGTGAACCGTTTTGTACCAATCGGGAATAAGATTTCCAAAGAGATAGAGAGTTTGCTAGGCAGCGGAAGTGTGGCACGGCTGATGGGATCTTATGCAGTTCATATAAAAATTTAATTATAACCACGTTATTTATTATTAAACCCAATAAATATGCCTTACCTAATTCGGCAAAATAACTCATAAAAATATTACAAACCTCTTGAAGCACATACAAATTTACGTATTATAACGAAAATTGGAATCGCATTAAAAATATTACTATTAAGCAGTACAGTAACAAAGCATGAAAAATACAAAGCAGGAAATAGAAAATAAATATTCTTTTGAAGTAATTGATAAAAACACCCCTAATTATCTTAAGCGCATAGGTAAGCAGGAATTAACTATGCTTGTTCATATGATGGAAGATTTGAATCATGCTGCGACAAACTTTACAAAAGAAGTTTATGGTTATCCTGCTAACGGCATAGGCGAATGGGATGAAACAAAACTTGCACAATATAAGTCAGGCTCACTTACCAAAAGAATGGCAGGACAAGAGGGTTATACTTTCTTTTTAATGCGCAATATTCAAGGTCAGCTAGTTGGCTTGGCATCTGCAGATGCAGGAAATAAAGCACTATTATATTTAAGAAATATTGCTATTAGCCGCGAGCATAAACATGACGGAAGTGTCTTAGAACATTTGCTAAAAAATATTTCTAATTTTGCACTTGATAATGGATATAAGAAAATTGAAATTCCCCTTAGTAAGAATTCTCAGGCCATGGGTGATGTAAAAACATATCAAGAAGTTGCTGAGAAAATAGGTCTGAAATTACCATTGGAATCCCAGCATGAAAGGTGGTTAAGCAAAGCTACTTTCTCCAATGAGAGAGTTTTATTAACATTCATTCCGGAGTGGTTTGTGTCATTACAAGAAAATAAAGGTAAAACTATCCTAAACAATCAAGGAGAGGTTATTGATGTTCTAGATCATATCTTAGATTTGGTAGCAAAAGAGGCTCATGATTATTTTAGTAATTCTAACATTAACGATCCCAAAGATAGGCTTCTGGGAAGTTATAGTGAGGAAGCTAAAAAGAAAATTTTTGATATTTCAACGCATACAAAAGTTAATACTCCTGAGCGCCGCGCATTACATAGAGAAATTATTTTACAGATGGTTGGTGGCAAGAAAGCACCAGCTGATGGAAAGGAAACTATCATTTTATTTGCTGGCCCTCCAGGTGCTGGAAAATCAGCCCTTAGAGCTCGCTTTGAAGAGGGTCAGCCATTTGAAGAACAGAGTTTAGAAGAAGCTCACCAAATATATAAATCTGCAATGGCGCCTGGATCTTATGTTTCTCCTGATTTTGATTTATTTAAGAGAAAACTTCCTGAATATAATTCTGCAAATATTGCGTTTAAGGAAAAATATGGCGATATGTATGCGGTAATAAGGTCTGAAGCCAGCGGCCTTAACCAGGCTACATTACAATTTGCCAGAGAATTGAGCCTTACCAGGGTTCTAGAGCAGCTAATGGATGTTGATGGAAGGGGTAAAGAAGAATTTGCCCAATTAGCAAAAGGTAACCTATATGTTTTTGGAGTAACCTGCGATCCTGAACTATCAAGGAGCAGGGTAGCACAAAGGCCTAAGCCAATGCAGGATGAAGAAGTTTCAAGGGCAGTAAGAGGTTTTAGCGGCGATGGATCATTTAGTTATTTGTCGCAAATTGCTCAAAAATCATATTTACTTGACACTAACGATAAATATAAAACTGTTTTTGTATCAGAGAAAGGGAAAGAAATTAATAAGGATGAAGCAGAGTTTACAAAATTTAAAGAGCATGTAAATTTCAATCCTCTGCCTAGTTTAGGTCAAGTCAAGGTCAGGTAGTACGGATGCTATTTGACTGGAATTACTATAGATTAGGAAAATATATCTAGTTATCTAACTATTTTATTGTTTTACTAAATCCACTAATTGCCTAACATTTTCAATTGGTGTTTCCGGTAAAATACCATGACCGAGATTGAAAATGAATTTTCTTCCCTTCATAATATTTAATATTTTACCTGCCTGGATCAAAGCTGCTTCTTTATTATATTTTAATAATAAGGGATCTAAATTCCCCTGAATTGCTATATCAACCTTATCGGCGATCCACTCTATGGGCATGTTATAATCAACCGAAATTGCATCAACACCGGTTTTATTTGCGTAGGTCACATAAGAAACCCCAGCGCCTCTAGGAAAACCAATTATCGGCACGCTTGGATATTTTTCTTTTATTTTTGAAACAATATAAGCAGTTGGCTCTATAACCCATTTAGAAAATTCATCACCAGATGCAACAGTACCAGCCCAACTATCAAAAAGTTGAAAAACATTAGCTCCTGCTTCAATTTGTGCTAACGCATGTGAAATTACACTATCTGCGAGTATATATATTAATTTATGGAAAGATTTTTCATCAGAATATGCCCATGCTTTCACATTATGGAAATCTTTACTGCCACCTCCCTCAATCATATAGGTAGAAAGGGTCCAGGGGCTTCCTGCAAAGCCTATTAAAGTTTTTTCTGGTACCAGCTTAGCCCGAACCATTTTTATAGCTTCGTAGACCGGCGCAAGCTTATTTTGGTTATATTCTAATTTATCAATTCCTGATGCATTAATTTTACCAAGCTTTGGGCCCTCCCCTACAAGGAAAGAAACATCCACACCAAGAGCATCTGGTATAACTAATATATCGGAAAATATAATAGCTGCGTCAAAATCGAACCTTCTTATTGGCTGCAGAGTAACTTCAGCAGCTTTTTCTGGACTATAACAAAATTCAAGGAAGCTACTAGTGGTGCTGCGAACCTGCCGATATTCTTCCAAATATCTACCTGCCTGACGCATTAGCCAAATAGGAACTTTTCCATCTGATAATCCTTTTATAACTTTTTCAAGGTTTGTAAGGTTAGGTAATATTTCAAAGTTATTTTCTTCTTTCATAATAATATAATATATATTTATATTCTTTATTTAGTAGTTAGTAGATATCCGCACTTATGTGGATTAAATTTTATTAACAATTATATTCACAATAGTATTAATGAAATTGTGACGCATATTAATTGTGGATAAATATACTGAAAATTTTGATAAGCTACTATATAAAATAAAATAATTATTATATGTGGATTTTGTGAGTAAAATTTTCATGGATAGTTATTTTACAATTTAACAGTATATCTTCAAAAAAATATCAACATGTGAATTGATACATGTAAAAAATAGTGTGTTTATGTAAGTAAATAATGGTTTATTTTTACTCACAAACTTATCCACAATGTTATATGTTGTTTTACTAAGAATATTTGGCAATATTTATTTTACACTTGCCTGTAGTTTATTTTACAGTTAATAAAACTTCTCTCTAATTTTATATAGGGGCCTTAGCTCAGTTGGTAGAGCGCTTGCATGGCATGCAAGAGGTCGTCGGTTCGATTCCGATAGGCTCCACCAAAACTCAAAAATCATTATCAATCCATTGGAAGATAGAAATTCATCAATAGTAGTGTTGAGTTTTATTTAGAATTATTTTGTTTTTCTCTAAGACTATTTATCTTTTTAAGTCGCGAGATCGGGACGGAGAATTTAAAAGATATTACAATTATTGTTATTAAAAACGCACACACACCAGGAAATAATATAAACTTCAGTATTCCGGTTTCATAACACGTATTCTTTGTTAATAATATGTATAAAATCAGGATTGCTGTGCAAATAATGTAAGAAAAGAAAAGCGTTTTTATTGCATAAGTAGCTCGCTTTCTTTTTGATAAATAATATGCAATGTCACGCAATAAAATAAAAAAGTCAGCCAGTGATAAAATCATTGATAAAATGCTACTTAGTATGTCTAATATGTAAAAAAATACCATGAGGTTGGTTCTAATTGATTATTAAACCATACTTAAGAAAAGTTCGTATAATATCTATTTATATCACGACTGTTTTTGTAATTTGCCGGATGATTCAGCGATTATGCCGATTAACTGGTGAATGTGAACCTTAGTTATTTTATGGACGCTATCGACGAAATATTCAAATTTTTCAGCATCAGTAGGTTTATCAATTTGGCTGATTTCATTTTGGAATTTTGTTAATAGAAGATTTTTATCTTTATCATGTAATTTTCTTAAAATTAACAGGCTTTCTGCCATATCTGCAAGCGGTGGATTTGATTCATCAACGGCTGCTTTTTTGATTGGAGAATAAACGTTTTTTTCATAATCATTATCAAAAAAAAGTGGGCTTATAATCTGGTTTAGTAAATTGGTTACAATATCTGGGAAATTCCCATATATATCAATTAAATTACCAATTGATTGTGTTAGTAAGTTCATTGGCGCATTTAATATTTCTTTATTTGGAAATTGCGGATTAGTTCCATAAAAATCTACAATACTATCGCACCAGCCATTTTTATCGTAGAAATCTAGGGGTAGTGGTGTTTCTTTTTGCATTTCTTTCATTACCTAATTCTCCAAATTTTTTACTAAAATTCCTATCTAAGCTTTATTAAGATATTTTTATGATATAACTAATGCATCTTTTGCTTCAATCCAGCCAGAGGATTTATAGACGGAGCATCTGTAGCTACTAAACTACTTGCACTTGATTTTAGACCAATTTGGGATGCCTTGTTAGTCGAACCACTGGCATCAGTCCTAGTATTGTTATTTGCTGCTGTAGGTTGCACAGATGGCTGTGCTGTAGTTTGCACAGATGGCTGTGATGTAGGTTGCACAGATGGCTGTGATGTAGGTTGCACAGATGGCTGTGATGTAGGTTGCACAGATGGCTGTGATGTAGGTTGCACAGATGGCTGTGATGTAGGTTGCACAGATGGTCCAGTAGGCGCTGCTGCGGATTGAACTTGAGTAGCATTTCTTTGCTCAGGATTAATTACACTTTCTTTATGCGTGTTTAAAAAATCTTTAAAACCTTGCAAATCAAGTGGATTTTTTTGATCTTGAGTTTCTATAAACAAAAGTAACTTATCGGTGAAGCTCTTAGCATCTAAAGGTTTTACAGCCTCTTTTATGCTACTAAAAATTTTAATAATCTCAAATTGCCCTTCTTTATTAATAGCACCATCAAATTCAGCATTAACTCTATTTGTAACAGCAGCGGATGTTTCTCTAGGTTCAGTCAATGTTTTAGATTCTAAAGATCTCTGTGTCGTATTAATTTTATTTGTTTTTTCATTTTCTGCTGATTTAGTCTTTTGTTCTTCTGCTTTTTTTGCGGACGCTTGTTTTTCTTCCATTACTTTTCTTGCAGCATTATTTATATCCTCTTGGCTTAATTTTATTCCTGCATCTTGAGGCATATTTTTCGCGGTTTCTTTTAATGCTTTTTCAATATTACTTATCAATTCAAAACGTTCTCCAGTACCCATTTTCTCAAGATTTGCTCCACTTGATCCAGCTGTTTCCAAAGCTTCTTTTATATTAATTACGCCTGTACCTACTGAAATATAACTTTTTAAACTTTCGTCTGTAGAAAGGCGGCTAACAAAACTATTAGAAAATTTACCTAAATCTTTCTCTGCAGATAAACCGCTATTCGCAGTTTTTCTCTTCTCAGCTTCAGCCTTTTTTTCCTGAGCAGAAGTTTTCTGGGCTTCTTTAATAGTTGTTAATTCTGTGTTTGAATTTACTAATGCCTTATTTTCATCAAATTTCTTTCTTACGAAACCTGTAGTTCCTCCACTCAACCAGCCACCAGTCAAATATGCAATACCACTTTCTTGAATGCGCTGCGCCCTATTTAATCTAACATCCAACGAATGCTGGGTCCTTTTTTCACCAACCATTTTATCTAAAACACTTTCTACTCCCTTAGCATTTTGTAAATCGTTTGTTTTAACAAAACCATCTCCATATTTTTTATTCAAACCTTCTGTAAGTTCTGTAATGTTCTCTTGTCTTGTATCACCAAACAACCACTCTAACACTTGTACAATAGCAGATTTTTCATTAGACATAAAAATTCTCTTTATCTATATTTGAACACTAAGTCTAAATTCCAGACCAAATTTTAATTTTGCTTTCCAACGATTCCATAGCTGCTCTTGCCGCAATTGCATCAGATGATAGGTCGTTGTTAAATTCCTTAACAGCAAGCGCGTAATCATAATATTCCATGGTTTCGGTTATATCCTTTGCTGCCGATGCCAGCGCAAGGTAAAGCGGCGCACGTTCGAGATATTGTGGGTCTAATGCTAAGTTGGCAATATAAGTGCCGAACATCTTCATGGATTGTTCTGGAGCTCTTTTAAACATCACCGAAACATAATATGATAAATTATCCTGCTCTTCTTGGCTCATTTCTTCATCATGAAGAAGAGAATCAAATGTTAATAATTCGTCTGTTTCAGCCATTTCCAGCTCAGCAGCAATAATCCTTCTGCCAGTTTCAGAGGCCATTAACAGCTCTTGCACCCGTTCAACTTCCAGGCCTAATTCTTCTTGGTGATTTTGGAGATTGGCTATTTTTTGCGTCTGCGTTATAGACATTTTCATTACCCTGTTTACATTTAGTGTCATTATAAACAAAAGATATGTAATATTAGATATACATAACTAAAAATTATTATACAGGGTAATTATTAATTATTTATTAACAAATAAATGTTTGTGTGGGTTTATGAAAATTTTAATATTAAAGTATTTTGAATGATTATTGTTATAAAACAGATGCTTGGGAAGGATTTGATGTAAAAAGGATGATTATGGGCCAAGCCAAATATAATTAAATCATTAATATTTACTGGCTATATAAGTAATATTCCAGCTAAGTGGTAATCCATTTTTATCCGCGAAATTATTATGGTATATTTTTTCAACTTCTGCAAAATACCCCCTGCCCCGCAAACCGCCAGCTTGGTTGGATTTATAACTTGCGCCTATATGTTTTATAGAACGGAGTATGGTATTTATATTTTCATAATACATGGTAATAGTTTCGCTTGAGATTTCAAATTCTCTAAAACCGGCATTAATTATTTTTTCTTTAATTTCATCTATACCTAAGAATGAATGGATTGGCGGGTTCAGGCCTGCAAATTCAAACGCCTGCTTAAGCTCCAGCAGGGAGCCTTCCCCAACAATGCTGAATGCAAAATTTCCATTATTTTCAAGCACCCTTTTGGCTTCAAGAAAAACCTTCTCCAGATCCTCTGACCACTGCATAGTCATTGAAGAAAAAATCGTAGAAAAAGAATTGGCTGCAAAAGGAAGGTTATGCATATCGCAAGTGCTTGTGTAAGTTCCGCCATATTCTTCTGGAGAGGCGTAACTTGCTGCTACAGCGCACATCTCTTTAGAGATATCTATCTGATAAAGTGGATAGTAAAGTTTATTCTTGCGGAGTAATTCATGGAAATATCCAGTACCACAGCCAATATCTAAAATATTTCTATCATTATTTAATTTAAGAAGGCGAAACAAGTGATCGGCCACTTTTCGCTGCAATATCGCATAATTATCGTAGGTTTTTGCGGCGCGGCTAAAATCCCGCATAATCTTTTGTTTGAAAGGAAGGCTCATAAGGCCGCTTTTATAATTTCCCGAACGCTCTGCTCGCTATGCAAATGCGGAGCATGGCCGCAAGAATCAAACATTTCTAAATTATAATCAGGTATGAGGCTCTTGAAAAGGCTGGTTTGTGTAAAGTCTACAATAGTATCGTCGCGCCCATGAACTGCAAACGTCTTGGGGACTTTTGTAAAATCTATAGAATTACAAGAAAAACTTTCCAGTTCACCCAGCCAATAAAGCCAACGCATAATATTATCTGTATTGAAGGATTCCCTTAATTTCTTTAATATATCGTGTATATTCATATCATTAAGGCTGACTAATGTTATAAATCTTTTTAGGGTTTTTACAGGGTCGCTTTCAAAGTGACTATAAAACAAATTAAAACTATCCTGATCCATACCACATTTTATTTCTTTATTAGCAACGAATTGGTATGGCGCTGCAAGTAGAATAAGCGATTTTGGTTTTAATATGCCTTCCGAAATTGCCCTAAGCGCAAGCTGCCCGCCTTGGCTCCATCCAACTATAACATCAGCCTTCTGACCATTTAGTGACTTAAGAAAATCTTCAGCATTAGAAAAATGGCTATAATCAATATGAGTTGTGCCATCAGGCGTTACATTGGCAAGTGCATCATGTGCCATACCCCAGCCGCTTAATGTAATAACTTTGCTCATGACAATTTCATTTCTTTTATAAGCGTTGCAAGGTACTCAATATCTTTTTCTTGATGCAAAGCAGAAAAAGCTATCCTCAGACGCGAAGTTCCTTTTGGCACGGTTGGTGGCCTGATTGCTGTTATAAGAAAACCATTATTCTCAAGCTCTTGTGAGATTTTAACGGTTTTATCTTCTTCGCCAATTATAATTGGCACAATCGGGCTGGTTGCATCAGGTATCCCTAGCAACCTGGTAAACAATATCGCATTTTCAAGTGGTTTTGCACAGAGTTTTTTATTGTCATTTATTATTTTTAATGCAGCAATCCCTGATGCAAGGGTTGCAGGCGGCAGTGATGTTGAATAAATAAGCGACCTTGCCGTGCTAACCAGATAATCAATCACAAATTTAGAAGCACAAACATAACCGCCATAACTACCCACGGCCTTTGATAATGTTCCCATTTGCAGGTGTGGTTTTTTATTATTTGAATTTGCAATCGTGCCAAGGCCGTGCGCATCATCTGTCATAAGCCATGCGTCATATTTACTTGCTAAATCACATAATTCATCAATTGGCGCAACATCGCCATCCATGCTAAAAACCTGATCGGTTACTATAAGGCAATTTTTATATAAATTCCTATTGAGCTTTAGAATTTTTTCACACGAAGCAATTCTGTTATGGGTGAATCTTAGTAGTTTTGCGCCAGACAATTTACAGCCATCAATTAGGGAGGCGTGGATTAATTTATCTACGATAATTAAATCTCCCTTGCCTACCAAGGTTGGAATAATTCCAATATTTGCAAGATATCCGCTACCGAAAACAAGGGCGGCTTCCGTGCCTTTTGTTTGTGCGAGTATTATTTCTAGTTGTTCATAAAGAGGGTTGTTGCCCGTTATTAAACGTGATGCGCCCCCCCCTGCTCCATATTTCTCAATTGCTTGGGTTGCTGCGCGTTTAACATCAAGATGCGAAGATAGTCCGAGGTAATCATTGCAGCTGAATGATATTAATTTTTTGCCACCGCGTATTACATAAATTCCTTCCTCTCGAGCGCTCTCCTTGAGCTTTCTGAGTTGTTTAACGCTTGATGCCATTTTAAGGTTATGACTTGCGAAAATATCGAGTGATGGCATTTTTGTTTCTTTTTTTTTGGCTTCTGCTATAAACAGCTAATAAAATTATAGGGCAAATATGACATTAAAACCACTGCATGTGAAGCAGGAAAATGATATCAGGCACAATTGGCAAGCCAGAGAAGTGTTAGAGCTTTTTTCCATGCCATTTATGGAGCTGATTTTTAAAGCGGCGCAAGTTCACCGAAAATATTTCAATCCAAATGAAATTCAAGTTAGTACATTACTTAGCATAAAAACCGGCTCATGCCCTGAAGATTGTAAATATTGCCCGCAATCAGCGCATTATAACACCGGCCTTGAAAAAGAGGCGCTCCTTAACATAGAGGCCGTTGTTGAGGCAGCAAAGGAGGCTAAAGAATCAGGGGCAAGCCGTTTTTGTATGGGCGCAGCCTGGCGCGAAGTTAATGATCGTGATATGCCGAAGTTATCAGAAATGATTACAAAAGTTAAGGATCTTGGTCTTGAAACCTGTGTAACGCTTGGTATGGCAAACCAAAGTCAGCTTGAAAAACTCAAAGAATCTGGCCTCGATTATTACAACCACAATATCGATACATCGCCTGAATATTATAGCAATATCATCACAACCCGTACATTTGCAGATCGTTTAGAAACATTGGAAAGTATACGCAGCAGCGGCCTAAAAACATGCTGCGGCGGTATAGTGGGTATGGGTGAGAAAATCGAGGATAGGGCAGGGATGTTGCAAACATTGGCTAATTTACCTGCGCACCCTGAATCAGTCCCAATAAACATGTTAGTGAAGGTTGCTGGCACACCGCTTGATAATCAAAAATCAATTGATCCTCTTGATTTCGTTCGTACTATCGCTGTAGCCAGAATCATGATGCCTAAATCGTTTGTGCGCCTTTCTGCAGGGCGCGAGGCGATGAGCGAAGAAATGCAGGCTTTATGTTTCATGGCAGGCGCAAATTCTATTTTTTATGGTGAAAAACTGCTAACTACAGCCAATCCCGCCAGGGAAAAAGACCTAAATTTGCTCTCCAGACTAGGGCTAGAAGTGATGGCGTCATAATTAATAGTTGAGAAAGTATAATTTTGTTATTGATAAATAGATTTTATCCTGCATATATTAAAGTTGTTAAATCAATAATTAGCTGGAGAGAATCATGAATAAATCTGAATTAGTAGAAGCTATGGCAAAATCAACTAAATTAACCAAGGTTGATGTAGTAAAAGTATTGGATGCGTTTGTTGAAATTAGCAAAAAAGAACTTAAAAAGGGTGGTGAAATCAGCCTTGTTGGGTTTATGAGTCTTAAAAAAGTAAAGCGTAAAGCACGTACTGGCAAAAATCCAAGCACCGGTAAAGAAATAAAGATACCAGCAAAGAATGTTGTAAAAATTAAAGCTGGTAAAGCTCTACAGGATGCCGTGAAATAAGTTGGGAAGTGAATGACAGAAATTCAAAAACCCATCTCCCTCGCTGAATTTAAAAAACAGCGAGGGCCAGTTCATGATGTAAACAAAGAAATGTCCCAGCAAATGAGCGGTATGGATAGGTTTGCATCATGGATTACATACCGTGTTGGCACCATTGGTTTTTTTCTCATCATACTTGTATGGACAATCTTGTGGATTGGATGGAATTTTTTTGCTCCATCTGACTTACAGTTTGATCGGCCGACGGGTTTCGTATTCTGGCTTTTTATTTCCAACCTTATACAGTTGCTATTAATGCCATTAATAATGGTAGGGCAGAATATACAGGGGCGGCACGCTGAGGTTAGGGCGGAAAGTGATCTTGATATTAATACCAAAGCTGAACAAGAAATAGAAACAGTTTTACAACACCTTGAATATCAGAATGCAATACTTATAGTTATGATGCAAAAGCTAGGTGTAACTATGGGTGCTGATTTAGAATCAGGAAAAATAGTAAAAGAAAAAATCCGTAAGAAGAAAATCAAGGCTAAGGCTAAATATAAAAAGTAGCGGGGTAGAGCGCAATTACCCCGCTATCTTTCAATATTCACTATTCCTGCATCGCGTAAATATCCCTAACTTTACGCAGCGCCACCACAATCATTGAAAAATCCTGTTCATCGTGAGCTTTTATATCTGTTATAAAGTTATCGAGTTGTAGTATTTTTATACGATTCTTTTCTTCCCAGCTGCTAATAGCAGTTGTGCAGCTATTATCTTTACAAAGATGCCTTATAACTTCGATAGTTAGTCGTTTTTGCTGGTCGTATATATCATCTACAAGAGTTTTTGCTGAAACTCGCTGCCAATAAGAATGTGGGGAAATGCGGCGTATAATTTGGCGCATCCAGCCTAAATTCAGTCTAGAGCCGATTTCAAAATAAATTCTTCCAACAAGCTCAACTGGTAATTTTGCATTTTTTGCAACCTGAACAACATCACACGCTGCAGAAAGGTAATCAAAACCTGCCACATTACTTGCCAGACTATCTGGAATATTTGCATTTTTATGGCGCAAATAACGCTCATCAAATATCTGTCTTTGTGAAGAAGGTAGTATGCTTGACAAGCTATTAGTAAGAATTTCTACACCTTTCTTATAGTCATCTATTATTTTTGCTACTTTAATAGGGCTTGGAATATTGCGCATAAACCAAATTGAGGTGCGCTCAACCAAAGCCTGAGTCTCCATAAACAGTTCTTTTTGTACTTCAGGAGCAGCAAGTTCAGAAATTCCGTTCCAAAGAGCGCGTAAGCCAAATACCTCGCGCGCTACGGTGTAAGATCTTGCCACGTCCGATTCAGGCAATCCTGAATCCTCACATAGCTGATAG
>Ga0209297_1001204_pt1 | contig 15059 bp, 15 predicted proteins | sample S_130805_MF_Meta_FD_187322 | JGI IMG/M metagenome (GOLD analysis project Ga0209297, IMG submission 187322) | Freshwater microbial communities from Lake Simoncouche, Canada to study carbon cycling - S_130805_MF_MetaG (SPAdes) (version 2) | ecosystem: Environmental > Aquatic > Freshwater > Lake ... | reverse complement strand
CTACCAGTGCCCGATCTGCGGCGCGTGGGCCAACGGCACCGAACCGGCGCTCTATGAGCGCTACGTCACCGAGGGGAAGCTGCGCATTGAACACCGGCACTACTCCTTCATCGGCGAAGAATCGTTCGCTGCAGCGGTAGGTGTGGAGTGCGCAGCGAAACAGAATCTTTTCTGGGCATTGCATTCGCGTCTTTACGCCAACCAAAGCGGAGAGAACCAGGGCGCGTTCAGCGCTGAGCGGCTGCGCAAGATTGCTGATTCGGCTGGAGTAGATCTCGCCGCATGGGACACCTGTATCACTGATCCTGCGGTACGCGCAGGAGTAGAGGCGGATGCAGAAGAGGCGAAGAAGCTCGGAATCACTGGTACGCCAACGCTCGTCCTTGGCGACTGGATGGACTCAGGGATCCCGGCCTCGGACGATCTCTACGCACGCATCGACGCAGCACTAAAGAAGTAGCTCGTGTCGCGGGCGCACCGCATCGGCATCACCTTCTCTGCGGTTGGCGTCCTAATCTCCGCCTTCATCCTCGGAGAGAAGATCGGCATTTTTCCTGAAGTGTGCGGCCCTGCATGGGGCCCGTTCGGTGGCTGCAAGACGGTAGAGGCGTCACAGTGGTCGAGCATTGGTCCGATTCCAATCGCTGCGATCGGTCTTATTGGATCCCTCGTCTTGCTTGTTGCCGCGTATGTACACGGGCGAACAAAGCGCGAAGAGGCGCTGATGCTTTGGCTCCTTGCTGGGATCGCCGGCTCCGCAATAGAAGTCGCGCTGATTCTTATTCAGGCATTGTTCATTGGCGAATGGTGCGGCAAGTGCCTACTCTACGGAGCCACGGTGCTGATCGGTGCAGCGGCTGCGATCAGCGCGAGTCTTGCGTACGCTCGTTCAACGCGAGCGTAGTCCGAAGCTCTCTTCGTTCACTTAACCGCAGCAGAGCTTCAGGCGGCGCAATCTCCATCTCACGCAACACTGTGACTGCACGCCTCGCGGCGCGACGCGCACCCATGAGTGCGCCATCTTCAGCAAGGAGCATCGCAAGGCTCTCAAGAAGGCCACCGTCTTCAGGGTCAATGCGTGCTGCGCGTGCCGCAAGGTTGATTGCGCGATCGTAATCACCAGCGGCATGCGCCGCGGCAACGGCACGCTCAATGACTGCGAGCAGGCCAACCTCAAGCGTGCTGCGATAGCGGTCAACCCACGGTTCAAACGGAAGTTCAGCGCCAAATGGTCCGTGATAGTTATCAAGCAGGTCTTCCAGCTCTTCTGCGCGTGGACGGACACGAATCTTGTTGAGCTGTGCGCCAAGCCGCGCTGAATCAAACTGAACAAGCTCTGGATGCATTGAGACAATCTCTGCTTCATGCCGCACGTACGGCGTTGCGCTCCCCTCCGGCGCCGCATCGTAATCGGGGTCAATCGCTCGGCGGAGGTGGTAGATCGCTTGATTAAGCGAGTTCAGTCCAGCCTGTGGCTCCGCGTCGGGCCAGAGGGCGTCAATCGCTTCGTCTCGCGTTGCAGTGTGTCGAGGCCGCGTACCTAGATACATCAACAGTGCGAGTGAACGCGGTCGAATTGAAGAGCCGGCAACCGTGAGGCCGTTCACCTCCACCATCAGTGGCCCAAGATCGTGAATCACGACACGACCTTCATGTCGCGGGCGAATCTGCACCGAATACGCTGAGGGTTCGATCAGAGCTGGAGTCTGAGTCTCGATCTTTGGTGAAAGATTGAGCGCTTCAGCGATCATTTCCGGGATTGCCCAACCGTCTCCGCCAAGTTCATCGTGTGACGAGGGGGCCAGGAGAAGACCTTCGCCCCAAAGCGAGCTCAGCAGCTCAAGGTCAGCCTCCTCCCCACGATCTTCTGCGAGCCGTCGCAGAAGTGATGCGCTCCCCGCCACAACATCGCGGCAGATGAAGTCGTTGAGATCACCCTGCAACGCGGCATCCGTTTCACGGGAGAGCCATGCGGCGAGCACCCCACCGTTGCCTGCCGCGGCTCGTCGTGCCTCCTCCAGTCGGGTTGGCGTACCACTCCACCCACGCGCCTCGGCAATCTGCCGCGTCTGCTGTGGCGAGATGCGCAACGCCTGTGCGCCAACCTCAAGCACGCCACGCTTGCTTCTCGCCGTCGCCAAGCGTAGCGACGCACTGCGGCGTCCAATGAGGATGACCCGTGAGGCGTCTGGCCCTCGCTCAACGATTGAACGTAAAAAAGCGAGCCCTTCGGGGTCCGATGCGAGCGCGTCCGCATCGTCAATGACGAGGGTGAGCGCTGAGTGTGGTGTTGCAAGATCAACGTTGAGCGCCGCCGCACACGCAAGCGCTGTCTGTCCGCGTCGTACTGCGCGACTGAGGCGAGGCAACCACGTCCCCGCATCTTCATCTGAGGCAAGTGCCAGTGCATCTGCGAGCCCGCGAGCCGCGCGGACCCACCGCGTCGGGCTTCCTGATCGCGTGCTCCATGAAGCGACCGAGCTGCTCTTCCCGTAGCCAGCACTCCCGGCGATGACTGCGAGGCCACCAGCTTCGAGTTGATCAAGTTCGCGCTCCAGACGTGGCCGTTCAGCACTGATCGTTACTCCCTTACGCATCGCTACTCCTCCTCCACGAGCCGCCGCGACGGGTCGCCGCATAAAACGGCTGCGGAGATCATGAGGTCGTATCGCGTACCAAGCGCGTACCAAGCGCGCTCTCGAATCGTGCGCCAAGGGCCTCCACCAACGGACGGCTCATCTATGCTCCGTGTATGAGTAAGCATCGCCTGATCATTGATTGCGACACTGGAACGGATGACGCCGTTGCCCTGATGCTCGCCGCACTTCACCCAGAGATTGAGCTGCTCGGAGTCACCACCGTGTTTGGTAATGCGCCACTTACCGCCACCACAGCGAACAGCATCTCCGTGCTTGACCTGATCGGGCGATCAGACATCCCAGTGTATTCGGGAATGCCCCGACCGCTGGTACGCAAGACGATGCCGTCGGAGCGATTCTTCAAAGCAGACTCAGTGCAGGATCCGCACGGCACATATCTCGATATTCCGCGCAGCACGCGTGCTCCCGCATCCAGCCGTGCGGTTGAGTGGCTCATTGAGACATACCGAACCGCAACACAACCGATCACGCTCATGCCGATCGGCCCGCTCACCAACATCGCCGCAGCGGTGGCGCAGGAGCCGAAGTTTGCCGAGTGGGTTCCGGAGCTCATCATCATGGGCGGCGGTCACGAAGTGCCGAACATGACCGCCTCCGCCGAGTTCAACATCTGGGCAGATCCGGAAGCAGCGGCAAGCGTGTTTGAGGCTGGCTTCAAGAACGTGCTGATGGTGCCGCTCGACGCTACGCATAAAGCGCTCGTCACGGCGGCGCAGTGCGACGCGCTCGATGCGCTCGGAACGCCAGCGGGTAAGGCGGCGGCGATCTTCATTCAGCGCCGCGTCGCGAGCTATGAGAGCAGCCAGAAGATGGATGTTCCAGAGTCAGCGCCGGTGCACGACGCGCTCTGCGTTGCGGCACTTGTTGAGCCAAACATCATCACCACAAGCCGCCATCACGTGGCGGTGGAGACCGCCGGAACGCTGACGCTTGGCCGCACTGTTGTGGATACGCACTTCCGTGGTGGGAAGGAACCGAACGCCGCCGTTGCCTTTGACGCAAATGCACAGCGCTTCGTGGATCTGATGATGGAGATCTTCGCGAAACAGTAGCGCGAATTGATCGTGCGGAGCGGCGCACCATCGCGGCGTGTGAGCTAGCGGAGCACCCTCCAGGCGAATGGGATCGAGCCGAACATAATTGCGCCCGACAAGAGGAAGAGCGGCACAGCGCCGAGCTCGCCGTAGATGATTCCCCCAACGAGTGCAGCAATCGCAATGGAGAGTCCGAACGAGACGCTCTGATAAAGCGCCTGGCCGGTTGCCTGAAGTGCGGCAGGAACAAGGTCGCGGACAGTGAGGACGCTTGCTAGAAGCGTGCAGGCGAAGCCAACACCAACGAGCGACCGCACAATTGCAAGAGCGAATGGCGTATCAATCACGGCATAGCCAACACTGCAAGCTCCCATGGCGACCAGGCCGAGCGCGAAGAGTGTTCGCAGTCCAAGTCGCGCAGCGATCATGCCACCAGCAAGGAAGAATGGAATCTCAACTGCAGCGGAGACGGTGCCGCCAAAGGCCACAGCGGCGGCGTCCCCGCCAACCTCTTGAATGCGGAAGGAGCCATACGCGTAGAAGAGCCCTGCGCCAAGGTTGACGAGCAGACTCAGCACCAGGAAGGCAAAGAGACCTGGCGACTGCTGGAATGCAAGGTTGACGGTGCCAAATCGATCACGCCAGTCACCGGTCACAGCAATCTCTGCGTTGGGTCCAGCAATCTCCGAGCGCTCAATCTCCGCAACCGCTTCACTCGGAGCAGGGCGTGCGGCGTGGTGAAGTGCGGGTGCTGTGTGTAGCCCAATCGTTCCGGCGATGACTACAAGTGCTGCGAGTCCATACATTGGGCCGATCACGATCGCCCCGCCGAGTGCAACGAGCGCGCCGCTCAGCACGCACATGGCGGCGTAGCTAAAGCTCGTGATTGCGCGCAGTGGGCCCCACTGACCGCCCACTTTCGCTAGTTGCTCCATACCGATTGAATCAAGAAGCGGGACGAGGCCGGCGCCAGCAAACGCAGCGAGTGCCGCACCGGGGATTCCGGCAAAAGGGCCTACGGCGAAGATTGCAACGCCAACCGCTGCGAGGAGTAGCGCTAAGCGGAAGGCGGCGGCGCGTCCGAGTACCGCGTCGCCGAGGTGGCCCCAGACGGGGGCTGCGGCGAGCGCGATCATTGAGTTGATGGCGCCAATCAGACCGATCGCTTCAAACGAGATGCCGCGATCACGGAAGACGATGCCTGAGAAGGGGAGGTAGGTGGCCTGCATCAAGCCGATCACGAAGTAGAGAGAGGATGCGCGCCGCATCTCTGGGCGCGTCAGCATGAAGATCATGCCCTCACATTAGCGGGTCACTCTCCGTTCCTGGCGCTGGGAGTTCTGGCGCTCGCTCGCGCACCAGATTCATGAAGCGCGTCTCCTCCTTACGGAACCAGAGCTGGCCGCTTCCCGTTGGCCCATTGCGGTGCTTCGCCACGTTGAAGTTGATCGCCTCGCCGCCAATGGAGAGATCATCGCTTCGCTCACCATCGCGGTAGAGGAAGATCACCACGTCGGCATCCTGCTCAATCGCGCCCGACTCGCGGAGATCTGAGAGGCGAGGCTCCCCCTTCTCACGCATCTCGGTCTGGCGGGAGAGCTGGCTCAGCGCAATGACGGGGATGGAGAGCTCGCGCGCCAGCGCCTTGAGCCCGCGCGAGATCTCTGAGACCTCCTGCACACGGTTGCCGTCGCGGCTCTGCTGGCCCGGCTGCATCAGCTGCAGGTAATCAACGATCAGCAAGTCGAGCCCCTGCTCCATCTTCAGTCGGCGCGCCTTCGTGCGTAGCTCCATTACGGAGATGCTCGCCGTGTCGTCAATGAACATCTTCGCGTTGGAGAGCGTCCCCATGGCGTTGGCAATCTTCGGGAAGTCCATATCCGTGACATGGCCGCTGCGAAGATTGAATGAATTAATCTTCGTGACGCTAGAGAGAAGTCGCAGTACGAGCTGCTCCTTGCTCATTTCTAGCGAGAAGACACCGACCGACTTCCCTTCGCGCACAGAAACATTCTCTGCAATATTCAGCGCAAGTGACGTCTTTCCAACTGATGGTCGCGCGGCGAGAACGATAAAGTCAGAGTTCTGCAGCCCCTGCATGATCTTGTCAATGTCGGAGTAGCCGGTGCGCAAGCCCATCAACTGTCCGCGATTCTGGTGCATGTGATCCAGCTGTTCGTAGGTTTCGCCGAGCAGCGTGCTGATTGATGAGAAGCCGGTGACGGCGCGTCGCTCGCTCACAGCGAAGAGTTCCGCCTCTGCGCGATCAATCGCTTCAGAGATGTCAGAAGGATCTTCGTAGCCAATGGATGCAATGCGACCAGCGGCGCCGATCAGGCCGCGCAACATCGCCTTGCGCTCCACGATCTTTGCGTACTGCTTGGCGTGCACCGCCGTTGGCGTGCGATCGCAGAGATCGGCGAGTGCGGCGCGACCACCGATCTCTTCAATCTGTCCGCGTCGCTCTAGCTCTTCGGAGACGGTCAAGATGTCAATCGGCTGGCGCTGTTCGTAGAGCTTCATGATTGCCGAGTAGACCTTGCCGTTTGCTGGCTTATAGAAGTCGCCTGGCTTCAGGCTCTCGGCGATCTCGATCATCACATCGCCGTCAATCAGGAGCGCGCCAATGATGCTCTCTTCGGCGTCGCTCGACTGTGGGGGGAGTTGGTTGCTCATGGGCGCATCATCGCAGCCTCAGCGACCAGACTCCAGCCAGATGTCAACGAACTCAGGTGAATCTCTCCACGAAGCGGGCAAAGGCCGCCTCGGCTGTGGATAAGTTGGCGCCCTAGCGCGCCATTTTGTGGATTAATGAACGCGTCGGAGAACGCCAACGAGCACGCCCTGCACGTTGACCGTTGGGTAGTACATCGGCGCATACGCCTTGTTCGCCGGCTGGAGGCGCACGCGGCCGCTCTCGCGGAAGAGCTGCTTCAGCGTCACCTCGTTCTCTTCAACCTGGGCAACCACGATGTCCCCATCTGCTGCGACCTTGCTCGGCTTGATCACCACGTAGTCGCCGTCGGCGATCTGCGCGTCGATCATGGAGTCGCCACGAATCTTCAGGAGATACGAGTCTGCGGTGGACATGAACTCTGGCACCGCCACGGACTCCGATCGCTCTTCGTACGCCTCGATCGGGCCGCCGGCGGCGATCTGCCCCACCACAACGAGTTCGCGCGCCGCCATCGGAAGGTTGGTCGTCTCAACCGCGTCATCAAGCTCAAGGAGGGAGCGCCCACGCGCCGTGAGGCGGACGGAACGGGAGAGGCCTGAGTCACGTTTGATCAGCCCCTCGCGCTCTAGGGTCTCAAGGTGGTGGTGGACGGCAGACGGTGCGGCGAGCCCAACAAGATCGGCGATCTCTCGCACGGTTGGCGGCGTCCCCGAACGGCGGCTGCCTTCGGCGATCGCCTGGAGGATCCGCGTCTTCCTGTCCTGATCATGCTTGGTCATAAAGCCATTAGAACGGCTGTTCGGAATAATGTCAAGTAGGCCGCCTTCAGCTGGGCCCTCCCCTACCGGTTGGGCCGAACCTGAGATCAAGCCCGTTTTACTCAAGCCTGCCTGTGCTAAAAATGACCTATACGGCAACCATTTAGGTCGCCGATTGGATGGGGGAACATGATGACCGCGAGAAAGATAAGCACTCTTTTTTTGGCTGGACTCATGAGCTTTGCGCTCTTTAGTGCGGCGCAGCCAGCGCCCGTAGCGGCTGCAATCGCAAGCCGAATTTATGTTGGTTTTGACGTCGACGGCGGAAACGGCGGATGCGACGATCCAATGTTCGGCGTGACCACCCACGGCGCGAAACAGGCTATCGGTCACGCGCTCCGCGAGGCTTCGAACGGAGACACGGTCTACCTCTGCGGCGGCACCTATGACCTCACCACGGGAATTCAAATCCGAGCGGACTGGTGGGCCCTTGACGAAGTGTCAATCCAGGGTGCCGGAGATTTTGAGACCATCCTCGACGGAGATGGTGATACTCGGATCCTTATCATTTATGGAAACATTGATGTAAGCATCCGCGACCTTCAGTTCTACGATGGATTTGCTGACGAGGGTGGCGCAATTTGTCAGGACGACTCCTCAAATCTTCTTGTAGAAAACGTTCTGTTTGACAGCAATTATTCCGAGTCTTTCGGCGGAGCAATTGGGTGCACAGGAGGCGCTTCGCTCACCGTTCTTGACAGCATGTTCTTAGATAACGTTGCTGAGCTTCACGGAGGAGCGATTGACGTGCATCAGGATAACGGCACGATCATTCGTCGCTCACTTTTCATCAACAATCATTCAGATGAAGAGGGCGGCGCGCTTGGGGCAAATGGATCTGACCTGACCGTGACCAATAGCGAGTTCATTGGCAATACTTCGGATCTGCACGGCGGTGCGATCTGGTATCCACAGGAGTCAGGCCTTATTGCCACGCGAAATATCTTTACAAAGAACGAGGCGTTGCTGAGCGGTGGTGCAATTTCATTGCTCGATAATCGCTACAGCCGAGTCGTGGCAAAGCGGCTCCTCGCCACAAATAAGTTTAGACAGAATCGTACTGATTCAATGCAAGGCGCAAAGATCGGTTACATGCCTGAGTCATATTTTCTACCCTGATCCACGCTGAATTGCATAGTAAGACCCCCGCAGGTGCGGGGGTCTTACTATTTGGAGGTGGTGAAACTGGAGCCGTGAAAGAAGATCAGATCTCCGATATCGAGTGGGAGATCCCCTTTAACGCCGCGTGATTCTGGGGATGATCGTCGACCAGTGCTGGCCGTGAACGGTGTCAACGGGCGTGAGGTAGTCTTCGGCGCAGAGTTGTTGTCATACAGGGAGCTCGCACTTCCTGCCAGCCCGTAGAGGAGTTTAGAGATGCTGAATCAACGAGCGTTCACTGTTGCACTGAGTCTATTGCTCGGCGCTGGGATTGCCGGTGCGCCGACACCCGTTCGCGCGAGCGGCGCGATCTATGTTGGCCCCGGAGGCGGGACTGGCGGATGTGCCTCTCCTGCGTTGGCCTACCGAACCGACGGGACTGCGGATGAAGTGCAGATTCAACGCGCCGCGGACGCCTTGACTTCTGGCGATGTCAGCAACACGTGATCTTGAGGAGCTGATCGATCGCGTATATGAGCCGACCCGGCGGTACGCCCTGCGCCGAGCGTCGCCCGATGAGGCCGAAGATGCCGTAGGTGAGACCATGCTGCTCCTCTGGCAACAGCCCGAACGGATCCCTGAGGGGTCCGAAGTCGGATGGGCCATTGGCATCTGCCGCAAGGTCCTCGCCAACATGCGTCGGAAGCGCCTCCGACGTGAGTCCCTCCTTGATAGATTTGTTACGCAGCTCCTCCCCGCCGCCCCTGCCCCCGTGATCTCTCGCGAGCCCGAAATCACCGCTGCGCTCAGCGCGCTCCCCGAGCGAGACCGCGAAGCACTCCTCCTCTCGGTATGGGATGAGTTGCCCACCCGTGAAGTAGGGAAGGTCCTTGGGGTCAGCGCTAATGCCGCAGCCATCCGCATCCACCGGGCTAAGCGCCGCATGCGCGAACTGCTCAAGGAGTCCTGATGAAAGAGTTGCGATTCTCGCGACATAGAGAGAGTAGGCGCAGGTATCAGGGCGCTCATTACATGAGCAACTGGAGGTAGATGGTGGACGCGATGGAGAGACTGAAGCAGGCAGACCCTGGGCGAAGCGCCCTTGCCGCCAGCCGCGCAAAGCGGGCTGCCCTTGCAGGGCGACTGGCACAGCAACAGCAGGGCGACATTGCGCAATCCGCGCGACGACGCTCGTTAGTTGTGCCCGTTGCCATCGCAGCGGCCCTCGCGATCTCGTTCATCGGGTTCGTGCAACCGAGCCGCGCCACGTTGGCGTGGAGTCCAACTGCCGATGCGAGTCCCCTCGCCCCATCTGCTGACTTGAAAACGGTATGTACGGAGGGTATGCCGATTACGGCACAGCAACTGGATCTGCTCTCTGAAGAATCACTCGACCTTGTTGACACGCGTGGCAACGCGAGCTTGGCAGTGTGGTCGACTCCTGAACTCCGATTGCACTGCATGCTCCTGAGCGATGGCTCAGAGAAACTGGTTCGAGGACCCGCAATGTTGAGTGAGCCACTTGCTCAAGATAGTGCGCAGCTCAACATTGAATTCATGGCCGGGACAGAGTGGATGGGCGAGATGGTTATGGTGCTTTCAGGGCAAGCACCAGAAGGCACCACCGACGTCGCTGTCGTTGGTCAGGAGTCCGAAGACTTCTCTGCTTCGGTAAACAGTGCGGGTCAATTTGCAGTGTGGTGGCCTTCAGCCAGCGGCCAGATTACGGGAAGAGTTGTTGCCCGCGACGCGGAGCTGAACGAGCTTGACTCTCTTGAGCTTTCAACATACTACGGTGACTCTGGAGCGCAACAGACTGCACCACCCGCTGATGGAATCGGCGTCGGGACAGATTCTGATCCGACGTCAGAGATGCCTGGCGGCAACATGCTGGATTTTGAACGCCCACTGCCATCTGATGGAGTAGGCGACGGGACAGATTCCGATCCAACATCTGAGATGCCTGACGGTGGCACGCGTGACCCCAATGATCAACTGCCACCTGTGACGGGTGGAGACGGGACGTTTGAACCAGCGCAGATCACGAACGTACGAGTGCCAGCCGAGGTGCAAGCGGGCTCTCCACTAGTGATTCGCTTCCGCATGACGGATACCTCCGGGTATCAGGCGCCAGTCGCCTTTGTCGGTGGCCCAAGTGGCTGGGTCTCGAGTTGGTGCGGATTTGGTGCCGCCGCAATCCGTCTCTCGGGAGATCAACGCGATGGGGAGTATGAGGTCAGCTGCCTCGTTCCAGCAAACGCCCCTAGTGCCGAGTACATCGTTCAGATTGGATGCGAATGCACGTTCCCTGAATCCGCAGGAGAGCCATGGTCGGTGAGGTATTCATTCGATCTGGTGGGCGGCAGCAGTGATGTGAGTGCGCCTGTGATTGCGAGTTCACGCATCAACTGGCTCGGAGAGGTTGCTGCCGGGAGCACATTCTCCGTGTCAACGTACGCAACAGATGAGAACGACATCGCCTACGTCGTGGCCTGGGTGGATGGGCCAAATGGGCGCACCACCAACGACGCATTTCAGCCCTGGGCTTCCGATATGGGCCTCGACACGATTGCTCGAAATGGCGGTGTAGGTTGGGAGCAGTTTGTTCAGACCATCACGCTGCGAGCCGACGCAACTCCTGGTCGATACAGGATTTGGTTCTCCGTTGGCGACTCAATCGGCAATCGTGCTGCGCTCTACGACGTGACCCTGATTGAGTTCGTGATTGAGTAACGATCCGTCGGCTACTCATCTTCAAGGAGCCGCGCGCGAGTAATGGCATCTTCGCCGTATTTGCTGCGCATAGTGTCGGCGGCAGCCGTTATTTTTCGTTCACGCGCTGCTGTTGCGCCATCAAAGAGTGGGAGTTGCTCGTCGGTTGTGAAGTCGGAACTGGAGACGCCAATCAGCCGGTACGGCTCGCCACGCGCCGCCTTCTTCAACAGCGCGCGCGCCGCTTCAAAGATCGGCCCACTGAGGTCGCTCGCTTGCGGCAGCTTCACCTGGCGCGTGAACGATTGAAACTCGGTGTCTTTCAGCTTCAGCGTGACGGTGCGAGCGAGCAGGTGTTCGTTCCGCAGTGAGTGCGAGACGGATTCAACGAGACCGAGCAGCAGTGTCTCGAGTGCGTGCGGATCGGCAACGTCGTCATCAAGCGTCATCTCCCTGCCGAGCGACTTGCGGTCGTCGCCCGTGTCAACAAGACTGTCGTCTTCGCCGATCGCGAGCAGCTTCAAGTCTGGACCGTGCGCGCCAAAACGACGCAGCAGGTGATCGTCGGGTGCGGCGGCGAGTTGCCCGCACGTTGTGATGCCGAGCTCGCGCAGTGTGCGCTGCGCAACAGGGCCAATTCCTGGGATCTCGCCAACTGGTCGTGGCGCAAGCCAGGCAACCTGTTCGTCTGGCGGAACGATGAGCAGACCATCCGGCTTTGATGCGCCAGACGCAATCTTTGCGACAAGCTTGCTCGCAGCACCACCAACGCTGATCGTCAACCTAGTCTTCTCTTTTACCGCGCGCTTCAGTCCGCGTGCAACGCGATCTGCATCGCCGTGGAGTTGCGTGGTGCCGGCGAGATCAAGATATGCTTCGTCAACTGAGACTTGCTCGATCACTGGGCTCCACGCGTCGAGCAGCTCCATCACCTCATCTGACGCTTCGCTATACCGCGCATGGCGTGGTTCAACAATGATCAGTTGCGGGCAGCGCGCGCGAGCGAGTCGCGTAGAGATGGCGGCGCGGACGCCAAACGCGCGCGCCTCATAGCTTGCGGCGCAGATGACGCCGCGCTGGCCTTCGCTGTATCCGACCGCAACTGGCTTCCCCGCCAGCTTCGGGTTATCGCGGACCTCTACCGACGCAAAGAAGGCGTCAAGGTCAACGTGAAGAATGCTGCGCGGCGCGGTGCTCTTCGTTGTGGTCAGCCGTTTCTCTTGCTAGCTCTTTGGCTCAACGGTGACCGTCACCTCAGCGATGAGGTGTGCGGCGACCTTGACCTGCACCTTGTAGGTGCCGAGCTGCTTCAGCGGCTCATCCAACAGGACCTGGTGCTTCTCTACGTTGATGCCGCGGCGCTCGAGCGCTTCGGCGATCTCCTTGTTGGTGATGGAGCCGAAGAGCTTCCCGCCTTCGCCGACCTTCACCCCCATGGTGAGGGCGGTGGCACTGATCTTCTTGGCGTACTCCTCTGCCTCGTGCTTGACACGGTCGACCTTGGAGGCGCGCGACGCGATCTCGGATGCAACCCGGGTGGCCGCCCCGCCGATGGCAGGGATGGCGAGACCGTTCGCGATCAGGAAGTTCCGGGCGTAGCCCCCTGCGACCTCCTTAAGCTCGCCGGCCTTGCCGACCTTCGGAACGTTGGCGGTGAGGATGACCTTCATATTGCGCTCCTTCCTGGGGCGGGGGAGAGCCCCCCGCGCTGGTTCGGCGATTCTCGCACACTCCTGAAACTCCCCCTTGACAGAGAACAGATGTTCTACGAGACTACCCAAGCAGAACAGATGTTCTAGTCAAAACATGCCCTCGTCAAGGGGGTAGCCCCCACAGGGGAGGAGGTACGAGATGGCAATGCAGCAGATCGCTCCGGTCGCGGTCAAGGTGACCGCACACTGGCGCACAGGGGCCCCCACGGCGGTCGCCTTTGAGGGGATCGTCCGTAAGGTGACCAAGGTGCTCGCCCTTCGCCGCGAGTACGGCGCCTACCGCGCTGAAAGCGGCCCACGCACCCTCTGGGAGCTGGAGACCGAAGACGCCGCCCTCGTCCTCTCCTTCTCGCGCCGAAGCGGCGCCTGGAGCATCGAGGCCTTTGACGACGCGTGGCGCACCCTTCCATTCGCCTCCACGGCCGAAGTGCCTGGGGGCGTCCTCAGCCACGCTTAACTCGCCAAAGTGGCTCGCCGTGCGATGCTATGGCTATGGCAGATAAGAAGCAGACCAGCAGACCAGCGAGCCGAAAGGGTCCAGTTGAGTCTGCGCGCTCCGCGCTTCGCTTGGTCGAGATCGGGCTCGACCTCACCCTCGCCGCAGTCCTCATGGTCGCTGTGCTCATCATCGGTGGTGAGGTGCTTCATGAGATTGTCGTCGGGCTCCAATCCGGCAGCATTGAAGCGGCGCTCAAGATCCTTGATCGTGTACTCCTCCTCTTCATCATTGCGGAGCTGATCTACACGCTGCGCATCTCACTCGCCAGGTCACAACTCATCCTTGAACCGTTCCTCATCATCGGCCTTGTTGCCGTGGTGCGGCGCATCCTCATTGCAACTGCACAAGTTGAGCAGTGGCTCGTGGCCGATAGAGATATTGCGCCACTCCTCTACGAGCTCGGCGCACTCGCGGGACTCGTCCTCTCGCTCGCCATTGCGCTCTCGCTCGCGCGCAAGCACAGCGGCCGCAGCAGCGATTACGAGGCAGACTAACTTCTCCTTGCGCACACTGAGAGGGGCCGCATGACGCACCTATCAACCACTTCGCTTAGTGACTATCTTGACGCGCTCGCCGCGGCGACCCCAGCACCAGGTGGCGGCTCGGCGGCTGGCGTTGCTGGCGCCATGGGCGCGGCGCTCGTCGAGATGGTCGCTGGACTCTCACTCGCAAAGTCAGGAGCGCAAGGCGGAGAGCACAGTGGGCTGCAACAGGCAGCGCTTGAGCGCGCACGCAGCGCACGCGCTGAACTTCTTCAACTCGCAAACGATGACGCTGTTGCCTACAGCGCCTTTATGGAGTCGCTGAAACTGCCAAAGAGTTCTGACGATGAACGCACTGCGCGCACCGCCGCGATATCAGCCGCGGCGCAGCGTGCCGCGGAAGTTCCGCTCGCAACGCTTCGCGCCACGGTCGCTGTTGCCGAAGCGGCGCGCAGCATTCTAGACAAGTCACTTCTTGCTGCCGCGAGCGACCTTGAAGTTGCGGCACGTTTTGCACGCGCATCTGGTGAGAGTGCTGCGGAGAACGTTGAAGCAAACCTTCCATACATTGACGACCCGCAGACACGTGCGGAGATTGCGAGTCAGACAAGCGCGGCGCTCACCGCACTACACCGCGCAACGCCGCAGTGAGTCGTAGTCTCGCCGCGAAGCCGCGCTCTACGGCGCTCGCCGCTGAGGCGGCGCGCGTTGTTGCAGCGGCCACCGCGAAGCGCAGCGGAAGACCGGCAATACTCGCCGCAGTCGTTGCAACAGAAGAGATAGATGCGCTCATGTACATGGAGCAGCTGCTCAAGCAGGCATCAACTGCTGGCCTTGCGGTAAAGAAGATCTCACTCGCTGCAACAGTGAGTGAGGCAGAGATCAGCGCAACACTGCAACGCCTCTCAGATGATCCAGATGTTGCGGGGATCATTCTGCAATCACCACTTCCGAGCGGCGTGGATCGTGCGCGTGTTGTAACGGCGATCGATCCACAAAAAGATGTTGACGGGGCAACAGCAGCAAACGCCGCACGACTTACGTCGGGCGACCTTGACGGCACGCTGCTTCCGGCAACGGCGGCGGCGGTGATGGAGCTACTACGCGCTCATGAGATCCCGCTTCGTGGTCAGCGGGCCGTGGTGGTGGGCCGCAGCGCTGTTGTGGGGGGCCCGGTGGCGCAACTGCTTGCCCTCGCTGGCGCGCAGGTTGAGGTGGTTCATTCAAAGACGCCAGATATGGGGGCGATCACGCGTACGGCGCAGATCCTGGTGGTGGCGGCGGGCGTGCGCGGCCTTGTTCGCGGTGAGCACGTTGCACCAGGTTGCGTGGTCATTGACGTTGGAATCCATGCCGATGGCGAC